>Ga0302314_10000818_pt1 | contig 58037 bp, 52 predicted proteins | sample III_Palsa_N2_3_FD_200533 | JGI IMG/M metagenome (GOLD analysis project Ga0302314, IMG submission 200533) | Peat permafrost microbial communities from Stordalen Mire near Abisko, Sweden - III_Palsa_N2_3 | ecosystem: Environmental > Terrestrial > Soil > Palsa > Peat permafrost | place: Sweden...
TCAGAACTATCTCAACACCAATCCGAACACGCCGCTGCTGCAGTTCGCCGAGTGGTTTCTCTCTTCGTCGGAATATACATCGACACACAATTATGCCCAAACAACCACGGGCGACGAGCAATTCATCACAGATAGCTACGAAAACCTGCTGAATCGCACGCCGTCGGCCGCTGAGATCGCTTATTACGAGGCCAACGTCATGACGCCGGCCTTAAAAGGGCTGAAAACAGGTACCCAGGCTTACACCAATGCCGACTTCCAGGCGCACGCCCAGATGTTGGTCTACTTCTCGGCCTCGCCGGAATTCCTGACCGACGTGCAGATTACCGCCGCTCACCCGGCCGACGCCCAGCATTGGCTGGTGTTGACGTGATCTAAAAATCCAACCCGATCATCAGCTTCAGCACAAGGTCGTCCGACGCCTGGGTGAAGCCGTGGCCGACGCCGAATTCGACATTGTACTGGTCCTCCTGCTTGTAATCGCCCACCGCGAATAGGGTCTGAGCCTGCTGCCCGACCGCATGGAACTGCTGGAAGGGGCCGAAATCGGCGTAGTGCTCGACCGCCACCGCCCAGACCGGGGACAGATTGTAGGCGATCCGCTCGGCGGGAACGAAATCGAGACGGCCGACGCCCTTGAAGTCGGTGTCGATGATCGGATTGAGGATCAGGTCCCAATCGCCGAGATGCAGCCCGGTGATCGGCCGCACCTCGCCCGACAGACGGACCGGTTCCCAATGGGCGGCATTGTAGGACAGCTCGAAATTGATGCCGTAGAAGAAGGTCCGCTGCGCAGCATAGGGCGAGACGAACAGCGCGCGCAGCTTGGTCGAATCCAACTCGAAATGGCCGTCTCGGGTCAGGCTGTAGACCGGCAGGTAGAGGCCGGCCTCGAACCAGTCGGTGACGCCATAGGAGAATTCCGGCACGCCATTGAGCGCATGGTCGGGCACGATACCGCCGGCATAATCGGCGCTCTTGCGGCCGACCGGCGTGAAATTGTTGTGGAATTCGACCTCGAACTGCCCTTCGTCGGCAATCGTCGCGTCGTAGACCTGGATCTCGTCGGTCTGGGCCAGAGCCCGTCCCGTCGCCAGGATCGCCAACAAAATCACAGGTATCAGACGGCGCATGTCGCGGCTCCTCGAAGGCATCCGCGCCGACTATGCCCTGCGCTGCGGGACCGGAACAAGCTCAGAAATCTTATAAGCCATTGTTAATAATGATTTTTATTCTGAACCGCAGCCCTTACATTGAATGCTGAAATAAGGCAGCATGGAACCCATGAATTCCCTCTACGAAGTCTCCAATTCCTTCCTGCTGGTCTATGCCGCGCTGTTCCCGATCATCAATCCGATCGGCGGCGCGCCGATTTTCCTCGGCTTCACCCGGCATTGCACCGACAAGGAACGCCATCTGCTGGCGCGGCGCGTCGCCTTCAACGGCTTCCTGCTGCTGCTCGGCTCGCTGCTGGCCGGCTCGCATGTGCTGGAATTCTTCGGCATCACGCTGCCCGTGCTGCGCATCGCCGGCGGGCTGGTGGTCACCTCGTTCGCCTGGAATCTGCTGCAGCGCGGCCAGGAGATAGACGCGTCCGACAATGCCTCGCGCGCCGTCGGGCCGGTCGATGCCTTCTATCCTCTGACCATGCCGCTGACCATCGGACCCGGGTCGATGTCGGTCGCGATCACCTTGGGCAGCCAGCGCCCGAAGGGCATCACCGACCTGGTCAGTCTGGCCGGTATCGGCGGCGGCGCCATCGCCGGGCTGCTGGCCGTCATGCTGACCGTCTATCTCTGCTACCGCTTCGCCGAGCGCATCGTCGCCTTCCTCGGCCAGAACGGCGCCAATGTTCTGATCCGCCTCTCGGCCTTCATTCTGGTCTGCATCGGAATCCAGATTTTGTGGAACGGAATCAGCTCGCTACCGAGCATCCCGACCCACTGAGCTTGCATCTGCCGCAACTCGGCACAGATTCAAAGCTCGTTTTCATTCTCGTTCCCTCCCGAGGTTTCATGTCCGAACAACTCTGGCACGGCACCACCATCCTGGCGGTGCGCAAGAACGGCTCGGTCGTCATCGCCGGCGACGGCCAGGTGTCGCTGGGCAGCACCGTGATCAAATCCAACGCCCGCAAGGTGCGCCGCCTCGGCGACGGCTCGGTGATCGGCGGTTTCGCCGGCGCCACCGCCGACGCCTTCACCCTGTTCGAGCGGCTTGAGGCCAAGCTCGAGAAGCATCCGGGCCAGCTGACCCGCGCCTGCGTCGAACTGGCCAAGGATTGGCGCACCGACCGTTACCTGCGCCGCCTCGAGGCCATGATGGCGGTCGCCGACAAGAACGTGTCGCTGGTGCTGACCGGCACCGGTGACGTGCTCGAGCCCGAAGATGGCGTGATCGGCATCGGTTCGGGCGGCAATTACGCCTTGTCCGCCGCCCGCGCCCTGATCGATATCGACGGACTCGACGCCGAGGCCATCGCCCGCAAATCGATGGGCATCGCCGCCGATATCTGCGTCTACACCAACCGTAACGTGACTGTGGAAACCCTATGAGCTCGGCTTTTTCCCCCCGCGAGATCGTCTCGGAACTCGACCGCTACATCGTCGGCCAGCATGACGCCAAGCGCGCGGTCGCCATCGCGCTCCGCAACCGTTGGCGCCGCCAGCAGCTGCCCGAGGGCCTGAAGGACGAGGTGCTGCCCAAGAACATCCTGATGATCGGCCCGACCGGCGTCGGCAAGACCGAGATCGCCCGCCGCCTGGCGCGCTTGGCCCAAGCCCCGTTCCTCAAGGTCGAGGCGACCAAGTTCACCGAGGTCGGCTATGTCGGCCGAGACGTCGAGCAGATCGTGCGCGATCTGATCGAGAGCGCCATCGTCATGACCCGTGAGCGCTTGCGCAAGCAGGTGACCGCCAAAGCCGAAATGGCCGCCGAGGAGCGGGTGATCGACGCGCTGGTCGGCGAGCATGCCTCGGCCGAGACGCGCCAGAAATTCCGCAAACAGCTGCGAGAAGGCTCGATCAATGAGCGCGAGATCGAGCTGCAGGTGGCCGATACCGGCGGCATGCCGACCTTCGAAATTCCCGGCATGCCGGGTGCCCAGGTCGGCATGGTCAATCTTGGCGACATGTTCGGCAAGGCCTTCGGCGGCCGAACCAAACCGCGCAAGATGACCGTCCTGGAAAGCTACACCGTGCTGCTGGCCGAGGAGAGCGACAAGCTGCTCGACCAGGACATGGTGGTGAAGCAGGCCATCGCCTCGGTCGAGGATAATGGTATCGTCTTCCTCGATGAGATCGACAAAATCTGCGCCCGCTCGGGTGAATTCAAGGGTGGCGACGTCAGCCGCGAGGGCGTGCAGCGCGACCTGCTGCCGCTGATCGAGGGCACCACGGTGAACACCAAATATGGCCCGGTGAAGACCGACCATATCCTGTTCATCGCCTCAGGCGCCTTCCATCTGGCCAAACCGTCCGACCTGCTGCCCGAACTGCAGGGCCGCCTGCCGATCCGCGTCGAGTTGCAGGCCCTGTCGCGCGACGACCTGGTGCGCATCCTGACCGAGCCGGAAGCCAGCCTGATCAAGCAGTACAAGGCGCTGCTGAAGACCGAGGAGGTCGATCTCGACTTCACCCCGGAAGCCATCGAAGCCCTGGCCGACCTCGCCGCTGAGATCAATCGCGGCGTCGAGAATATCGGTGCGCGACGCCTGCACACCGTGCTGGAGCGGCTGTTGGAGGAGATCAGCTTCTCGGCTACCGACCGCGCCGGCTCGACCGTGGTGATCGACGCCGCTTTGGTCAAGGAACGGGTCGGTGAATTGGCCAAGAACGCCGACCTGTCGAAGTTCATTCTATAGCGAGCCAGGGAAAACTCGATCCCCTGCTGGCCAAGCTGATTCAGTGAGCGGCCAGCAGGGCGAGCAGGGCCTGCAGCTTTTCCTCCGGCAGATCACCGATCCGCGCCGCCAGCTGATTGGCCAGCAGAGTCGCGGCCGGCGACAGGCCCGCCGTGTCGAGCGTCACCTTGGGATGCGACAGGCGGGCCAGCTCCTTGAGTTCCTCGGCCTCGTCCCAGATCACGTTGAAATAGCCGAGGATCTGCATCACCAGGCCGGGACTGGGTCGACCGCGATGGCCATGTTCGAGCGCCGAGAGATAGGCCGAGGAGAGATGCAGATCCTCGGCCATCTGCTTGAGGGTGATACCGCGCTGACGCCGCAGCTGGCGCAACTTATCCCCGAACGGCGTCATCGGCGCCTCTGCAGCAGCACATAGAGCGCGCCGGCGCCGCCATGTTTCGGCTGAGCGTTGGTCACCGCCAGCACCGGTGGTTTCCAGTCGTCCAGCCACAAGGGCACCTCATGCTTGAGGCGGCTCGGCCGGTCGGGTCCGCCCTTGCCGGTGATCACCAGGATGCAGCGCTTGCCGGCGGCCGCCTGGATCTCGACGAAGCGCCTCAGGGCGGAATGCGCAACCTGCACGGTCATGCCGTGCAGATCGATCACCGCCTCGACCTTGCGCTCGCCGCGGCTCAGCTGTTTCAGGGTCTGTCCGTCGACGCCGTTGGGTTTACGCGACGCCGCGGCGACGGGCAGGGGGAGAGGCGCCGGTTCCGGTTGAGCCACGGCGGGCGCGGGCGGGGGTATCGGTTCCTCGAGTGGCGGCTGGGGCTTGTAGGGTGTGACGCTTTTCATCGCCGTCCGCCACAGCCGGACCTCATCGGCGGTGAGGATGCGCGTCCGCCGCACGATCAGCCCGCCGGATCAGCGGCGGGAACAATCTCGGCCACCGGGCCCGAGCGCTGGGCCGGCAGCAGAACATAATAGGCGCCATGGCTGTTCATGCGGCCGGCCTTGTCGAAGGCGGCCTCGCCGCTGCCCCAGAAAATGTCGGCGCGCACCGCGCCCTTGATGGCCCGCCCGGTATCTTGGGCCACCATCAGCTTCTTGAGCGGCTGCCCGTCGGGATCGGTGGCGTCGAGCCAGACCGGCACGCCGAGGGGAACGAATTTCGGATCGATGGCGATGCTCCGCCCCGCCGTCAGCGGCACGGTGAAGGCGCCGATCGGCCCCTCGCCGGTCAGCAGATGGAAAAAGATATACCGTTCGTTCTCGGCCATAAGCGCCGGCGCCTCGGCCGGATGCGCCTTCAGCCAGGCGCGGATCGCCGGCATGGTGGCGGCGCCGGGTTCCAGCTTGCCATGATTGGCGAGGATCTTGCCGAGGCCAAGGAATTCCTTGCCGTTATTGCCGGCATAGGCGACCCGCTGTACCGACCCGTCATCGAGCAGCACCCGACCCGACCCTTGGATCTGTAAAATATGCAGATCGACCGGATCGTCGACCCACAGGATCGCCTGCGCCTTGCCCTCCAGCACGCCGGCCTCGATCTGAGCACGGGTCGGCGAACTGTCGGCCGGCGGATCGGCGGCCCAGCCGGAGGGGCGGGCGAGCAGGGGATAGCGGTATTTCGCGGTCTTCTTGCGCGAGCCATGCAGCTCGGCTTCGTAATAGCCGGTGAAGCGGCCTTCATCGCCATGCCCGTTGCCGATGCGGAAAGGCTGGAACCAGTCCTGCAGATAGGTGCGCAGCGCCAGCTCGTCATCGAGCTTGACCCAGCGGAGCGCGCCGCAGGGGCCGCTCCAGTCGCCGGCCACGCCACCGGCTCCATCGCTGCCCACCGGTTGGCCGGTCGGCAATTGCATCAGACGGTCGCAGCTCTTGCGCAAAGCCGGGATTGCCTCGGCCAAGCGGTCGGTATCCCAGCCGGGCAGCTGGCGGAAGGAAACCGGACTGTAGGTGAGATGGTCGGGTGGCGGCGGAGCGGACGGTGTGACGACCGGAGGTTTGCCGGACCTGTCTCCGCAGGCGGACAGCAGCAGCGCCGCCGCCACGAAAACCAGGCACGTCCGCCGCATCAATGCTCCGTGGTGCCGGTGGCGACCAGGCGCCAATTGGGATCCTTGGACGAAACGTCGCGGGCGAAGCGCCACAGATCGATCATCCGCACTTCCTCGCCCGATGGGCTGCGCTGTTCGCTAACGAACCGCACGGCAATCTCGGCCAGGCGGCCGTCGAGCTTGGCTTCGTCGAAGGTCGCCGAGACGATGCGCATCAGTTCGGCGCCATGCTCGTCGATTCCACCACCGCGTTGATCGATGGCCTGGGCAAAATCGCCGTAGACAGAGTCCGACAACAATGGGCGCAGGGTCTGCTTGTCGCCGGCGGCGAACGCCTTGACGATCGTTTCGAAGGCCCATTGCGCGCCGGACAGGAATTGCTCCGGGTTAAAGCTGGCATCGGCGGCGCTGATCTGCGCCAGCGGATCCTGCGGCCGAGCGGCTTCGCCCGGCGGCAGGCGCCGAGCGGCCAAATCGATCACCGGGCCGCCCGCCTCCGGGGTGGGGCGGGGCGGCTGTTCCTGTTCGGGATTACGCCGACCCAGCACGCTTCTCAGTCTCAGACCGAGAAAGACGGCGATCATGGCGAAGATGACAATGTCTAGATAAGGCTGAGAGTCGCTCATGAATCACTTTCGGCGGTTAGCCGCGGTCCGGTTAAGAAATAAGCCGTTGGCGGGCAAAGAGCAAGGGATGGGCACCCTGGGGAGTTAGCTTGTAAAGACCGGCTTCGCCGTGCTAGCTAGCCGGATCTATTTCTTGGAGCACATTATGTCGGAACAACAAGCTGATGCGGGGAGCTTGCTGCCCATCCAGGTCAATGCGCAATATGTCAAAGATCTGTCGTTCGAAGTGCCGGGCGCGCCGGCGGTGTTCACCGAACTGGCCGGGGCCTCGCCGGAACTGGCCGTGCGCGTCGATCTCAACGCTACCCCGCTGGGCGGCAACACCTTCGAAGTGACCCTGATCCTCGCCGCCGACGCCAAGGTCGGCGAGAAAGTCGGTTTCATCGTCGAGCTGACCTATGCCGGCATTTTCACGCTCAACGTGCCGGAAGAGCATGTCCAGCCTATCCTGCTGATCGAGGCGCCGCGCCTCCTGTTTCCCTTCGCCCGCTCGATCATCGCCAATGTGACGTCCGAAGGCGGTCTTCCGCCCCTGATGCTGCAGCCGATCGATTTCGCGGCGCTCTACCGGGCCCGCATGGAGCATTTCGCCGCTGGCGAAAATGGTCCCATTCCCGTTGGGAATGCTTGATATATAGCCCTCAAGCGCCGGGCGCGCATTCCATGCGCTTGGCTACCGCCTCGTCTGCCCCCGGTCTTTGACCGAGGGGCAGACTTCGCGCGGCACCACGAGGGTGCCGGGTTAAGCGAAGCTTCCCGCGTCAGTTTCGTAACCACAGCGAGTCGGTCAGCTTGGCGACGAATTCGCCATGCGCGGCGCGCTCTTCTTCGCTGGCGGCATGCGGGCGGGGGACCCGCATTTCGCGCACGATCTCGGTCTGCGCCGCCCCTGACGATGAGGATTGGCGGGAAGACGAGGCAGCCAGGGCCAGGCCCGGCTCGCGCCCGCCGATCAGTTCCAGATATACATCCGCCAGCAATTCAGCGTCGAGCAGCGCGCCATGCTTGTCACGTTTGGAATTGTCGATGCCGAAGCGGCGGCACAGCGCATCCAGGCTGACCGGCGAGCCGGGGAAACGCTTCCGGGCCATCGCCACGGTATCCAGCGCGCGCTCCTTCGGCATGGTCGGATAGCCAAGCATCTGAAGTTCCCAATTGAGAAACCTCATATCGAAGTCGGCATTGTGGATCACCAGCCGGGAGTCGCCGATGAAATCGACGAAACTCTGCGCCACGGCGGCGAAGAGCGGCTTGTCGGACAGGAATTCCTCGGACAGGCCATGCACCTTGAACGCCTCTTCCGGCATGTCGCGCTCAGGATTGAGATAGACGTGGAAGTTTTCGCGGGTGCGGACATGGTTGATCATCTCGACACAGCCGATTTCGACGATGCGATGGCCGGTTGTCGGGTCGAATCCGGTGGTTTCCGTGTCGAGCACGATCTCGCGCATATCAATCCTTCTTCACTAGAGGCCGGCCAGCAGCCGGTCGATCTGGCGTTGGGCGGCGCGCTTGCCGGCGCCGGTCCGCACGACCAGGTCGGCGCGGCGGCGCTTTTCGGAATCCGCCATCTGGTGGGAGAGAATTCCCACCAGCTTTTCCGCGGTCATGCCAGGCCGCTTCAATACCCGCGCAGTTTGCAGGAAGGCGGGGGCCGATACCACCACGATCACGTCGGCCAAAGCGTCGTTGCCGGTCTCGAACAGCAGCGGGATGTCGAGCACGACCGCTCTTTTCCGCCGCGCCCGCATGCGGCGCAGGAAGGCATGACGTTCCTCGGCGACCAGCGGATGCAGGATGGATTCCAGCCTTTTCAAAGCCTTGGAATCCTTGAATACCAGCGCGCCGAGCCTCGATCGGTCCACCGCGCCCTCGACCACCACGCCGGGGAATGCCCGCTCTATGGCCGGCACCGCGCGGCCGCCCTTGGCCGAGAGGCCATGCACGGCGTGGTCGGCATCGTAAACAGGGACGCCGCGGCGGCGGAACAATTGAGCAGCGGTCGTCTTGCCCATGCCGATCGACCCGGTCAGGCCGATTATTTTCATGGCGCCAACATCATGGCACGGATGTCTGACGTTACCTCCGGCATCACCCCGAACCAGGCGTGGAAGCCCGGCCGGGCCTGATGCAACAGCATGCCGATCCCGTCGGCGGTTGGATTGCCTCGAGCGCGTGCCGCCGCCAGCAGCGGAGTCTCGAGCGGAGCATAGACCATGTCGTTAACCAGCGCGTCTTCAGGCAGGCGATCGAGCGAGATCTCCAGCGGCGGCTGTCCGGTCATGCCGAGGCTGGTGCTATTGACCAGCAGGGCGGCGCCGTCCAGCGCCGCCTCGCGGCCGCTCCATTCGACGGGGATGATCGGCCCTCCGAGACCGGCGGCAAGCGTTTTCGCCCGCTCCAGCGAGCGATTGACCAGGCGGATTTCCGCGACACCCTCTTCCAGCAGCGCAGCGCAGGCGGCGCGCGCCGCCCCGCCCGCGCCGAGGATCACCGCCGGGCCGGCGGCGGGATCGGGGCGGGTTTCCTTGAGATTAAGCATAAAACCGATGGCGTCGGTATTGCTGCCGATGATGCGGCCATCCGCGCTGATCACCAGCAGGTTGACCGCGCCGATGCGCGCCGCCAGCGGAGCCAAATCATCGACCAGCTCCAGCACCGCTTCCTTGTGCGGCACCGTGACATTGCCGCCGGCGAAATTGAGATGCGGCAGCAGCCGCACCGCTTCGGCCAGGCGGTCGGGCGCTATCGGCAGCGGCACATAGGCACCGTCGATGCCATGCAACGCCAGCCAATGATTATGCAGACGGGGGGATCTCGAATGGCTGACCGGCCAACCAATGATTCCCGCCAAGCGGGCCTTTCCTGAAATCATCTAGCATCATTCATTTAGGGAGGGCCCCGGCCTCGCGCAGGGCGCCCATCAGCGGAATCAGCGGCAGCCCGAGGATGGAGTAGAAGTCTCCTTCAACCTTTTCGAACAGCTGGGAGCCCATGCCCTCCATCTCATAGGCGCCGACCGAATGGACGATGCCGTCGCCGGCCTTGGCCATGTAGGCATCGAGAAAGCCGTCGGAGAAATCACGCATCGTCATTTTCGCGATTTCGGTATGACGCCAGATGATGCGGCCCTCATGGGCGATCACCGCGGCGGTGATCAATTCGTGGGTCTTGCCGCGTAAGGATTCCAGATGACGCCGCGCCCCGTCTCGGTCAGCCGGCTTATCGAACCAGTCGCCCCCGCAGTCGAGCATCTGATCGGCGCCGATGATAAAGGCGCCCGGCAAGATCAGGGCGACGCTGTTGGCCTTGCTTTCCGCCAGATTGTCGGCCACCAGGGCGGCGCTGGCGCCGGCTTTTTTAAGCGCGGCCTTGATCACCGATTCATCCACCGGCGGCTTGGCGGTCTTGAAATAGAGCCCGGTCTGGCTCAGCAGCTTGCGCCGCGTGGCGCTGCTCGACGACAGGACGATCATGACGCTTCCCCCGCGGCCTCGCGCTTTTCCTTCAGCAACTGCAGGATGGTGGCCGACGCCTCCTCGATCGAGCGGCGCGTCACATCGATCACCGGCCAGCCCTGACGGGCGAACAACCGGCGCGCTTCGGCCACCTCGCTCTTCACTCTCTCCTCGTCGGCATAATCGGTCTCGTCGTTCTGCTGCAGGAATTTCAGCCGCGAGCGACGGATATCGGAGAGACTCTTCGGTTCCTTAGTCAGACCGACGATCAGCGGGCCTTTCAGCGACATCAGCTCGGGCGGCGGCGGCATGCCGGGAATCAGCGGCACATTGGCGGCCTTGATCCCACGATTGGCCAAATACATGCAGGTCGGCGTTTTCGAGGTGCGCGACACGCCGGTCAACACCACGTCGGCGTCCTCGAGCCCCATCAGCAGCAACCCGTCATCATGGGCCAGCGTGTAATGCATGGCGTCGATACGGGCGAAATAATCGGCGTCGAGGACATGCTGGCGGCCGGGCTGCGCGCCGAATTGGACATTGAGATAGCCGGACAGCGCCGCCATCACCGGGTCGAGCACCGGAATGAAGGGCACCTTCAACTGGCGGCAGGCCTCCTCCAGCAGAGCACGGACCGCGCCATCCATCAGAGTGGCCAGCACCACGCCGGGTTCGGCCTCGATGCCGGCGACGACGCGGGCTACCTGACCCTGGCTGCGTACCAGCCACCACATATGCTCGATCGGCTGAACCTGCTCGAACTGCACCAGGCAGGCGCGCGCCACCGAGGACAGAGTCTCGCCGGTGGCGTCGGAGACGAGATGAAGATGAAAGCGTTGCGGCTGGTCGGACACTGGGCAGGCCTCCTGGTGGCCTGTGAAAGGGTGGGGCCTGTGGACAAAGGATGGATTGCGGGAATAACTCCGCCCTTTGTCCCAGTGTGCCCAATTCAATGCCCGCTGGCCACCCGCTATCGACAAAAGTATTGGGGTGAGGGTAACCCCGGAGAGGGTCCCCAAGAAATACCGGGATAGGACGGTAATCCCCCCTAACCCCACAATTTCGGCAACAACTATGCACCGAATTCTTTTATATATGTCAATAAGTTACGGTGGTTGTCCCGGCGTTTTTCCACAGTTTCCCACCTGTCGGGGTAATTGTGGGTAAGAGAGAGGGAAAAACCCCTGAAGACACGGATCCCCGTTATCCACAGGGATCCACTACCACACCTACCTTCCCTCTTTATCAAACTCTCTATATTGAAGAGGGATAACCATCCCGGAAAACGAAGCCCAGAAAGCGCAGCTATGAGAGACCCCGCCTTGCTTCCTCCTCTTTTGCGCGCGCTCGACGGCGAAGCTCTGTCCCCGCCGCCCGTCTGGCTCATGCGCCAGGCCGGCCGCTATCTCGCCGAATATCGCGCCGTGCGCGCCTCGGCCGGCGGATTTCTCGATCTTTGCCATTCGCCGGACAAGGCCACAGAAGTCACGCTACAGCCGATCCGGCGCTATGGCTTCGACGCCGCCATCCTATTCTCGGACATTCTCGTGGTACCCGACTCGCTGGGCCAGAAAGTGACCTTCGCCGAGGGAGAAGGACCGCGCCTCACGCCGATTCGAACTTCCGAGGATCTCGCGGTTCTGAGCAAAGTTGGTTTTCAGGATAAGGTTCGAACGATTTGGCGAACGGTCTCGATGCTTCGCGAGGCCCTGGATCCCAATGTCGCGCTGATCGGCTTCGCGGGATCGCCCTGGACTGTGGCGACCTACATGGTCGAGGGCCGCGGCTCGAAGGATTACATCGCGATCAAGAAGATGGCTTACGGTGATCCCGGCCTGTTTTCCCGGCTGATCGAGATCCTGTCCGACGCCACCTTCGATTATCTGATCGGGCAGGTGGATGCCGGAGCCCAGGTTTTGCAGCTCTTCGACAGCTGGGCCGGCGTGCTGCCGGAGGATCAGTTCCGGCGCTGGGTTATCGAGCCGACCAAAGCGCTGGTCGAACGGCTGAAGGAAGCCCGGCCCGGAATCAGGATCATCGGCTTCCCAAAGGGCGCCGGCGTGCTGGCCGAGGATTATGCCCTTGAGACCGGCGTGGACGGGATCAGCCTCGACAGTTCACAGAAGCTGTCGTGGGCTGTGGAAAAGCTGTCGCCGCGCTTCACCCTGCAAGGCAATCTCGATCCGATCCTGCTGGTGACCGGCGGCCCGGCGCTCGAGAGGGCGGTCGATCACATCCTCGAAGTGACGAAAGGCGTACCGTTCATCTTCAATCTCGGCCATGGAATCGTGCCCGAAACCCCGACCGAGCATGTGGCGGCGCTGATGGACAGGATCCGGCGATGAAAGACGGGCGGCTGGCCGTCATCCTGTTCAATCTCGGCGGTCCCGACAGTCCGCAAGCCGTGCGGCCGTTCCTGTTCAATCTGTTCAAGGATCCCGCCATCATCACCCTGCCGAGCGGTGTCCGCCATTTGCTGGCCGGCTTGATTGCTTGGCGCCGGGCCCCGGTGGCGAAGAAGATCTATGATCATATCGGCGGTTCTTCGCCCTTGCTGCCGGGCACCAAAGCCCAGGCCGATTCGTTGGCCGCGGCGTTGGAGACCTCCGCCAACGAGGTAAAGATCGGTATCGCCATGCGCTATTGGCACCCTTTCTCGACCCAGACCGCCCGGGAAATCGCCGCCTGGAAGCCTGATCGGATCGTTTTGCTGCCGCTCTATCCGCAATATTCCGGCACGACCAGCGGGTCGTCGATCAAGGATTGGCTGAAATCGGCCAAGACGGCCGGGCTGACGGCGCCGACTAAAACCATCTGCTGCTATCCGCGGCTGCCGGGCTGGGTGGCGGCGCAGGCCGATCTGCTGCGCGAAAAATTGGCGTCCTTGGGCGAGGCGGCGCCGGTGCGCGTGCTGTTTTCGGCGCATGGCTTGCCGAAGAAATTCATCGAGGCGGGCGATCCCTATCGGACCCAAATCGAAATGGGCGCCAAGGCCATCGTCGCGGCTCTGGGCCACGCCGACCTCGATTGGCAAATCTGTTATCAGAGCCGGGTCGGCCGCCTGGAATGGATCGGACCTTCCACCGACGCCGAGATCGAGCGGGCCGGCCGCGACGGCATGGGTGTCGTCGTGCTGCCGATCGCCTTCGTGTCGGAGCATTCCGAGACCCTGGTCGAGCTCGACATCGAATATCGCCATCTCGCCCACGAGAAGAAGCTGCCCTTCTATATCCGCGTACCGACGGTGGACACCCATCCCGCCTTCATTCAAGCTCTGGCGGAGTTGGTCGGCCAGGCGTTGGACGATGCCCACCCGATTACGTGCGCCGAAGAGGGCCGGGTTTGCCCGACGGCCTGTTCGGTCTGTCCGATGGAGGGGAATGCGCCATGATGAGCTGGTATGGCGGGGTACTGGTCCTGCATATCGTCTCGGTCATCTCCTGGATGGCCGGTCTGCTCTATTGTCCGCGCCTGTTCGTCTATCATTCGATGACGGCGCCGCATTCCGAGACGTCGGCCACCTTCGAGGTGATGGAACGCAAGCTTCTGCACGCAATCACCATTCCGGCCGCCATCGCTAGCGTGATTTTCGGCGGTCTTCTCGCTTCCGAGATCGGCCTGTCTGGCCAGGGCTGGCTCCATGCCAAGCTTTTTCTGGTGCTATGCCTCATCGTCTATACCGGTCTTCTGGAGAAATGGAGGCGCGATTTTGTCACTGGACGCCTCGTTCCTTCGACGCGATCCTTCAGGATGATCAATGAGGTTCCGGCGGTGTTGATGATCGGCATCGTGGCCTTGGTTGTCCTAAAGCCGTTTTAGGTTTGACTCGCTGGCTTCAATTCGTTAAAGCTGCAACGTCTTCAGCGCTTCAACCTGAAAATCCCAAAAGCTGCTTGTACAGCCAGGTCGGTTGCTCGCGTTCTCCCCTATCCGATTTTTTCTAAATCCGGATTCCTTTCCCGTTTTCTCTCTTCTTTCGAAACTTGGACCGACGATGAATCTTCAGGAGCTCAAGGCCAAATCCCCGGCCGAACTTCTTGCTTATGCAGAAGAATTGCAGATCGAGAATGCCTCGACTCTGCGTAAGCAGGATATGATGTTCGCCATTCTCAAGCAGTTGGCCGACAATGATACGCCGATCTACGGCGATGGCGTTCTTGAGATCCTGCAGGATGGATTTGGCTTCCTGCGATCTCCCGAAGCGAATTACTTGCCCGGTCCGGACGATATCTATGTGTCGCCGAGCCAGGTGCGCCGCTTCGGCTTGCGCACCGGCGATACGGTGGAAGGTCAGATCCGCGCGCCGAAGGATGGCGAACGCTATTTCGCGCTGCTCAAGGTCAACACCATCAATTTCGAACCGCCGGACAATGTCCGTCACCGCATCAATTTCGACAATCTGACCCCGCTTTATCCCGATGAGCGCCTGCGCCTCGAGATCGAGGAGCCGGGCAAGGATCTGACCACCCGCGTCATCGATCTGGTCTCGCCGCTCGGCAAGGGCCAGCGCGCCCTGGTCGTGGCGCCGCCGCGCACCGGTAAGACGGTGATGCTGCAGAATATCGCCCACGCGATTGCCGCCAATCATCCGGAAGTCTATCTGATCGTTCTGCTGATCGACGAACGTCCGGAAGAAGTAACCGACATGGCCCGTTCCGTGCGCGGCGAAGTGATCAGCTCGACTTTCGACGAGCCCGCTTCCCGCCATGTGCAGGTCACCGAGATGGTGCTGGAAAAGGCCAAGCGCCTGGTCGAGCACAAGCGCGACGTGGTGATCCTGTTGGACTCCATCACGCGTCTGGCGCGCGCCTACAACACCGTGGTGCCGAGCTCCGGCAAGGTTTTGACCGGCGGTGTGGATGCTAACGCGCTTCAGCGTCCGAAGCGTTTCTTCGGCGCCGCCCGCAATATCGAAGAGGGCGGTTCGCTGACCATCATCGCCACCGCGCTGATCGATACCGGGTCGCGCATGGACGAAGTGATCTTCGAAGAGTTCAAGGGCACCGGTAATTCGGAAATCATCCTGGACCGCAAGCTGTCTGACAAGCGCACCTTCCCGGCCATCGACATCACCAAGTCTGGCACGCGTAAGGAAGAGCTGCTGGTTGATAAGGGCGTGCTGGCCAAGATGTGGGTGCTGCGTCGTGTGCTGATGCCGATGGGCGTGTCGGACGCGATGGAGTTCCTGCTCGACAAGCTCAAGCACTCCAAGACCAACAACGATTTCTTCGATCAGATGAACTCGTAAAAGTGAAAGGCCGGGTTAATCCCGGCCTTTTTTCTTTTATGAGGGCTCTTGTTTCACGTGAAACAGCGGAGCATGGACCCCCGGATCAAGTCCTGGGGTGACGAAAATCGCGGGTCAACTTGCAAGACCGATGCGCTAGGCGACCAGAACGGTCGATCCTGTAGTCTTTCTCGCTTCCAGGTCCGTGTGAGCCTGTGCCGCTTCCGACAATTTGTAGGTCTGACCGATATTCGGCTTCACGGCGCCGGACAGAACCTGGTCAAACAAACGCTTGGCCGAGTGCCGCAGATCCTCGACTTTGGCAGCATAGGTGGCCAGGGTCGGGCGGGTCAGATAGAGCGAACCTTTGCCGGCCAGGATGCCGGGATTGAAATCGGGCACCGGACCGGACGAGGCGCCGAACAGAGCCAGCAAGCCGAATGGCGACAGGCAGTCGAGCGATTTCAGGAACGTGTCCCTGCCGACCGAATCATAGACGACCGGCACGCCCTTGCCGTCGGTGATTTCCTTGACCCGGGCGACGAAGTCTTCCTTGGAATAATCGATCACATGATCGGCGCCGTGAGCCTTGGCCAACTCGGCCTTGGCCTGGCTACCGACCGTGCCGATGACCGTCGCGCCCAAGGATTTTGCCCACTGCACGGCTAACAAGCCGACACCGCCGGCGGCTGCGTGAAACAGGATGGTGTCGCCCTTCTTCACCTTGTAGGTGCGTTCGAGCAGATATTCGGTGGTCATGCCCTGTAGCATGATCGAAGCCGCGACAGTGTCCTCGATGCCATCGGGCAGCGGCACCAGCCGGTCGGCCGGAAGAACGCGCTTCTCGACATAGGCCCCTGGCGGCCCACCCGCATAGGCGACGCGCTGGCCGACCTTGAGATCGGTCACGCCCTCGCCGATTTCCTCGACCACGCCGGCCGCCTCGGAGCCGATCGACCCGGGCAGGGTGATCGGATAGAGGCCGGTGCGATGATAGACGTCGATGAAATTGAGGCCGATGGCGGTCTGGCGCAGCAGTACCTCGCCCTTGCCCGGTTTTCCGACGGAGATATCTTCCCAGGTCAGAACCTCGGGTCCGCCGTTTTTATGAAGAATGATGCCTTTGCTCACAATGCGCCCTCCAGGCGTAACAGGAAACTCTTGGTGTCGAGGCCGTCGAGGCCGGAATATCCGCCCATCTTGCCGCCTGCGGCGAGAACCCGGTGGCAGGGAATGATGACCGGAATCGGGTTGCGTCCGCAGGCGCCGCCGATGGCGCGCGGTCCGCTGTCGATGCGAGACGCCAGCTGGCCATAGGTCAGCGTCTCCCCATAGGGAATGGTCTGCAGGGCTTTCCAGAGCTTTCTCTGGAAAGCGGTGCCCATTGGTGCCAGGGGAAGATCAAATGTCGTCAGATCACCGTCGAAATAACCCTCCAGCTGACGGGCTGCCTCCTCGAGCAGAGACGTCTCACCGCCGCCATCGACAGCGCCCCAATCGAGCGAGACGATGGCACCGTCCTCCTCGAACAGGGTCAGCGGGCCGAGAGGGCTGGGACAGGTCAAATAGGGCATAGGCTTATCCCGGTGATTGAAAGCGTCTTATCAAGAGCTTAGGTTGGATTGAACCACGCCGAACGCAAGGATGACAGGCGATGAAGATCACCGTCGATATCGATTGTACGCCCGACGAGGCCCGCGCCTTTTTTGGTCTGCCCAATGTGCAGCCGATGCAGGACGTGCTGATGAAGAAGATCGAGGAGCGCACCGTCGCCAGCCTCGACGCCATGTCGCCCGAGGCTTTGCTGAAAAACTGGCTGCCGGCCGGCGTGCAGGGTCTCGAGCAATTGCAGACCCTGTTCTGGCAAAGCCTGCAGGGCAAAGCCCCCACTTCCAAATAAGGTTCTCATGTCACAAGATTCCGCTCCCTATTTCAACATTCACGCTTTTGTCTGCACCAACCAGCGCGACGCCGATGATCCGCGCGGCAGCTGCGCCGCCCGCGGCTCGACCGAGCTGCGCGATTATCTCAAGAAGAAGGCCAAGATGGCTGGGCTGCTGAAGGGAGTGCGGATCAATAATGCCGGCTGTCTCGATCGCTGCGAGCTGGGGCCGGTGATGGTCGTTTATCCCGAAGGCGTCTGGTACGGCATGGACAGCAAGGAAGATATCGACGAGATCGTCGAGGCTTTGGCTAAGGGCGAGCATGTCGAACGTCTGAAGTTGAAGCCGGAAGACCGCCAGCGTAGCCGCCCGATGACCTGATGACCCAGTCCATCTTCGCCCTGGCTTCGGGTGGCGGACGGGCGGCGCTGTCGGTTTATCGTCTGTCGGGTCCCGAGGCGGGTCCAGCCTTGCGGGCGCTGACCGGCCAAGATCTTCCCGCGCCACGCCTGGCGTCTCTGCGCACTTTGAAAGATGAGCAAGGCCATCCTATCGACAAGGGGCTGGTCCTGTGGTTTCCCGGCCCGGCCAGTTTCACTGGCGAGGATGTGGTCGAACTTCACCTGCATGGCGGCCGTGCCGTCTCCCAGGCAATCGCCCGCGCCCTGCTCGATCTGGGATTGCGGCCGGCCGAACCCGGCGATTTCACCCGCCGCGCTTTCGAGGGCGGTAAGCTCGACCTGACCCAGGCAGAGGCGATCGCGGATCTGGTCGACGCGGATACCGCGGCCCAGCGACGCCAAGCCCTGAGCCAACTCGACGGGACGCTTGGTCACCTCTATGAGGGCTGGCGTTTGGAGCTGCTCAGGGCCCAGGCCCATCTCGAAGCGGCGATCGATTTCGCTGAAGAGGACCTGCCGCCTGATCTCATCCTGTCCTCCAAGGCGGCCTTGGCCAACTTGGCCGATCGCGTCGCGGCTCATCTCGCCGATGACGGCCGCGGCGAGAGAGTGCGCGACGGTTTGCGGGCCGTGCTGCTGGGCGCGCCCAATGCCGGAAAATCGAGCCTGCTCAATCTGTTGGCGGGCCGGGACGCCGCGATCGTCTCCGCGACGGCGGGCACCACGCGGGATGTTATCGAAGTCGCGCTCGACCTGGCCGGCTATCCCATTTTGTTGGCGGATACCGCAGGTCTGCGCGAGGGCGCCGAAGAAATCGAGCGGGAAGGCGTCCGGCGCGCACGGGAGCGGGCGGACGCCGCGGACATTAAATTACTGGTGCTGGATGGGGCCAATTGGCCGCAGCTCGATGCGGAAAGCATGCTGCAGCTGGATGGCCGGTGTCTGTTGCTGCTTAACAAGGCCGATCTGGTGGCGGATGACATTCCCGACAAGGTGCTGAACCATCCGGTGATCGCGGTCTCGGCGAAGTCCGGGCAGGGGGTGGAGCAGTTGTTCGACCGTCTGGCATCGGCCGCCGAGGACAGGATGGCTGGCGGCGGCGTGCCGGCGCTGACCCGCGCCCGGCACCGGTCGGCGCTGGTCGATGCGGAAGCGTCGTTGCGCCGCGCCCAGCAACAAACTCTTCCCGAACTGGTGGCGGAAGATGTAAGAGTTGCCGCGCGCGCGATCGGGCGTATTACCGGGCGCGTCGATGTGGAAGCGATGCTCGACATCATCTTCCGTGAATTCTGTATCGGGAAGTGACTATGGTGGACGTTATTGTCATCGGCGCCGGCCATGCCGGGGTGGAAGCGGCGGCGGCGGCGGCGCGTTTGGGCGCCGAGACTCTGCTGCTGACCCACCGCCTCGACACCGTCGGCGAGATGAGCTGCAATCCGGCGATCGGCGGCCTGGCCAAGGGTCAGCTGGTGCGCGAGATCGATGCGCTGGACGGCGTCATGGGCCGGGTCATCGACCAATCGGGCATTCAGTTCCGCATGCTGAACCGCAGCAAGGGGCCGGCGGTCCGCGGTCCGCGCGCCCAGGCCGACCGCAAGCTCTATCGCCAGGCCATGGCCGCCACCCTGGGCGAAACTCCGAACCTGACCATTCGCGCCGCGGCCGTCGAAGACCTTCTGATCGATGCCACCGGCCGCGTGACTGGTGTGGTGACGGCGACGGGCGAGGAGATTTTCTGTGCCGCCGTGGTGCTGACGACCGGTACCTTCCTGTCGGGCATGATCCATATCGGCGAGACCACCTATCCGGCCGGCCGTATGGGCGATGCCCCGAGCCTAGGCCTGTCCAAGACCCTGGCCCGCCTGGCCCTGCCGCTGGGGCGCCTCAAGACCGGCACTCCTTGCCGTCTCGACGGCCGCACCATCGATTGGGCGTCGCTCGAAAGCCAGCCGGCCGACGACCCGCCGGAGCCTTTCTCTTTCCTGACGGACAAGATCCGCGTTCCGCAGATCGCTTGCGGCATCACCGCGACGACACCGGCGACCCATGAGCTGATCCGCGCCAATCTGCACCGTGCCCCGATGTATAGCGGCCAGATCGGCAGTGTCGGCCCGCGCTATTGCCCGTCGATCGAGGATAAGGTGGTGCGCTTCGCCGATCGCGAACGCCATCAGATTTTCCTCGAGCCGGAAGGCCTCGACGATCCGACCGTCTATCCCAATGGCATCTCGACCTCCTTGCCCGAGGAGGTGCAGCTGGCGCTCCTCAAGACCATTCCCGGTCTGGAGAAGGCGACCATGCTAAGGCCCGGCTATGCGATCGAATATGATTATGTCGATCCGCGCAGCCTCGGCCCGACCCTGGAGGTGAAGTCCGTGCCCGGCCTGTTCCTGGCCGGCCAGATCAATGGCACGACCGGCTATGAAGAGGCGGCGGCGCAAGGCATCGTCGCCGGCCTTAATGCCGCCCTGCGGGCTGGTGGCTCGGATGAGCCTTTCACGCTGGACCGTTCGGAGGCCTATATCGGCGTGCTGATCGATGATCTGATCACCAAGGGCACCACCGAGCCTTATCGCATGTTTACCTCGCGGGCCGAATATCGGCTGACTTTGCGCGCCGATAACGCCGACCGTCGTTTAACGCCGCGCGGCATGATCCTGGGCTGTGTCTCCTCGGCCCGCGGCGAGGCTTTCACCGCCAAGGTCGATCTACTGGAGCGGGGGCGGACGCTGATGCAGGGTTTGGCGGCAACGCCGCCGGTTTTGAAGGCGGCAGGGTTCTCGATCAATCAGGATGGCGTGCGCCGCTCGGCCTTCGACCTGTTGGGCTACCCCACGGTAGACTGGCCTGACCTGACACGCATGTGGCCCGAGCTGAACACGCTTCGCAGCGACATCGCTGAGCAGTTGGCTATCGAGGGCGGCTATGCCGGGTATCTCGATCGTCAGGAGAGCGATATCGCCGCCTTCCGTCGCGACGAGGATCTGATCCTGCCCGACGATCTGGATTATGACTCCGTCGGCAGCCTGTCGAACGAGATCCGAGCCAAGCTGAAAGTGGCGCGTCCCGCTAATCTCGGCGCGGCTTCGCGGATCCCCGGCGTCACGCCAGCGGCGCTCACGGCGCTGCTGGCGCACGTCAAGCGGCAGCGCCGTGCTGCCTGAGCGTTTCACGTGAAACACATGACTGAAGACGAGTTCATCGCCGAGATCGCTGTTTCACGTGAAACAGCGGACAAGCTTCGCGCCTACGCCGATCTGCTGAAAAAATGGCAGCCCAAGATCAATCTGGTTGGGCCTGCGACGATCCCCGATCTGTGGCGTCGCCATTTCCTCGATTCGGCGCAGATCCTTCCCCATCTTCCGCCGGGCCCCGTGCTCGATCTCGGCAGCGGGGCCGGCTTTCCCGGCCTAGTCCTGGCTATCCTGCGCGGAGAGGGCAGCGAGCCGGTTCATCTGGCCGAATCGGACGGGCGAAAGGGCGCCTTTCTGCGGGAGGCGGCACGCATCACCGGCGCCCCGGCACGGGTTCTCACCAGCCGTATCGAGACGCTGAAACCCTTCGAGATCAGCGCGATCACCGCCCGCGCCCTGGCTCCTGTCGCGACCCTTTTGAACTTGGTTGAGCCTTTCCTGACACAGGCGCCGAAATGCCTCTTCCTGAAGGGCGAAAAGCTCGAAGATGAATTGACCGAGGCATCCAAAGATTGGAAGATGACCGTCGACCGGATCCCCAGCGTGAGCGATCCGAACGGGTTCATCCTCAGTTTGAAAGAGGTCAGACGTGGCCAGTAAATCAAGCCAGCCGCGCATTATTGCCGTCGCCAATCAGAAGGGCGGCGTCGGAAAAACCACTACTGCCATCAATCTGGCCACCGCCATCGCCGCCACCAAGCGGCGGGTGCTGATCATCGATTTCGATCCGCAGGGCAACGCCAGCACGGCTTTGGGCGTCGACAAGCGGGCCTGTCCGGCCAATTCCTATGATGTGGTGATGGGCGAGGCGAGCCTGTCCGAAGCCATGGTCGATACTGGTATTCCCGGCCTGTTTCTGGTGCCCGGATCGCAGGATCTGTCGGGCGCCGAGGTCGAACTGGTCGGTGCGGAACGGCGCGAGCACCGTTTGGCGAATGCCCTGGCCGGCGTTCAGGGATTCGATTTCATTCTGATCGATTGCCCGCCGTCGCTGAATCTGCTGACCGTCAACGCTTTGGTCGCCGCCCAGTCGGTAATGGTGCCGCTGCAGTGCGAATTCCTTGCTTTGGAAGGCGTTTCGCTGCTGGTGAAGACGATCGAGCGGGTCAAGGCCTCGCTCAATCCGGGTCTCGAGTTGCATGGCATCGTTCTGACTATGTTCGACAAACGCAACAATCTGTCCGACGAGGTCGCCGCCGATGTGCGGGGCTATTTCGGCGATAAGGTGTTCAAGACGGTGATCCCCCGCAATGTGCGGGTGTCCGAGGCGCCGTCCTATGGCAAGCCGGTGCTGCTCTATGATTGGCGCTGCGCCGGGTCCGAGGCCTATGTCCATCTGGCCGGGGAAGTGCTGAAGCGTGAAAGGGAGTTGGTGGCGTGAACAGTGTGGAAGAGCCGCGCAAGCGGGGATTGGGGCGGGGCCTGTCGGCGCTGCTGGGTGAACCGATCTCGGGTGCGGTCAAGAGTGACGAGACCGCTTCGGGGGCGGGTTCCACCGCGCCGGGCGGCGTGCGGACCCTGCCGGTCGAATATCTGCGTCCCGGTAAATATCAGCCGCGCCATCATTTCGACCAGACCGCCATCGACGATCTGACCTCCTCGGTGCGCGAGAAGGGCGTTATCCAGCCATTGCTGGTTCGCCAGCTGGCCGAAAATTCCTATGAGATCATCGCCGGCGAGCGCCGGTGGCGCGCCGCCCAGGCCGCCATGCTGCACCAGGTGCCGGTGGTGGTGCGCGAGCTGAGCGATAGTGAAGCGCTGGAATTGGCGCTGATCGAGAATCTGCAGCGCCAGGATCTGACGCCGCTCGAGGAAGCCGACGGCTTCCGCCGCCTGATGGATGAGTTCCAGCACACCCAGGAAGCGCTGGCCAAGGTCATCGGTAAGAGCCGCAGCCATGTCGCCAACATGATCCGTCTGCTCGGTCTGCCCGATCCGGTCAAACGCCTGATGGATGACGGCGCCCTGTCGGCCGGTCACGCCCGCGCGCTGCTGACCGCCGAAGATCCCGTGGCGTTGGCCAAGCAGGTGGTCGAGCGCGGTCTGAATGTCCGCCAGACCGAAAAACTGGCCCAGGAAGCCGCCGGCGCCGTCGGCAGCGCCGGTCGCACCACGACCAAGGCGGACAAGCCGGAGAAGGACACCGACATCATCGCCCTGGAGCGATCCCTGTCGAACCTGGTCGGCTTGCAAGTCACCATCACCCAAGCGCTGCGGGGCGGTGAATTGTCGATCCATTACAATACGTTAGACCAACTCGACGACGTTATCTCGCGTCTGTCGGGCAACCTCGCTCATTAAATCTTATCTGTGTTCATCTGTGTCTATCTGTGGATAAAAACTTTATCGATCCACAGATGCACACAGATGATCTAAGTGCGCCGGCTAGTCGCCGCCGCTCGGGTCAGTTGAAGAACAGCCCGCCCGCAGATCTCAGGCGCCGGCAGCCCGGTCGTCTTGCAATCCATCTCCGCGTTCAGCAGAAGGTCCAGAGCCGTCGCCAGTTTGTCGGCCGGCCAACGGCTGAGCTGGCCTTTCATCCGTCCCGAAACTCGGAAATGCGGCGGCGGGCGCAAGCCGGCAAGTGCCTGATCCACGCTCTTGCCGTCGGCGATCGCGGAAGCGGCCTGGTGCATGCGGGTGAAGTGGCGTTGCAATCCGCGGATCAACGTAATCGGGGACACGCCTTCATTAAGGAGACGGTCCAGAACGCGCTGCGCGCTCGCCTGATCGCCTTCGGAGGCGGCCATGGCGAGATCATCCTGCGACAGGGCCGCCGTATCTCCAGTGACCGCCGCGGCGTCCGCCAGCGTCACGCGCTTCTGGTCGCCCATATAGAGGGCCAATTTATCGAGTTCTGAGCGCGTTAAGAGCCGATCACCCCCCAAATGATCAGCCAACCACTCCACAGCGTCCGTTTCGGCGCTAAGTCCATGATTTCGCAGGGATTCCGAAATCACCGCATGCAGGCTTCCGCCCTCGTCGGCGTAGCAGGGCAGGGCAGCCAGCTTCGGTTCGCTTTCGGCCATCTTGCGCAATGCGGAGCGCGGCGTCAGTTCGCCGGCTTCGATCAGCACCAGCGCGTCGCCGATCGGATTGTTGAGCCAGCTCTGCAGCGGTCCAGCCAGGACGTCGGACGCGTCGCGCACGCGCACCACGCGGCGGCCGCCCATCATCGGCAAGGCGGCGATCTCGTCGGACAGCCGCGCGGGATCCTCCTTCAGCATGGACATGGTCAGATCGACCAGGCGGAAGGGATCGGACAGATCGGGCAGAACACTTTTGGCGAGGCGGTCGAGCCGCTCCTTCACCAAGCCGGCATCGGGTCCGTAAATCAGCACGGCCGGCACGTCGGGAGATTTCAGGAAGCTCTCGACGCGATTGGCGGCAAGCTTCATTTGGCGGTTTTGTTGGCTTCATCCGCCGCCGCGGCGGCTGTCGCAGCCGCGGCCTTGGCCTTTTGTTCGGCGGCGGTGGTGAAATAGATGGCCAGGCGGTCGCGCACCCCGAGGGCGATCTGGTCGCTGACGCGGGTCATGATGTCGGACTGCGCGGCGACGTTGGCGTAGTGTTCCTGCAGGAAGTTGTAGGAGAAGATCTCCGGGAACGTGCCGGCGGTCAGCGTGGTGCCGCTTTCATAGAGGCGATAGATCACATTGAAGCGCATCACGTCGCGGGTCGCCGTTTCGTCGGTGGCCAGCGAGGCGTTGGTTTCCGTTACGGTATAGGCGACATACAGCGTGTAGCGTGACTTCTCTGGCGGACCTTCGGGGGTGATGGTCTTGATCAGCGCGTTGTGGATTTCCTGGCCTTGGCGATCGCGCAGCGGCTGGATGGTAATCTGGGCCATCTCGCTGGAGAGGTTGGGATCGGCGCCCGACTTGCTGTAAAGCGGGTGGAAGCCGCAGGCGCCGAGCGCCAGCGGCAACACCAAGGTCAGAAGACGCGGCCTAAGCCACGACATTGACGATCCTATTCGGCACGACGATCACCTTGCGCGGCGGTTTGCCATCGAGGCCGGCGATGATGCCGGCGACGTCGAGGGCGGCCTTTTCGGCGTCCGGCTGAGGACAATCCTTGGGCAAGGTAATGGTGCCTTTCAGCTTGCCGTTCAACTGCACGGCCACCGTGACGCTGTCCTCGGTCAACAAGGCCGGATCGGCCTTGGGCCAGGGAGCATCGGCCAGCAGGGTAGCGTGGCCGAGCTGCGACCACAACTCCTCGCCGAGATGCGGCAGCATCGGCCCGATCAGGCGGATCAGCACTTCCAGCGCCTCGCGCAACACCGGCCCCGGGATCTGGGACGGATTGTAGCCTTCGATCTTGTTGGAAAGCTCGCGAATGCGGGCGACCGCCTTGTTGAAATGGAACCGGTCGAGATCGTCGGTGACCTGGGCGGCGGTCTTGTGGACGGCTCGGCGCAGATCGAGCGCCGATTCAGGCAGATCATCGGGGATCGCGGTGCCGATCGGCGCCAGCTCGCCCTGGAACTGAGCGACCAGACGCCACAGGCGATGGACATAGCGATAGGCGCCGTCGATGCCGGCCTCTGTCCAGTCGAGATCGCGTTCGGGCGGGCTGTCGGACAGCATGAACAGACGCGCGGTGTCGGCGCCATAACCGTCGATGATGAAAGCGGGATCCACCACGTTCTTCTTCGATTTGCTCATCTTCTCCGAGCGGCCCAGCACGGCGGGACGCCCGCTGCCGGTCTCGACCAGGCTGCCGTCAGGCTTCTTCTCGACCTGTTCGGGGAACAGCCACTTGCCATTCTCGTCCTTGTAGGTCTCATGGCAGACCATGCCCTGAGTCAGCAGGCCGGCGAAGGGTTCCTCGACGTCGAGATAACCGCACTGCTTGAGCGCGCGGGTGAAGAAGCGCGAATAGAGCAGGTGGAGAACCGCATGCTCGATGCCGCCGATATATTGGTCGACCGGCAGCCAGCGCTTGGCCCGATCGCGGTCGATGCCCTTGTCGCTGTGCGGCGAGGCATAACGGGCGAAATACCAGGAACTCTCGAAGAAGGTGTCGAACGTGTCCGTCTCGCGCTCGGCCTTACCGCCGCAGGTGGGGCAGGACACATGCTTCCAGGTCGGGTGATGCGCCAGCGGATTGCCCGGCTTGTCGAAGGAGACGTCCTCGGGCAGCACCACCGGCAACTGGGTGTCCGGCACCGGTACCACGCCGCAGGATGGGCAATGGATGATCGGAATTGGGCAGCCCCAATAACGCTGGCGGGAAACGCCCCAGTCGCGCAGGCGGTAATTGACGGTAGCCTCGCCGGCGCCGCGGCCCTCCATCAGGGCAATGATCCTGGATTTCGCCTCGGCGACCGGCAGGCCGTCGAGATCGCGCGAATTGATCATCACGCCGTCTTCGGTGAAGGCGGTATCGCCGACCAGCACGTCGTTGGCGGCCACGCCCCTGGGCGCTACCACCGGCAGCACCGGCAGGTCGTATTTACGGGCGAAATCGAGGTCGCGCTGGTCGTGGGCGGGGCAGCCGAACAGGGCGCCGCTGCCATAATCCATCAGCACGAAATTGGCGACATAGACCGGCAAGGTCTGGCCATCGACCAGCGGATGCAGCGCCGAGATTCCGGTGGCGTAGCCGAGCTTCTCGGCGGTCTCGATACTGGCTTCCGAGGTGCCCATGCGGTTGCACTCGGCGACGAACTCCGCCAGGGCCGGGTCTTTCTGGGCCAGTTCCTGCGCCAACGGATGGTTGGCGGCGATGGCGACGAAGGAGGCGCCGTACAGCGTGTCGGGACGGGTGGTGTAGATCTCGAGGCCGTCGGAACGCCCATCCAGTTGGAAGGTCAGGCGCAGGCCCTCGGAGCGGCCGATCCAGTTCTCCTGCATCAGGCGCACGCGGTCCGGCCAGCGGTCCAACGTTTCCAGGCCCTTCAGCAGGTCTTCGGCGAAGGCGGTGATTTTCAGGAACCACTGGCTCAGCAGGCGCCGCTCGACCAGGGCGCCGGAGCGCCAGCCGCGCCCGTCGATCACCTGCTCATTGGCGAGAACCGTGTTCTCCTCCGGGTCCCAATTGACCCAGCTCTCCTTCCGATAGACCAGGCCGGCCTTGAGGAATTCGAGGAACATCTTCTGTTCGTGCTGGTAGTAATCCGGCTCGCAGGTGGTGACTTCGCGCGACCAGTCATAGGACAGGCCCATCGATTTCAGCTGGGTGCGCATCGCCGCGATGTTCTCGCGGGTCCATTTGGCCGGATGAGTATTGTTCTGGATGGCGGCGTTCTCGGCCGGCAGGCCGAAGGCGTCCCAGCCCATCGGATGCAGCACGTCGAACCCCTGGGCCCGTTTGGCGCGCGCCACGACGTCGCCCAGGGTATAGTTCCGCACATGGCCCATATGGATGCGCCCCGACGGATAGGGGAACATCTCCAGAACATAATATTTCGGCCGGGAGCCGTTACCGTCGGCGACGCGGAAGCTGCCTTGCCTCTCCCACGTTTCCTGCCACTTCGCCTCGGTCTCCCTGACGTTGTACCGCTCTTCCATCGGGATTTAGTCGGGCTTCTTGACGGTAGCGGCGAGGGCGCGCAGCTCGCGGGCGCGGGTCAGGATGGCGTTCTCGACCTCGATCTGGGTCTTGACGGCTACCGGAGCGTCGGTCCAATTGGCGGCGTCGATACGGGTCTGACGGAACACCGAGACATGGATGCCGTCGGCATGCAGGTCGCGATCGGTGATGTAGACCGACATCTTGAAGCGCTCGTTCGGGCTTTCGGGCGGCGCGTACCAGTCGGTGAGGATGGTGCCGCCGAACGGATCAGCCGAGGCCAGCGGCAGGAAGGACAGGGTGTCCAGGCTCGCGCGCCACAGATAGGCGTTCACCGCGATGCCGACGCCGCCGGTGCCCTGGGTCGGGGTCGAATTGCCCCAGCTGAGGATGCTGACGCCGCCGTCGCCGAAAACGCTGTCGTTCTTCAGGCTGTTCCAAGGATGCGGGTTGGTGTCGCTGCCCGCCTGCTTGTCGGGATATTCCGCCTGGAAAAGGCTGCAGGCCGCGAGGACGGACAGACTGGCGATCGCTGCGACCGTTCGCGTGGTTCTGGCTAATGACATGGTGGCTATCGAGACCTCGAATGCAAGGGCCGCCCGGGGACGGCAGCGGCGGAAAATCCTCCTACCATAGGCGGAGGCCGGGACCAAGAGAAGTATTTCACGGATTCGTAAGCAGAAAGGCGGTGTAAAATGTAATAAATTGATGATGACGGGGGCTATACCTTGGTGTAGTAGCCACCAAATCGTTGGGCAAGAGGGCATCCAGGTGGATCAGCATCATCACGGCTCCATGCGTGTGGGGGGCCCTTACCTGTGGGCGGGCGTCGCCGTCGGCCTCGTGGTCATCGGCGCTCTTTACGCCAGCAAGGCCGGCTGGTTCAGCGGCAAGGAACCGCCGCCGCCGCCGCCCGCCCTGCAGCGCCAAGGCGAAAAAATCGTCATTCCCGCCGACTCGCCGCTGCGCTCCCGCATTGCCTTCGCGCCCGCCGCGACCCGGACCATCGGCGGCAAGCTGTCCGTGCCCGGCATGGTCGAGGCCGACCCCGCGCGTACCATTGCCGTTCTTCCGCAGCTGGGTGGCCGCCTGTCCGAATTGAAGGTTTCCTTGGGCGATCGCGTCGCCGCCGGCCAGGTTCTGGCGGTGATCGACAGCCCCGACCTCGCCCAGGCCTATGACGATGACGAAAAAGCCGTCGACACGCTGGTTCTGGCCGAGAAGACCCTGAAGCGCCAGCAGCAGCAGCAGCAAATCGGCGTCGCTTCGGACCATGATCTCGACCAGGCCAAGAGCGACTACAACCAGGCGCTGGCCGAGCGTAACCGCACCGAGGCCCGCCTCAAGGATCTCGGCGCCCAGTCCGCCGACCGCCATCGCCTGGTGGTGCGCGCCCCGGTCGCCGGCTCGGTCACCACCCTGACGGTGGCGCAGGGCGCGATGATCAACGACCCGACCCAGCCTTTGCTGACCCTGTCCGACCTTTCGGTGGTGTGGGTTACCGCGCTGGTGCCGGAAGCCAATCTCGGCGAGGTGTCGAAGGGCCAGGCCGCCGAGGTGGCGCTCGACGCCTATCCGGGCAAGGTGTGGCCGGGCAAGGTGACGTTCGTCGCCGACGTGGTCGAGCCGGACAGCCGCCGCGACAAGGTGCGCATCGCCTTCGCCAATTCCGACATGGCGCTCAAGCCCAACATGTTCGCCACGGTCACGCTCAAGGGCGCGGAAAAGGCCCAGGTCCTGGTGCCGACCTCGGCGCTGCTGATGAACAATGACCGCACCACCGTCTTCGTGGCGACAGGCGACTGGACCTTCGAGCGCCGCGTGGTCGAGCTTTCCCTCGAGGAAGGTCTCGAGGTCGCCATTTCGTCTGGCGTCAAGCCGGGCGAACAGGTGGTGGTTAAGGGGGGAATCCTCCTCAATGATTGATCAATTCGTCGGCTTCTGCCTGAAGCACCGGGTCTCGGTGATCGTGGTGGCGATGCTGCTGGCGGGGTTCGGCGTCTATGCCTGGGAAACCCTGTCGGTCGAGGCCTATCCCGAATTGGGCGACGTCTCGGCCCAGGTGACGACCCAGATGCCGGGGCTGGCCGCCGAAGAGGTAGAGCAGCAGATCACCGTGCCGCTCGAGCGCGAGATCAACGGCACGCCGGGCCTGTTCCTGATGCGCTCGACCAGCACTTTCGGCCTGTCGCTGATCACCGTGCTGTTCCGCGACGGCTATGAGGATTACTGGGTGCGCCAGCGTCTGTTGGAGCGCATCTCCCAGGCGACCTTGCCGGCGGGCGCCAGTCCCGGTCTCGATCCCGTGGCTGGGCCGGGCGGTGAGATCTATCGCTACACGCTGGAATCCGACAGGAAGAATCTGCAGGAATTGTCGGAGATCCAGCGCTGGATCGTCATTCCGGCGCTCAAATCGGTGCCCGGCGTGGTCGACGACACCAATTTCGGCGGCTTCACCACCGAATATCAGCTCGATCTCGATCCCAAGTCTCTCGACCGCTACGGCATCGGCATCGACGATGTCATCAACGCCATCAACACCAACAACACCAACGCCGCCGGCGGCCGGGTTTCCCGAGGAGACCAGAGCTACATCATCCGCGGCGTCGGCCTGATCCGATCCCTAAGTGATCTCGGCTCGATCGTGGTGACCCAGAACAATGGCGCCCCCGTGCTGGTGCGCGATCTGGGCAAGACCACGCTCTCGCATCAGGAGCGCGAAGGCATCGTCGGCAAGGACGGCAATCCCGACACGATCGAGGGCATCGTCCTGATGCTCAAATATCAGAATCCGTCCGAGACCCTGAAGGGCGTCCACGCCAAGGTGATCGAGCTCAACAAGCAGCTCGAGTCGGACGGCGTGCGGGTGGTGCCCTATATCGATCGCGACGATCTGGTGAAGATGACGGTGGCCAAGGTCGGCCGTACCATCGCCGAGGGCATCGCCCTGGTCTTCCTGGTGCTGATCGTGTTTCTGGGCAGCCCGCGCAGCGCCTTCGTGGTCGCCGTGGTGGTGCCGCTGGCCCTGGTGTCGGTGTTCTCGCTGCTGAACCTGACCCATGTCTCGGCCAACCTGCTGTCGTTGGGCGCCATCGATTTCGGCATCCTGGTCGACGGCGCCATCGTGGTGACCGAGGCGGTGCTGCGCCGGCGCGAGGCGACGCCGAGCGAGGAGTTGTCGGAGAGCGAGGTCAAGGCGGCGGTGGTGCAGGTGACCCGGCCGATCTTCTTCGCCTCGCTGATCATCATCATCGCCTATCTGCCGCTGTTCTCGTTCCAGCGCGCCGAGGCCAAACTGTTCACGCCGATGGCCTACACCATGGCCTACGCTCTGTTCGGCGCCCTGCTCTCGGCCCTGGCGGTGGTGCCGGCCCTGGCCTATTTCGCCTTCAGGAAGCCGGGCAAGGTGTTCCACAACAAATGGCTGGAGCACCTGACCGAGGGCTATCGCAAAGTCCTGCACAAATGCCTGTTCGAGCCCCGCATCATTTATGGCGTGGTGGCGGCGGCGCTGCTGGCGGTGATCGGTTTCGGCGCCACGGTCGGGCGCGAATTCCTGCCCGATCTCGACGAGGGGTCGCTGTGGCTTCAGGTCCAGATGCCGACCGGCGTGTCGCTGGATCGCGCCAGCGACATGGCCAGCGACCTGCGCCGCGCCGTGCTGAAGCATCCCGAAGTGTCCTTCATGGTCACCCAGACCGGCCGCAACGACGATGGCACCGACCCCTGGACCATGTCGCACATCGAGGCGCCGGTCGGCCTCAAGCCCTACGAGACCTGGCCCGACGGCGAGTCCAAGCGTGAATTCGTCGAGAAGCTGTCGAAGGATCTCGAGCATGACATGCCCGGCTATTCGGTCGGGATCAGCCAGCCGATCATCGACGGCGTCAACGATCTGATCGGCGGCGCGCACAGCCCGCTGGTGATCAAGATCTTCGGCGACGACCTGGTCGAGCTGCGCCGCATCGGCGGCGAGATCGTCGATACGCTGAACAAGGTGCAAGGCACCACCAGCACCTCGATCTTCCAGGAGCCGCCGATCCCGCAGATCGAGATCAAGCTCGATCACGACAAGGCGGCGCGCTACGGCATCAACATGGCCGACGTGCAGAACGTCATCCAGACCGGCATCGGCCAGTCGCCGGTGTCCTCGGTCTATATCGGCGAGCGGGTCTATCCGCTGACCGTGCGCTACCAGGAAGTCTCACGCGACCGGCCCGACCGCCTGGGCGCGCTGACTTTGCACACCGCCTCGGGCGCGCAAATTCCTCTGTCCGAGATCGCCGATATCCGTACCCGGACCGGCGAAAGCGTGGTGACCCGTGAGAACAACCGGCGGACCCTCACCGTGCGTATCGACAATCCGTCGCGGGATCTGACCTCCTATCTCGAGGAGGCCCAAGCCAAGGTCGATGCCGACGTCAAGTTCGACCACGCCAAGATCAAGCTGGAATGGGGCGGCCAGTTCGAGAATCAGCGCCGCGCGGAACAAAGGCTTCTGGTGATCCTCGGTCTGGTGATGGGCATGATGCTGATCTTCCTGACCGTCGGCATCGGCTCGGTGCGCCAGGCGCTGCTGATCCTCTCCGTGGTGCCGCTCGCCACGCTGGGCGGGCTGATCTCGCTGCATATCACCGGCCAGAACCTCAATGTGGCGTCCGGCGTCGGCTTCATCGCCCTGTTCGGCGTCGCCGTGCAGAACGGCATCATCATGGTCTCGAACCTCAACCGCATGCGCAAATCCGGCTTCGAGCTGCATGACGCCATCATGAAGGGCGCCACCGAACGCCTGCGCCCCGTCCTGATGACCGCCACCGTGGCCACCCTCGGCATGCTGCCGGCCGCCATCCATACCGGCGTCGGTTCGGACGTGCAGCGCGGCATCGCCACCGTGGTGGTGGGCGGGCTGGCCATCGCCACGGCGCTGACCCTGTTCGTGCTGCCGGCGCTCTATCATGTCATCGAGCATTGGGCCGAGGAACGCGGCGGCCCGCCGCGCTGGGGGTCGTGATGCGCGGAGTTCTTTGTCTTACGCTGACTCTGTCCCTGGCCGCTTGCGCTGTAGGGCCCGATTTCGAACGCCCGGTGCCGCCCGCCGTGCCGGGCTACACGGCGACTCCGCTCCCTGACCGCACGACCGCGGCGGATGGTCACACGCAGAGCTTCGCGGTCGGCCAGGATCTGCCGGCCGAATGGTGGAAACTGTTCCATTCGGCCAAGATGGACGCGCTGGTGGCGCAGGCTTTGGTCAACAATTCCTCGCTCGCCTCGGCGCGCGCCGCCCTGCGCCAGGCCCACGAGCTGACCGAAGTGCAACGCACCGCCTTCTTCCCGCTGGTGACCGGCCAGGCTTCGCAGCAGCGCGCCAAGAACGCCGAGAACACCATCGCGCCGCTCACCCAGTCGGTTAATCCCTATTACAGCCTGTCGACCGCCCAGTTGAACGTTACCTACACACCCGATCTGTGGGGCGGCACCCGCCGCGCCGTCGAACAGTCGGAGGCGACCGAGGCCAACAACCGTTTCCAGGTCGAGGCGACCTATCTCACCCTGTCCAGCACTGTGGTGGTCACGGCGATCACTAACGCCTCTTTGCGCGCCCAGCTGGACTCGACCCGGCGTCTGATCGCCATCGAGCATGAGCTGACCGGCAAGATGGAGAGCCAGCGCAAGATCGGCACGGCGTCCGAGCTCGATCTGCTGGCCCAGCGCGCCGCCGAGGCGCAACTCGCCGCCACCCTGTCGCCGCTGGAAAAGCAGCTGGCTCAGAGCCGCGACGCGCTGGCGGCCCTGCTCGGCACGACGCCGTCTCAGCTACCTGATGACGTGATCGGGCTCGACGATTTCACTTTGCCCGAACAGCTGCCGGTCAGCGTGCCGTCGAAGCTGGTGGAACAACGTCTCGACGTCCGTCAGGCCGAGGAAAATATGCACGCCGCGTCGGCCGGGGTGGGGATCGCCATCGCCGACATGCTGCCGCAGTTCGACATCACCGGAAATTTGGGCAGTGAAGCCTATCGGCCCAGTCAGCTCTTCACGCCGGGCAACGGTTTCTGGAGCATCGGCGGCTCGCTGACCCAGACCCTGTTCGACGCCGGCGCGCTGCTGCATAAGCGCCGCGCCGCCGACGCCGTCCTCGACCAGGCCGGTGCCGATTACCGCACGGCGGTGCTGGGCGCCATCCAGAACGTCGCCGACAGTCTGGAAGCGATCAAGAGCGACAATGACGGCCTCAAAGCCACCGCGGACGCCGAGGCGGCGGCGAAGAAGAGCTTCGAGCTGGTTCAACGCCAAAGGGACATCGGCATGGCCAATCTGGTCATCCTGCTCAATGCGGAGCAGACTTACCAGCAAGCCGAGATCGCGCTGGTCGGTGCGCGGGCCGCCCGGCTGTCGGACACCGCCGGGCTGTTCCAGGCGCTGGGCGGCGGCTGGTGGAATCGAGCTGAGGAGGACGCCCGGGAATGAGTGAGCTGGTGCTGCGCGAGGACCGGGATGGCGCCGCCATCCTGACCCTGAACCGGCCGGACAAGGTCAATGCCTTGTCCAATGCGGTGTTCGAGGCGCTGGAAGAGCATCTCAAGATGATCGCCCGGCAAAGCTCGAAAATCGGGCTGGTGATCCTGCGGGGCGCCGGGGGCAATTTCTCATCCGGCTATGACCTGGCCGAGATCGAACAGACGGTGCGGGCTCACGCCAAGCCCCATTATGAGAGCGAGGTGATCGAATTCCTCGCCAACATCCCGCAGCCCAGCATCGCGCTGATCGAAGGCCAATGCTGCACGGGGGCGCTCGAGCTGGCCCTGGCCTGCGATCTCATCGTCGCCGGCGAGTCCGCTCGCTTCTCCGAAGTCTATTCGCGCTGGGGCCTGACCCCGATCTGGGGTCTGTCCTTACGGCTGCCGCGCCGGGTCGGTTCGGCCCGGGCGCGCGAGATCATGTTCACCGGCCGCCTCTATGACGGACGGCGCGCCGAGCAGATCAATCTCGCCAATTACTGCTTTCCCGACGCCGATCTCGAGTCCGAGCTGGCGCGGTTGTCGGCGGACATCCTGGCCAATTCCTGGTATTCCAATCAGGTCTGCAAGCGGGTCTTGATCGAAACCGACGCTTTGCCGCTGCATGAGGCGCATGGGCTGGATATCTTCAAGAATGAAGGGCTGGCGCCAGACGCCGAGGAACGGCTGCGGGCTTTTCTCAGCCGTGGCAAAGTAGCGCCATAGGCTGGTTTCTCCGGCCTTCGGGAGACACGCTCCTCGGAGAATTCTGGCGATGAGATGCCTGTTGATCGAAGACGAACCGGAGACCGCGCGTTATATCGTCAACGGTCTGGCCAAGAGCGGATTCGAGATCGACAGCGCCGGCGACGGTCGGCAGGGTTTGGCCCTGGCGGACCGGCGTCCGTGGGACGCCATCATTCTGGACCGCATGCTGCCCGGCGATCTCGACGGGCTCGCCGTGCTCGAGACGCTGCGGCGGGCAGGAAACAACACGCCGGTTCTGATCTTGTCCGCGCTGGCTAATCTCGATGAGCGGGTGCGCGGCCTGCGGGGCGGCGCCGACGACTACCTGACCAAGCCTTTCGCGCTCGAGGAGCTTCAGGCGAGGGTGCAAGCCCTGGTCCGGCGCAGCCAGAACCGCGAGGAGGTCCTGACCCTCGAGATGGCGGATCTTTCGCTCGATCTCCGGACACGCAAGGCCCAGCGTGGGGCGACGGCGATTCCGCTGCAACCGCGGGAATTCCGTCTGCTCGAATATCTGGTGCGCCATCGCGATCAGGTGGTGACCCGCTCGATGCTGCTGGATGCGGTGTGGGACGTAGTGGTCGACCCTCAAGTCATCGACGTCCAGATCAGCCGCCTGCGCCAGAAGATCGACAAGGGATTCAGCCCGGCCCTGATCCATACGGTGCGCGGCGTGGGCTACATGGCTGGCCTGGGGGACTGATCCTGCCGTCCCGCGCCTTCCGCAGCGTCGCTTTCCGCCTGGCCTTTCTTTACGGGCTGGCGGTGGTCGCGGTCATGCTGGTGGTCTCGGTCACCTTCTATTTCGGCACCGTCGGCGTGTTGGGCAAGGGCATCGACAGCGAGCTCTCCGGCCTGTCGGTAAGGCTGGTCCGATTGGCCGATCAGCAGGGCATCGGGCAGCTCGCCGAGGAAATCGGCAATCTGCTGAATGACGGTATCGCCAGCGACACTGAGATCTATCTGCTGGTCGGGGCCGACGGCGTGCGAATGGTTGGCAATGTGCGGCCGTGGAATTGGACGGAAGACCAGTTCGGCCATCTGTCCGACCAGGCGCTGGTACGTGTCGGCCGGCCCTCGGTCGCCCGGGTTATGCCGGTGCGGCTGCCCGGCGGGGAAGTACTGGTGGTTGGACGCGACATGCCGGATCAGCAGAAGATCCGGCGGCTGGTGGTCAGGGCGATCGTCGCCAGCGGCGCGGTCGCCGCGGTGGTGGCGACGCTGGGCGCGCTGTTCTTCCATCGGCGCATCGAACAGCGCCTGTCCGCCATCCGCAATACCGCGGCCCGTATCGAGAGCGGCCAGTTCGACTGGCGCATTCCGCCCTCCGCCAGCAAGGACGAGTTCTCGCGGCTCGACGGCGACATCAACCGCATGCTGGACCGCATCCAGCAGCTGATGGAAGGCGTCCGCCACGTTTCCAACGCCATCGCCCACGATCTGCGCACGCCGCTCGGGCGGATCCGCGCCCGTCTCGACGAGGCGCTGCGACGGGACGAGCCAGGACCCCTCCGCGAGGCGGCCGGCGACGCCATCGGCGGAATCGATCAATTGACCGTGCTGTTCGAACGGCTCCTGCAGATCGCCGAAGCCGAATCGGGGGCCCGCCGCCAATCCTTCGCGCCGGTGCCGCTGGCGCCGCTGATCGTCACCCTGGGCGAGCTGTACGACGCCCTGGCCGAGGAGCAGGGGATGCGTCTCGACGTCTTCATCGAGGCGGAGGTGACCGTGCTGGGAGACCGCGCCCTGCTGTCGGCGCTGCTGGCCAATTTGCTGGAGAACGCCTTCAAATATGCCGCCGTTCCCGGCAGCCGGGTCGAATTGTCGCTGCGGACCGGCGAAGGGGTGGCCCAACTGGCGGTGCGGGACGAAGGGCCAGGCATTCCCGGGGAGGAGCGGCCCAAGGTGCTGGAGCGCTTCTATCGCCTCGATCGAAGCCGCTCCCTGCCCGGAAATGGCCTCGGCCTGCCCCTGGCCGCCGCCATCGCGGTTCTCCATGACGGAGCCCTGGATCTGAGCGGCGCCGATCCTGGTCTCAAGGTCGTTGTGACCCTGCCGCTGCACCCGTCGGGAAACCTTTCCAAACCTTAAGCTGACCTCTGACCCGCCGCCGATTATAGAGAGATCGTGCTGCACCGCAGCGGAACAGGTTTCAAGGTCGAAGGTAGGTCAGGGTGACTAATCGCCGCTTCTCCCGTTTGCCGGACTGGGTGCTCCCGGTCGCGGGCGCCCTCGTTTTGGCGGCGATCGCCTGGTCGACCGGGCCGATCAAATCCTGGCTCGACAGCCGCGGCGCGCCGCCGCCCCCGGCAAGCGTGGCGGCGGGAAGCTTCCGGGTCACCGACGCCCAATGGGCAACCTTGACCCTCGTCGCCGCGCAGAGCCGCGAATTTCGCAACGAACGCGAGACCGACGGCAAGATCGCCGTCAATGACGACACCACCACCCCGGTCTTCTCGCCTTTCTCCGGACGGGTGGTGAAACTCATTGCCCACGCCGGCGACACGGTGAAGAAAGGCGATCCGCTGCTGACGGTCGAGGCCAGCGAGTTCGTCCAGGCCGAGACCGATCTGGTGTCCGCCTCCGCCACCCTGACCGCCGCCAAGGCCCAGCTGGTCCTGACCGAGGCGGCCGAAAAGCGGCAGCGCGAGTTGTTCGACAATAAGGGCGCCGCGTTGAAGGATTGGCAGCAGGCCCAGGTCGATCTGGCCAACGCCCAGTCGGGGGTGAAGACCGCCGAGATCGGGCTGGCCTCGGTGCGCAACCGCCTGCGGATCCTGGGGCGCTCCGAGTCCGAGATCGCCGCCCTCGAAACCGCGCCCGACCGTCTGCGCATGCCGGCCGACGTCGCGGTGCCGGCGCCGATCGGCGGCACGGTTATCAACCGCCAGGTCGGCCCCGGCGAGTACATCAACAGCGCCGCCACCAGCGGCAACCAGATCTTCACCATCGGCGACCTGTCGAATCTGTGGCTGGTCGCCAATCTGCGCGAGGCCGACGCCTCGCAGGCCCATCTCGGCGACAGTATCGAGGTGACGGTGCTGGCCTATCCCGGCCGGACCTTCGAGGGCAAGCTGACCTACGTCGCCCCGACCATCGATCCAACCTCGCGCCGCCTGCCGGTGCGCGCCGAAATCGCCAATGCCGACGGCGCGCTCAAGCCCGAGATGTTCGCCACCTTCCGCATCATCAGTCAGCAGGGCGCCACCCGGGCGCCGGCCGTGACCGATTCCGCGGTGATCTATGAAGGCGATACCGCCCGGCTGTGGGTCGCCAATTCCGCCGACAAGACCATCCAGCTGCGCCAGATCACGGTCGGCCGCGTCGTCGGCGATCAGGTCGAAGTGATCGACGGGCTGAAAGCGGGCGAGACGGTGGTGACCAAGGGCGCCCTGTTCATCGACCGCGTCGCCAAAGCCGATTGAGATGAACTCCATTGTCGTTTTCGCGCTCAAGCAGCGCGTCCTGATGGTGATCCTGCTGTTCGTGCTGCTGGGCGGCGGCGCCTTCGCCTTCGCCAAGCTGAACATCGAGGCCTATCCCGACCCGGTGCCGCCGCTGGTCGAGATCGTGACGCAGAGCACGGGCCAGTCCGCCGAGGAAATCGAGCGCTACATCACCGTGCCGATCGAGATCGGCATGGCCGGCATTCCCCATGTCACGGCGATCCGGTCGATCTCGCTGTTCGGCTTGTCCGACATCAAGATTCAGTTCACCTATGATTTTACCTATCAGGAAGCCGAGCAGCGGGTCATCAACCAGCTGTCCCAGCTTCCGGCCATGCCGAACGGCGCCCAGCCCGGCATTTCCCCCACCAGTCCGATCGGCGAGATCCTGCGCTACCGGGTGGTCGGGCCGCCCGGCTATTCGGTGATGGATCTCAAGACTCTGCAGGACTGGGTCCTTCAGCGCCGTTTCAAGGCGGTGCCGGGCGTCATCGACGTGACCGGCTGGGGGGGCAAGACCAAGGATTTCGAAGTCGCGATCGACCAACATAAATTGGTATCCAACGGTCTTTCGATCCCGCAGGTGCTGGCGGCGCTGAACAACGCCAACATCAATGTCGGTGGCCAGACGGTGAATTTCGGCGAGCAGGCCACCGTGGTGCGCGGCGTCGGCCTGATCCACAGCATGGACGATATCGCCGACACCATGCTGACCTCGGTCAATGGCGCGCCGGTGCTGGTGAAGGACATCGCCGCCGTCAAGGTCGGCAACCAGCCGCGTCTCGGCATCGCCGGCCATGACGGCGACGACGACATCGTCCAGGGCATCGTGCTGATGCGCCGCGGCTCGGAAAGCAAGCCGACCATCGAGGCGGCCGAAGCCGAAATGGCCAAGATCAACCAGAGCGGCATCCTGCCGCCCGGCGTCCATCTCGAAAAGATCTATGACCGCGCCGATCTGATCGCGCTCACCACCCACACCGTGCTGCACAACATGATCGAGGGCGTTGTGCTGATCTTCCTGGTGCAATGGCTGTTCCTGGGCGATCTCAAAAGCGCGGTGATCGTCTCGGCCACCGTGCCCTTCGCCCTGTTCTTCGCCATCCTGATCATGACGGCGCGCGGCGAGTCGGCGAACCTGCTGTCGGTCGGCGCCATCGATTTCGGCCTGATCGTCGACGCCACCGTGATCATGGTGGAGAACATCTTCCGCCATCTGGCGCAAAAGCCCGAGGAACGCTTCCGGCGCGCACCGCAGATCCACCGCGCCGGGCTCGGGCCCGAACTGGCCGGCCGTTTCCGCGTGATCGCCCACTCGGCGCTGGAGGTAAACCGCCCGATCTTCTTCTCGGCGACCATCATCATCGCCGGCTTCGTGCCGCTCTTCACCCTGTCCGGCGTCGAGGGCCATATTTTCGGACCGATGGCCAAAACCTATGCCTACGCCATCGCCGGCGGCCTGCTCGCCACTTTCACCATCGCGCCCGCCTTGGCCGCCCTGATGCTGCCAGAGCATGTCGAGGAGAAGGAAACACGGGTGGTGCGGTGGCTGCACCGGATCTATCCGCCGCTGCTGCGCCACGCGTTGGCCCATCGGCGCGCGGTGATGACCGGCGCGTTCGGCCTGCTCGCCGTCGCCGTTCTGTGCGCCGGTCTTCTGGGCCTCGAATTCCTGCCGCATCTGGAGGAAGGCAATCTCTGGATCCGCGCCAGCCTGCCGCCGTCGGTCTCGCTCGAGGCCGGCAATTGGCGGGTCAACGAGATGCGGGCCTATATCAGGAGCTTTCCCGAGGTCGAGACGGTGGTCTCGCAGCATGGCCGCCCCGATGACGGCACCGACGCCACCGGCTTCTTCAACGCCGAATTCTTCGTGCCGCTGAAGCCGTTCCGCCGGTGGCCGGCGGGCTGGGACAAGGACCGGCTGACCCGCGAGATGAATGACGGACTCGAACAACGGTTCCCCGGCGTCGAATTCAATTTCTCGCAATATATCGAGGACAATGTCGAGGAGGCGGCCTCCGGCGTGAAGGGCGAGAATTCGGTCAAGCTCTATGGCAACGATCTGCCCACTCTCGAAGCCACCGCCGCGAAGATCAAGGCGGTGATGCAGACGGTGCCGGGCATCGCCGATCTCGGAATCTTCACCGAACTCGGCCAGCCGACCATCCGCATCGACGTCGACCGCAAGGCGGCGGCGCGTTACGGTTTGGCTCCCGGTGATATCAATGCCGTTGTGCAGGCGGCGATCGGCGGCCAGGCGGCGGGCAATCTTTATGAAGACGGCTCGGACCGCAATTTCCCGATCGTGATCCGCCTGGCGCCGGAATACCGACAGAGCCTAGACGCCATCCGCCGCATTCCCATCGCCGCGCCCAATCCCGATGGCGGGTCGACTCAGATTCCGCTCGAGGATTTGGCCAAGGTCTCGCTGGCGTCGGGCGCCTCCTTCATCTATCGCGAGGGCCAGGAGCGCTACATCCCGATCAAATTCTCGGTGCGCGGCCGCGATCTCGGCGGCGCGGTGCTGGAGGCGCAGCGCAAGGTGGCCGAAAAAGTCGTGATGCCGGGCGGCTATCATCTGGAATGGGCCGGCGAATTCGGCAACCTGCAGGATGCCATCTCCCGCCTCGAAGTGGCGGTGCCCGCCTCGCTCGCCTTGATCATCCTGCTGCTCTACATCAATTTCTCGTCGCTGACCGACACCCTGCTGGCGGTCAGCGTGATGCCGATGGCCCTGGTTGGCGGCATCCTGACCCTGACCGTCACCGGCACGCCTTTCTCGGTGTCGGCCGCGATCGGCTTCATCGGCCTGTTCGGCATCTCGGTGATGGAGGGAATCATCGTGATTTCCTACTTCAACCAGATGGTCGAGGCCGGGCTGGAGCGCATGGAGGCCCTCGTGCGGGCCTGCGAAACCCGTCTGCGGCCGGTGATGATGACCTGCATCGCCGCATGCGTGGGACTTTTGCCGGCGGCTTTCTCCACCGGCATCGGCAGCCAGGTGCAGCGACCCTTGGCCCTGGTGGTGGTGGGCGGCATTCTAGTGGCGCCGGTGCTGATCCTGGTGGTTCTGCCGGTGCTGCTCAGCCTGTTCGCCCGGCCGCGCTATAGCGCCGAAGAAGGGTCTGCCACCGAGGGGCCCGCGGAATGAGACGCGCGCTCACCCCGTTTCTTCCGCTGCTGCTCGGCGCTTATGCTGTAGCTCTATCATTGACGGCCTGCGCCGTCGGGCCCGATTTCGAGCGACCCGCCGCTCCCGCCGCGAATGCGCTGGGGCCGGCGCCGGTCGAGACGGCCTCCGCGCCGGGACTGGCCGGCGAGGCGCAACGCTTCTCGGCGGAAACCGAAATCCCCGCCCAATGGTGGGAGCTGTTCCATTCCACGGCGCTCAACAAGCTGATCGAAGAAGCGCTGGCCCATAATGCGGATCTCGCGGCGGCTCAGGCGGCCCTCAGAGTGGCGCGTGAGACGGGGAAAGCAAATGAGGGGCAATTCTTTCCCCAGCTGACCGGCAGCTTCCAGGCCTCCCGTGAGAAAGATCCGACCAATACGGTTCAGCCTACCGCGGCCAACGGCTCGCCACAGCTCAATCTCTTCACGCCGCAAGTGTCGGTGGGCTATGTGCCCGACGTTTGGGGCGGGATCCGGCGCGGCCAGGAAAGCCTCGACGCCCAGACCGAGGCGCAGGCGTTCCAGCTCGAAGCGACCCATCTGACCCTGACCGCCAATCTGGTGGTGGCGGCGATCACCGAGGCGTCGCTGCGCGGCCAGCTGACGGCAACCCGGCGGGTCATCGAGATCGAGCGGGAAACCCTCGACATCTCGAAGAAGCAGCTCGCTCTCGGCCAGATCGGCGGCGCCGATCTGTTGGCCCAGGAGGCCGCGCTGGCCCAGGCCGAACAGACCTTGCCGCCGCTTGAGAAGCAGTTGGCCCAGCAGCGCCACCAGCTGACAGCGCTGCTCGGGCGTCTGCCGGGCGAGGAGCCGGGCGACCGGTTCGAGCTGGCCGATCTGCAGTTGCCGCAAGAGCTCCCCCTGGCCCTGCCGTCGCGGCTGGTCGCACAGCGCCCCGACATCCGCATGGCGCAAGCCAATATGCAATCCGCCAGCGCCCAGGTCGGCGTGGCCATCGCCAACCGTCTGCCCGACATTGCTTTGTCGGGGACCATCGGCAGCGAGGCGTCGCAGATTCAGCAGCTCTTCATGCCCGGCAACGGCCTGTGGTCGATCCAGGGAACCCTGACCCAGCCGCTGTTCGATGGATTCGCGCTGATGCACAAGGAGCGCGCCGCCCGCGCCGCTCTCGATCAGGCCGCCGACCAATATCGCGGCACGGTGATCACCGCTTTCCAGAACGTCGCCGATTGTCTGACCGCCCTGAAAATCGATGCCGATGGCCTGCGCGCCGCCACCACCGCCGCTTCCGCCGCGGATCGCAGCCTCGCCATCGTCCGGAAGCAGCTGGAAGTAGGCCAGATCGGCTATCTGTCGCTGCTGAACGCCGAACAGACGGCGCTGCAGGCCCATATCGCCCTGGTCCAGGCCCAGGCCGCCCGCCTGGCCGACACCGCCGCCCTGATCGAGGCGCTGGGCGGCGGCTGGTGGAGTCGAGGGCAGAACAGCACCTCGGAATGAGCGACTTGGTTCCAATACAGTCCGCAAGCGGGTATTGATCGAAACCGGCGGCTTTTCTCGAGCGCAAGCGGACCGTTTGACCCATTTTCGATTTCTAATCGCCTGTCTTTGCCTGGTTCCCATCCTCGCTTTCGCCGAGGAGGACGAGGATTGGGCCGTTCATGGCCAGGCCACCGCGGTCGTGCAGTGGCATCCCGCCTTCAGCGCCGATTACAGCGGGCCGCACAGTCTCGATCCCAAGGATCAGGGCAATGAGACCGCGGACGCCACCCTGGCGGCCGGCACGCGGCTGTGGGACGGCGCCGAGGCCTGGGCGGATGTCGAGCTGGATCAGGGATTCGGCCTGTCCAATACGCTGGGCATCGCCGGCTTCACCAGCGGCGAGGCCTATAAGGTCGGCGAGCACCGGCCCTATTTCCGCCTGCCACGCGCCTTCGTCCGCCAGACCATCGATCTCGGCGGCGATGCCGACGCCGTCGAGTCCGACCTCAATACGCTGGGACGGCGGACGACGGCGGACCGGCTGGTGCTGACGGTCGGCAAGTTCAGCGTGGTCGATATCTTCGATACCAACCGCTACGCCCACGATCCGCGCGGCGATTTCCTCAATTGGGCGATCATCGACCTCGGCACCTTCGACTATGCCGCCGACGCCTGGGGCTTTACCTACGGCGCCGCCGGCGAACTGAGTGTCGGCCAATGGACCGGGCGATTGGGCGTGTTCGACGGCTCGACCGTCCCCAACGACAAGGCGCTCGACCCCAAGCCGTTCGACCAGACCCAGGAGGTGGTCGAGATCGAGCACCGCCAAACCCTGTTCGGCCAGGAGGGAAAGGTCAAGCTGCTGGCTTTCCTGACCGAGGCGCGCCTCGGATCGTATGACGACGCGATTACGCTGGCCCGCCTCACCGGCGGCACGCCGGATACGGCGCTGGTGCGCAAGATGCGGGACAAAGCCGGGGCGGGGATCAATCTAGAGCAGCCGCTTAGCGATGATCTCGGGTTGTTTTTACGCGCCGGCGTGACCCAGGGAAACGCCGAGGTCTATGAATTCACCGATATCAATCGCGCCCTCTCATTCGGCAGCAGCCTGGCCGGCGCGACCTGGGGCCGGCCCGACGACCGCATCGGCAGCGCGCTGGCCTTCGACGGCATGTCGGAGGAGGCGAAGCACTACTTCCAGGCCGGCGGCCTCGGGATTCTGGTCGGCGATGGGCAACTGCCCAACTCGGCCGGGGAGATGATCTGGGAGAGCTATTACAGCTATTCCCTGGCCGAGGGTTTCGCCCTGTCGGCCGATTATCAACTGGTTAATCATCCCGCCTATAACCGAGACCGTGGGCCCGTCTCGGTGCTGGCGGCGCGGGCGCATCTGCAGTTCTGATCCTTACGCTCCCTTTACGGCCGCTTTATTGATTTAGCATAAAGCCGCATCGACCTCTGCCCCTAGACTCGGTCACTGTCCGCCGATCGAACCAATCGCAGAGGGACATATGTTTCGCAAATACGCGATCCCGGCCGCATTCGCCGCCGGGATCATTGGCTTTTCTGGCGCCGCTTCGGCCGCCGAATGCGACCCCTATAAGGATTACTCCTGCCTGGATTCTTATTTAGGCGACGGGATTCTTGAGCGTCTCGCCAATTACTACAAGCTGGAGTGGGACCACGGCACCGCGCCCTCCGATCCGAACGCGCCGGCCTCGCGCCGCGAGAACTGGCCTGGCACCCCCGAGACCACGCCGCCGATGCCCTATGCTGAATGGCCGACCGGCGCCTTGACCAGCATCGGCGTCAGCCGTCCCAACAGTGCCGACAGCCCGCTGATGGTGGCGATCGCCAACACCTCGGTCGGCGAATGGATGCAGGACAACCATCTGCAGTTCTATGGCTGGGTCAATCCCGGCGCCAACCTGTCGAGCAATTCCAACCGTCCGGGCGGCAACGCGCCGATCGCGTACGCCTACACGCCCAATACGGCGGAACTCGACCAAGCGGTGGTCTATCTCGAGCGCGTGCCCGACACGGTGCAGACCGATCATTGGGACTGGGGTTTCCGCGTCTCCGCGATCTATGGCGAGAACTACCGCTATACCAACTCGTATGGCATCGCCAGCTACCAGTTCAACAAGGACAACAACGTCAACGGCTACGATTTCCCCATGGTCTATGGCGAAGTCTACATCCCGGACGTCGCCGAAGGGCTGGTGATCCGCGCCGGCCGCTACATCTCGATTCCCGACATCGAGGCGCAGCTGGCCCCCAACAACATCCTCTACACGCACTCGCTGACCTACGCGCTCGACAACTACACCAATACCGGCGTGGTTGCCTCGCTGGCGGTGACGCCGAACTGGCTGGTGCAATTGGGCGTGGCCGACGGCACCGAAACGCCGCTTTGGAACAATCAGAACCGGATCACCAATCCGTTCCCCAATCCGATCTATCCCGGCACCACCTACCAGAAGGATCCCGGCAACCAGCCGAGCCTGGTGGCCTGCGTGCGCTGGTCGAGCGATTCCGGCGACGACACCATCTATCCCTGCCTCGACGGCATCAACAACGCCAAGTGGGGGTACAACAATCTGCAGTGGCACGGTCTCACCTACTATCATAAGTGGAACGAGCACTGGCACGTCTCGAGCGAAGCTTATTACATGAGCGAGCACGGGGTGCCGAACCTGCGCAATCCCGAGGCGGTGTCGATCTTCGAAAATGGCGGCACGCCGTTCTCGCCGCAGAACCTGCCGATCAACGGGCCCAACCTGGCCTATTGCGGCAACGCGACCGAGCTGACCTGCAACGTGCAGGCCTATGGCGTGGTCAGCTATCTCAACTATACGGCGGACAGCCTGAACAACTTCACGTTCCGTCCGGAATGGTATTGGGATCCGCAGGGCTGGCGGACCGGCACCGGCGCTAATACGCACTATGTCGACTTCACCCTGGGCTGGCAGCATTTCTTCTCGCCCCAGCTCGAGATCCGTCCCGAGATCTCCTATTGGGAGTCGATCGGCGCCAAGGCGTTCAACGGCAGCTCGGTGCAGGGAATCCCCGGCAACAAGAATGGCACGACCATGTTCGCCATGGACGCGATCATCCACTTTTAGGTCCCACAGCGTCGATCAGCGCCGTGGCGGCATTCCAGGCCGCTCCGATTTTGCGGTGAAACTCGTTTCACCGCGGGATCGGAGCAGAACACTCACGCTGCGGGATCCCGTTCGACGTAGGAGTATTCACTCAACTGAACGCCTTATTTAACCAACGCTCCCACCGCCGCTACCCCGGTGATGGGAGCGTTTTTCAGCTGGAGAACGCTCGTTCGGTCGATGCCGCCGAGCGCGATCACCGGCAGTTTGGCCCCCCGCGCCAGCCGGCGGAAAGCCTGTAATCCCAGAGGCTTGGCGCCGGGATGGCTGTTTGTGGGGAATAAGGGGGAGAGCAGGGCGGCTTCGGCTCCCAGCTCGGCGGCGCGACGGAGCCCGGACCGGTCATGAGCTGCCACGGTCAGGGTGCCGCCGCGCCGTTGCCATAGGCGGATGCGGGGCGAAACGCTCTTCGCCATGCCGTCGGGCAGATGCAACCCGGCACGGGCGTGAATCGCGAGGGATAGGTCACCCGCCACCCTCAGTTTCAAACGGTTTTTCCGACAGATAACCGCCAGATTAATCGCCAGAACCGATCGATCGGGTGTGTCGTAATGGCGAAAAATGAGCGTCGCTCCTCGCGGCAGGCGCGCCGCCAGCGCCAGTGGGTCGCCGCCGCGCCGCTCGTCGGTAACGGCCACCAGCGCCAATTTGAGGCGCCGGGCCAAGTCTGCTAGGGTTGCCATCGCTTCACGATATCTGGGAACGATCCCCCTGACAGCCCTTCTCGAACGTTATCGCGCCCTCAAGGACGCCATCGCCGCCGCCGCCATCGCCGCCAACCGCGATCCGGCCTCGGTCGATCTGCTGGCTGTGTCCAAGACCCATCCGGCCGAGCCGGTGGTCGAGTTGTTGGCGGCTGGCCACCGCCATTTCGGTGAAAACCGCGTGCAGGAGGCGGCCGGCAAATATCCGGCCTTGCGTGAGACATACCCCGACCTCCGCCTGCATCTGATCGGGCCGCTGCAGACCAACAAGGTGAAGGAGGCGGTGGCGCTGTTCGACGTGATCGAGACGCTCGATCGGCCCAAGCTCGCAGCCGCCCTGTCCAAGGAGATGGAGCGCACCGGGCGCAGGATCTCCTGCCTGATCGAGGTCAATATCGGCGCCGAGCCGCAGAAGGCCGGTATCGCGCCGGAGGATACCGCGGAATTTCTCGCCCGCTGCCGTGGCGAATGGGGGTTGGAGATCGATGGGTTGATGTGCATCCCGCCGGCCGGCGCGGACCCGACGCCGCATTTCGGCCGCCTGAAAGAGCTGGCCGACCAGCTCGGCCTGGTCCATCTCAGCATGGGGATGAGCGGCGATTACCGGCAGGCGATAGCCTGCGGCGCCGGTGAGATCCGCGTCGGCACCGCTTTGTTTGGGAGGCGTGATTAATAGTTAGGCAGATAAAACATTGTGCCTAATAATTAATCATATATAGGGAGCGGCTTCCGCCCGCCACCCCGCGAGAAAATTTTCTAACATATTGATAATACACGACTATTCACCGCCGCCGGATCGCGGTGGCGAGTGGCACGTCTTGTGCAACGCACAATCTCAGGGTGTCTAGGGTTCCGGTCCTCGCGAGGGGATGTCTGGTCCGAGAGATACCACCCAAGCCGGCCGCCGTCTCAGGCGGCCGTTGGGCACACGGCGGGACAAAAGCCCGGGAGATCAGAGGTCGGGGAGGCAATGCATCCTCGGGCCGGATGACCGTGTCGCCCACGCTCCCCGCCCGTCATCCATAGCCTTTCCGTGCGTTGAACCGGATCTGTTGCGACGGGGGGCTTAGTATCATGCGGCGTTTGAAAGGTCTTACAGCTATTGGCGGTAGTTTTGTCACACTGACCTGTCTGGGACTCGGGCCGATGGCCTGGGCCGCCGAGACGCCGGAAAGCGGCGGCCTCGATGAAGTGATCGTCACGGCGCAAAAGCGCTCCGAGGCGACCAAGGACGTCCCGATCGCCGTTACCGCGGTTTCATCGGAAACCTTGGAAAACGCCAACATCCAGAGTTACGACGATCTCACCCGCGCCGTGCCCGGCATGTCGTTCGGCTCGGCCGGCAATGGCGCCGGCACCGGCCAGACCAATATCGAAATCCGCGGCGTCAGCTCGACGGCGGGTTCGGCCACGGTGGGCACCTATATCGACGAAGTGTCGGTGACGGTGAAGAACTTCTATGACGGCGCCACCCAGCCGCGCCTGTTCGATCTCGACCACCTGGAAGTGCTGCGCGGACCGCAGGGCACGCTGTACGGCGCCAGCTCGATGGGCGGCACCATCCGCTTCGTCACCAAGCAGCCCGACCTCGACACCTACAGCGCCGAGGTCACCGCCGGCATTTCCAGCACCTCGCGCGCCAATGGCCCCAATTATGAAAGCGCCGCGGTGGTCAATATTCCGATCATCCCGGACAAACTCGCGGTGCGGGCCAGCTTCGCCTATAATTACGACGCCGGCTGGATCAATAATTCCTCGCCCCTGACCGGCCAGCTGCTGAATTCCGGCACCAATACCGAGAAGGACCTCACTGCCCACATCAATGTGCTGATGGTGCCCAATGATGGGTTGACCATCAAACCGTCGCTGTTCGTTCAGCAAAACAAGATGGGCGACTCGCCGGCCTTCTATATCCCGGGCCAACCGCTCGAGGCCTATGTACCGGGATCGCCGCCCTCGCCGATCAATCCGGCGTTGCCGGTCACCAGCGGGCTGTGGAACCAGAGCAAGGAAATCCAGGAGCCCGACACCGACCGTGTCTTCCTGCCCAGCCTGACCGTCGACAAAGACCTCGATTTCGCCGATCTGACCTCGGTCTCCGCCTATTTCCGGCGCACCGTCGATCGCTGGCAGGACGGCACGCCCTATAACAGCGCCGCCTTTGCCATCTTCTTTCTCGACACGATCCCGGGCGCCAACACCACGGCCGACGACAATGTGATCGCCTTCCTGCCCTCGCCGGTGCATTACAAGACCGATTACGGCCAGGTCAGCCAGGAATTGCGCCTCGCCACCAAGCCCGAGCAGACCGTCTTCGACATGCCGGTCAAGCTGGTCGGCGGGCTCTATTACGCCGATCAATGGTCGACCTTCAAAGTCAATCAGGTCATCAACAATATCGACAGCGCCTTTCAGAGCATCTACGGCTCCTCGCTGAATGGCGCCGGCCCGATCCAGAGCCAGCTGGCCAATCTGATCGGCGTCAACGCGCCTTACACATTCTTCCCGGGCGGCGTCGACGAGTTCGAATATCACTATTATGACGAGCGGGATCTCGCGGCTTTCACCCAGTTGGACCTGGAATTGCTTCCGCAGCTGCACGCAACCCTGGGGTTGCGCTACACCTACGCGCGGGAATCCTACGATTTCTATTCCTATGGCTTCTACGAGACCGGCAATTTCACCTATCAGGATCCGTTCAGCGAGGTCACGCATTCCTTCGCGCTGACTCCGAAATACGGCCTCTCCTACGATGTCTCGGAGAATTCGAACGTCTATGCCTCGGCCACCAAGGGCTATCGCCTGGGCGGCCCCAACAGCCCGGTGCCGGTGCCGTCCTGCCAGGCGGCGGGCGATTTCGGCCTCTATTCGATCCCCAATCCGCCCCCCAACAATTTCTCCTCGGACAGTCTGTGGAGCTATGAGCTCGGCGACAAAAGCCGCCTGTTCGACAACCGCCTGTCGATCGATGCCGACTTTTTCTACATCGATTGGAAAAACATCCAGCAGTCGATCTTCATGGTGGGTTGCGGCTATCCGATCACCATCAATGCCGGCGACGCGACTAGCTACGGGCCGGAGCTCGAACTGCACTACAAGGTGCTGGACGGCCTGGTCATCGGCGCGGCGGGCGGCTACGACAAAACCGACATCACCCGCTCGAACTTCCCCACCACCATCCAGGTCGGCGACCGTATCTTGAACACGCCCAGTTGGACCGCCAGCTTTTCGGCCGAATATAAGCAGCCGATCTTCGACGACTATCTAGCCTTCGTGCGTGCCGACTACACCCTCACCGGCAATTCGCAGGGCACCTTCATCAACAGCCAGGCCAATTATCACGACCCGGCCTATGACGTGCTGAACGCCTCGATCGGCGTCGATGCCGGCCGCTGGGAGTTCTCGCTCTATGGCAAGAACCTGACCTATGACCGGATCATCATCAGCCAGCCGCAGGTCAATGAGGTGGTGGAGGGCTATACGGTCCGCCCGATGACCTTGGGCATGCGGGCCAAGGTGAGGTTCTAGGACAGGGCCCGCTCATTCCCCCGGCAGCGGATGGACCGGGGGGATGAGTGCCGCGATCAGCTGCATCTTGCCGGAGATGATGCCGCGCCGGGTGATCATCGCGTCGGCGATGGCCTGCAAGTGGGCGGCCGGGCCCTGAACCAGCACCACTTCCATGGTCTGGTTGTGGGCCAGATGGACGTGCAGGGAGCTGATCACCTCATTGATGTGCTGGAACTGCAGATCGGCCAGCTGCTTTTGCAGCCCCGCCACCGAATTGTCGTAAAAGAGCGTGACGATGCCGACCATGATCTCGTCGCCTTGCCGGCTCTTATGCTCGGTCAGCGCCTGATGCAGCATGTCGTTGACGGCTTGCGAGCGGCTGGCGAAGCCACGCTCGGTCACCATGGCGTCGAGCGAGTGCAGCAGTTCTTCGGGCAGCGAGACACTGATCCGGCTGACGGGGCCGCTCATGAGGGGTCTCCGTAGCTGTCATCCCCGCAAAGTCTGTTTCCGGTCGGTGAGGTCATTGTCAGCACGACCGTGGATCCCCGCCTGCGCGGGGATGACGGAAAATTAAGCGGGGATGACGACACATTAAGCAGGGATGACGGCACATCCTCAGAACATGTGCGTATAACGATCGATCTCCCAGGCGCTGACGGCAAGGTGATAGGCCTCCCATTCCTCGGTCTTGTAGCGGATGAATTCATCCTTCAATTCCACCCCGAGCGCGCCTTCCGTCAAGGAGTCCGCGGCGAAAGCGGCCACTGCCTCCTGCAGGGTCTGCGGTAGGAATTCGATGCCGCGGCCGCGGCGTTCGGCGTCCGAGATGGTGTAGAGATTGTCTTCATTGGGCTCGCCCGGGTCCAATCTCTCGGCGATGCCTTCCAGCCCGGCGGCCAGGGCCAGGGTGGCGGCGAGATAGGGATTGACCGCCCCGTCGGCATTGCGCGATTCGCAGCGACCGCCGCCGGCCGGGACCCGCACCGAGTTGGTGCGGTTGTTCGAGCCGTAGGAATTGAATACCGGCGCCCAGGAAAAGCCAGCCATGGCGCCGCGCCGCACCAGGCGCTTATAGCTGTTCACGGTGGGGGCGAAGGCGGCGCACAGGGCGGGCCCGTGACGCAGGATTCCGGCGATGAATTGGTAGCCGAGCGGGGTCAGGCCCAGGCCGCGCTTATCCTCGGCCGGATCGCAGGCGAACAGATTGCGGCCGGTTTCGAGGTCGTAAAGCGACATGTTGAAATGGGCGCCATTGCCGGTGCGATGGGCGAAGGGCTTGGGCATCATGGTGGCGATCAGCCCTTCCTCCTCGGCATAGTGTTTGGCCATCAGACGGAAAAAGGTCAGCCGATCGCAGGTGGTCAGCGCGTCGGCATATTGGAAGTCGAACTCGAATTGGCCGTTGGCGTCTTCATGATCCAGCGAATAGAGATCCCAGCCGAGATCGTTGATGCAGCCCGCCACCTTGTCGAGCCACGCGAAATTACCGAGGAAGCTTCTGAGGTCGTAGCAAGGCTTGACCAGGCTGTCGTTGGGGTCGGGGATCGAGAGCTTTCCGTCCGCCTCTTTTTTCAGCAGATAGATCTCGCATTCGATGCCGAGATTGAGACCGAAGCCCAATTTGGCGGCGCGGTCCAGCATCGCCTTGAGCGCGACCCGGGTCGAGAGCGGATAGGGTTTCTTCTGGAACATCAGATCGGCCGGCATCCAGGCGATTTTCGGTTCCCAAGGCAATTGGATGACATGGTTGAGATCGGGCAGCGAGATCAGCTCGTCGTCGTTAGGCGCCTGGCCCAGCCCGTCCAGCGCGTAGCCGGTATAGCGTTCCGACCCCTTCGCCATGTGCGGCAGATGATCGATCGGCACGACCTTGCCCTTGGGCACGCCATGAATGTCGACATAGGCGCCCATGCAATAGCACACGCCTTTTTCGCGCAATTGGGCGGTCAGGGCGGCGACCTGCTCCGGGCTGTGCGGGGTGATCAGGGTCATCGGGCGGACTCCTTGGCGAAATAGGAAAAGTCGAGGGGCGGCTGTTCGGTAACCCCGCTTCGGATCAAGGCGGACAGATCCTCGACCATCCAGGCGAACCATTCCGCGCCCTTCTCGGCGCTGGCCTGGCTCGGAGCACCCGTCACGCCATTGAGACTGGTGCGGTTGACCGGGTGGGAGAACACCAGCCCGGCCGTGCGGTCCGGATCGTCGGCTTCGGCCAGGCGCTCCGCGCGCACCATGCCGGGGACGGTGGCCAGCATCAGCGAGGTCTCCGCGTCATTGGCGTGCCAATCGTCGCCATCGGCGAAATGGAACTGGCGCACCCGGGGCGAGATTGTCGCCGAATTGAACAGGGCGACCATCATGTCGTCATGCTCGGCGCGGAGCATTTCCAAGGCGCAGCGCAAGGGCGCGGCGTTGGTGACATGGGTGTTGACCATGAACAGGCGGCGCACGCCGCTGTGATAGGCCCAATCGCCGATATCCTTGACGAACTGGATCAATGTGATCGGCTGCACCGCCAGGGTTCCCGGCCAGCGCCGGCTGTGACCCAGCGAACAGCCATAGGGAAGGGTGGGCAGCATCGGCACGCCGGTGCGGTCGGCGACGGCCTTGCACAGGACGTCCGCCAGCACCGCGTCCATGCCGCAGCCCATATGCGGGCCATGCTGTTCGGTGGCGCCCACCGGCAGGATGGCGGCGCTGCCGGCGGCGGGGATGTCCTGGGCCAATTCCGCCCAGCTGCGCTCGGACCAGTTCATTCGACATCGTCTCCCACAGCGGTGAGCCGGGTCATCGCCGGATAATCCTCTTCCTCCGCCCCGTCATGGGGGGATGAATAGATCAGCTCTTCGAGCCGCGCCTTGGTGGCGAGGAATTCGTCGGAGAGGATCTGGCTCATTCCGCGCGGCCGGGGCACCGGCACCTCGATCAATTCCTGCACTTCGCCGGGATGGGGTTTCAGCACCAGGATGCGGTCGGCCAGGAAAATCGCCTCGTCGAGATCGTGGGTGATGAAGATTATGGTGATGTCGATCTTGCGCCAGATCTCCAGCAGATGCGCCTGCATGCGGGCGCGCGTCTGGGCGTCGAGCGCGCCGAACGGCTCGTCCATCAACAGGATGCGGGGTTGGTTGGCCAGGGCGCGGGCGATGGCGACGCGCTGTTTCATGCCGCCCGACAGCTGGTGCGGATAGGCGTCGGCGAATTTCTCGAGGCCGATCAGCTGCAGCCATTGCAGCGCCTCGCGCTCGGCCTCGGTGCGGCCGGCCTGGTTGACCAGGCCGAACATCACGTTCTTCTTCACCGTCAGCCAGGGGAAAAGCGTGTAGCCCTGGAACACCATGCCGCGGTCGCGGCCCGGACCGCGCACCGGCGCGCCCTCCAGCAGAACCTGGCCGGCGCTTTGCTGCTCCAGCCCGGCCAGAATTCGCACCAGGGTCGATTTGCCGCAGCCGGACGGGCCGACGATGCACAGGAATTCGCGGCGGTGGGTGCGGAAATTGATGTCCTTCAGCGCTACCGTCTCGCCGAAATTCTTGCCCAGCGCCTTGACCTCGAGCAGCACCTCGCGCGCCTTCAGGCGCTCGAAGCGCTCGCGCACCGACGCGCTCTGGTCGCGATAGGACGGCAGGCTCATGCGGTCCTCTCCGTCACGCGGTCCCAGGGGAACAGCCGCCGGCCGAGCATGGCCAGCACCTGATCGGTTCCGACGCCGATGATCCCGATGATGAAGATGGCGGCGAACACATTGGGAAAATGCTGATAGCGCGCCTGCTGGGTGATGAACCAGGTGATGCCGGTGGTGGTGCCGATCAGCTCGGCGACGATCAGATAGGTCCAGGCCCAGCCCAGCAGAATCCGCTGGTCGCGATAGAGATCGGGCAGAATGCCGGGGATGACCACCCGGGTCAGCAGTCTGAAACCCCTGGTGCCCAGGGTCTGGGCCGCCTCGACCAGGGCGAAATCGAGCTTGCGCGTGGTGTTTGCGATAATCAGGACCTGCTGGAAGAAGGTGCCGATGACGATGATGGCGATCTTCGGACCGTCATAAATGCCCAGGATCGCGACAGCCAGGGCGCCGAAGGCGGGCGCCGGCAGATAGCGGAAGAATTCGATGAAGGGCTCGCTCAGCCCCGCCACCAGCCGCGAGGTGCCGCAGAGAATCCCCAGCGGCACGCCAAAGATCGACGAGATCGTGAACCCCCAGAAGATCACCTGGATGCTGTGCCACAGGCTCTGATGCAGCCAGACCCCGTCGCGTGTCTCGGGCTTGGTGGTGAAGGCGCTGTAGAAGGCGCGCACCACCTCGTCGGGCGCCGGCAGATAGATCGGATTGGCCGGCCAGCCAGTGGGTTCGGCCCGGCTTTCCGCCTTGGCCTGAGCGAGCTCGTCGTCGAAGGTGGCCAAGGCGACCCGCATGCCGGTCTGGAAATAATCGACCGAGCCGGGATCCTCGATCAGCATCTGCGGATGCCATAGCGCCGGGACGTAACTCACCGCGCACCAAGCCAGCAGCGGCAGCAGGAACGACAGAAATGTGAGCGTCCGCCGGGAGATCATTTGGCCAGCATCAGCGAGGGATCGATGAAGCTGCCGACGTCGAGTTTGTCCTTATAGACCGCGTTCTTGAAATTGAACTCGTTGGCGATCTCGGACGAGCCGTAGAGCGAGCCGAACCCGTCGGCCTTGACGAACAGCTTGCGGCCTTCGGCGAGGTCGATCAGATGGGTGGCCTTCAACAGCGGCTTATAGGCTTCGGGCGTCAGCCCGACGCGGGCCGACATGATCTTGACCGCGTCATCCTGGGTCTTGGGATCGTCGATATAATGAACGACGCGGTCCCATACGCCGATCAGCTTCTGCCAGTCGGCGCGGCGGGCCTTGAAGCTCTCGGGGCTGACCACCAGCACGTCGTAGATCAGTCCGGGCTGATCGGCCGAGGTATGGATCGGCTTCGAGCCGGGAAGGGCCCGCATCGCCATGCCGGAAATCGGCTGCCAGGCGCCGATGGCGGCGACCTCGCCGGAGGCCAGGACTTGCGGGGTGTCGTTGGTCTTGGTGTTGACCAACGTGACGTCGGCCTCGCTCATGCCGGCCTTCTTCAACCCGTCGAGCAGCAGCAGATGTTCGACCAGCCCGATCTCGACGCCGATCTTCTTGCCCTTGAGATCCTTGATCGATTTGATCCCGGGGCGGCCGACGATCATGTCGTTGCCATCGGAATAGTCGGTCAGCATCACCATCAGGCTCTTGCTGCCGCCGCCCGCCATCACCAGTGCGTCGCCATTGGTCACCAGATCGGCGTCGATCTTGCCGGCGCCGAAGGCATCCATCGAGGGCGAATAGTCGAACCATTGGAATTCGGTGTCGAGTCCGGCCTCTTTCAGCCAGCCCTTGTCGATGGCCACCTGCCAGGCCACCCAACCGGGATAATCGCTATAGCCGATCTTGAGAGGGGCGGAAAAAGCCGGCATAGCCAGCAACGCCAACAGGAAATAAAGCTTTCTGACCATCCCACAGCCCCCGCGTCGGTAGTACTAATTTGCAAATTCGTAATACTTGACGCATTGGCAGGTGCAACCACCATGCCATCGGCAAGTCCGGCGGATTTCCGCTATTCCGCTCTGTTGGGCGACGCCCTATCGCCCAAAAACTGAGCATAAACGGAAATTCAGCCTAGAAAGCGCGCGGATCCCCGCCGCATCGCCCACGGATCTGCAAGGATTTCAGAGTTGGAACGCCAAATGCATAGCGCTATCGTAACGCTACACCTTGCCGAGACGACTCGGCGCGCGGACCATATCGGACAGTGCCGCGTCAGAGGGGGATGGTCCGGGACGACCCGGTCGCTCTTCCGCCGCGCACGACGCGCGGCAACAGGGTCAAAAGGTGTTTTCCATGGATATCGACTACCAGACGCTGTTGGACGGTGGCAAACACTGGTCCTTCACCGCGCGGCGTGGCAGCGGGCTTACTCTCGAGGATGTCGAGGGCGGCGCCAACCTCGCCATGCTGTTCTACAATCCGGCCAATCCGCTCGAGCGCTACAACGCGCCCGATACGCTGAAATGCCAGCATACCTTCCGCCTGGGCCGCGGCCATTGCCTCTATTCCGACATGGGCCGCATCTTCTGCTCGATCGTCGAGGACAGCGTCGGCTGGCACGATACCGTGGGCGGCAACGCCAACCGCGCCCTGGTGGCCAGGCGCTGGGGTGAAATCGGCTATCAGGAGGCGCGCAACGGCTGGACCCAGAACGGGCATGACGCCTTTCTGGTCGAAGCCGCCAAATATGGGCTGGGCCGGCGCGATCTGGCCGCAAACGTCAATTTCTTCAGCAAGGTGGCCGCCGGGCCGGATGGCAGCCTGTCCTTCGACCCGACCAATTCGCCGGCCGGTGGGCGGATCACCCTGCGCTTCGAGATGGACACGCTGGTGCTGGCCCATACCTGCCCGCATCCGATGGACCCGTCTCCGACCTATCCCCGGCGTCCGGTGCGCTTCTCCTTCTTCACCGCCCCACCGGTGGCCGAGGACGATGCCTGCCTGACCGGCTGCGCCGAAAATGGCCGCGGCTTCGCCAACAACCGGCTCTATCACCTCTGCGCGGGAGGGCACTGAGATGCAGACCCGCCTCGCCAAAATCATTCCCGCCGGCGATTACTGGATGGAAACCGTGCGGGAGGGGGAAACCCTGCGCATCGTCGATCTGGAAGGCAATCAGGCCGCCGATACCCTGTTCTTCAGCGCCGCCGATCCGGCGGAGCGCTACAGCGCGGTCGATACGATCCGCGAACAGGGCAATGTCTATCTGGGCCTCGGTACCAAGCTGATCTCGACCGAAGGACGGGTGATGCTGGAAATCACCGCCGACCAGATCGGCCGCCACGATACGCTGGGCGGCGCCTGCTCAGGCGAATCCAACACCGTGCGCTATGATCTGGAAAAACGCACCATGCACGCCTGCCGCGATTCCTGGCTGCTGGCGGTGGCCGAGAATGACCAGTTCGGCCTGACCAAGCGCGACATCACCCACAACATCAATTTCTTCATGAATGTGCCGGTCACCCCCGAGGGCGGCCTGACTTTCGAGGACGGTCTGAGCGGACCCGGCAAATATGTCGAGCTGGTGGCCCGGATGGATGTCATCGTGCTGATTTCCAACTGCCCGCAGCTCAATAATCCCTGCAATGGCTACAACCCGACACCGATCGAAGTGATCGTCGCGCGATGAGCATCGACAAGGTTCTGATCGCGAATCGCGGCGAGATCGCCTGCCGTATTCTGCGTACGCTGAAACGGATGGGCATCGCGTCGGTGGCGGTCTATTCCGACGCCGACGAATACGCCCCCCATGTTCTGGGCGCCGATCAGGCGGTGCGGCTGGGTCCGGCACCGGCGGCGGAGAGCTATCTGCTGGGGGCGAGGATCATCGAGGCGGCCCTCGCCACCGGGGCGCAGGCGATCCATCCCGGCTATGGCTTTCTGTCGGAAAACCCCGACTTTGCCGAAGCATGCGACAAGGCCGGGCTGATCTTCATCGGTCCGACGCCCGAGCAGATGCGCCTGTTCGGCCTGAAACACACGGCCCGCGATCAGGCGGAAAAGGTCGGCGTGCCCTTGGCGCCGGGCAGCGGTCTGGTCGCCGATCTGGCCGAGGCGCGGCGAGAGGCCGAGCGGATCGGCTATCCGCTGATGATCAAAAGCACCGCCGGCGGCGGCGGCATCGGCCTGCAGCTGTGCCAGGGGCCCGACCAGTTCGATGCCTTGTTCGAGCGCGTATCGCGCCTCGCCCGGGCCAATTTCAAGGAAGCCGGGCTGTTCCTGGAAAAATACATCGCGCGCGGCCGTCATATCGAGGCGCAGATCTTCGGCGATGGCAAAGGCCGGGTGGTGACCCTGGGCGAGCGCGATTGCTCCGCTCAGCGCCGCAACCAGAAGGTCATCGAGGAAACCCCGGCGCCCGGTCTGCCGCCCGCGCTGCGCGCCGAGTTGCTGGCCACCGCGAAAAGGCTGATGGAAAGCGTCGCCTATCAAAGCGCGGGCACGGTCGAATTTCTCTATGACGTCGAGAGCGGGCATTTTCATTTCCTCGAAGTGAACACCCGGCTGCAGGTCGAGCATTGCGTCACCGAGGAGG
>Ga0302314_10000820_pt1 | contig 57997 bp, 57 predicted proteins | sample III_Palsa_N2_3_FD_200533 | JGI IMG/M metagenome (GOLD analysis project Ga0302314, IMG submission 200533) | Peat permafrost microbial communities from Stordalen Mire near Abisko, Sweden - III_Palsa_N2_3 | ecosystem: Environmental > Terrestrial > Soil > Palsa > Peat permafrost | place: Sweden...
CAGCGGACGTCCTTTCAATGTGCCGCTCATTGCCAGCAGCGCATCCTTTTCACCCGTCTTCTTCTGCGCGGCGACGATGCGATCACGGTATTTCTTGCTGTCGCGGAATTTCAGCGGGTCGGTGGGCTCCATGCTGGCCCACCACTCCTTGGCGGAACCCTCGTCGAGCAAGGCCTCCAGCCGCAGGCGCGCGTCGATTGCATGATGATGGCCGCACTTGGGGCAAACCATCAGATTGCGCTCGAGCTCCGGCCGGTACAACACCGTGCCGCAGCCCGCGCATTTTTCCCAGACACCCTCGGGCACCTTGCCTTTGGCATTGGTGGAGCTCTGCGCGCGCATGCGCGGCGACATGATTTTCTGCAGCCAGTTCATCAGCATTTCCTCGTATTGCAGGCAGCGCATCCGCGAACGGGCGTGCAGCCTTCACTCAACCATTATCCTCGCCACCCGCATCCAGTGCAGCGCGAATCGGCGCGACAAAATCGCGCGCCCGTGCCGCCAGGGCCTGCGCATCCGGCGCATCGGCCAAGCGCTCGACCAGCGCGCTGCCAATTACCACCGCATCGGCGAACGCGGCAATCGCCTTTGCGCTTTGCGCATCGCGCACGCCAAAGCCGACCGCCACCGGCGAACGCGACATCGCACGGATCGCCGCGACCCGCTCGGCGATATCGCCGGTGCTCAGCCGCGCCGCACCGGTGATGCCGGCGAACGAAACATAGTACAGGAAACCCTCTGCAGCCCCGCACAGGGCCTCCAAGCGCTCCGGCGCCGTGGTCGGCGCGGCCAGCAGGATCTGCTGCAATCCGGCATCGCGCAGCGGCTGCAGCACCTGCGCCTCTTCCAGCGGGCAATCCACCACCAGCACGCCATCGATGCCAGCCGCGACCGCCTCGTCGGCGAAACAGGCATAGCCGCGGATTTCCAACGGATTGAGGTAACCCATCAAGACGACCGGCGTATCGGTATCGCGCGTGCGGAATTCGCCGACCCAGCGCAATACGTCGCGCAGGCCGACGCCACGCGCGATCGCCCGCTCGCTGGCATGCTGGATCACCGGGCCATCCGCCATCGGGTCGGAAAATGGCACACCCAGCTCGATCAGATCGGCGCCGGCCTCGACCAACGCATGCATCAACGCGACAGTGTGCTGCGGCAAGGGATCGCCGGCGGTGACGAAGGGGATCAGGCCGGTGCGCCGTTCGGCTCGCAACTTTTTAAAACGCGCGTCGATGCGATTCATGGAGGCCTGCATGGTCATGACTTATTCCTCGGAAGTTCCACGGTATCGCCGGGCGCGCCGGCTAGCCATTGCAACGCCTGCTCGCGCTCCACATCGGTGAGCGAGCGTTTGGTCAGCAGCACCTGCATGCTGTCCACCGCCCGCGGTGTGCGGCAGATTTCTTCGATCACCATGCCGCGCTGCTGTAGTTCCTGGCCGAGCGGGCTCAATACCATCTGCAATTCGGTCGTATCGAAGCGCGCTTGCTGCCACCCGAGATACCAATGCCAGTCGGTGTAGTACAGCCAGCTGCGTTCGTTGAACGCGCGCACATGGGTCGGGTCCTGCCACGCGCCCCAGGACAGGTCGTACGGCACGCCGATACGCATGATGCCGCCCTCGGTCAGCAGCTCCAGGCAGCGCGTCATAAAAAGCACCAGATCGGGCACGTGTTCGAGCACGTCCATCACGATGATCTCGTCGAAGCTGGCCGGCTGCAGCCGCACCAGACCGAAGCGGCGACTGAAAAAGATCTGGTTCAGGCCATGCGGCCCAGCGATGTCGCCGACAATGTCGGGATGCCATTTCGGATCGATGTCGATATTCAACCGATCGGTGTCGAAGGCTTTGCCGCTGCCGAGGTTGATTCGTCGCGGCAGTGGCCTGGAAAGCCGTGGCAGCAGCTCGGCCAGAATCGCTACCTGATCGCGCCGGGCGAAAAGCTCGAATCCGTTTTTCTCGATCTCGGCTCGCCTGAGCTCATCAAGCACCAGTTCGCAGCAAGTCGGCACAATCTGCTCGTATGGCACAGCCAGCACTGCGGCGCGCAAATCATCGTCGATCTCGGTATCGGTTGCGCATTCGCTGACGATGGCCTTGCCATTGGCCAGCAGATAGGAAGTGCGGATGATTTCATGCACCTTGCTTTCGTAGTAGTGCATATTGAGCACCACCTTGCTGCGTGCGATCCAGGCGTCGCGTTCGGCGCCATAGACCCCGTTCAGTACCTTGAGCCTGAGCCCGGTGGACGCCAGCGCATCGATAATCGCCTGCCGGCGCTCGTTGACCACGCCATAAAACAAGACGTCGACATCCTGTTGCGCCGCCCGATCGATGCGGGTCAAGGCCGGCATGTAGCCAACACGCAGAACGTGCACCCAGCTGTGGCCGATCACCTGCCGCACCCGTTCCGCGTTGTGCGGCGAATAGTCCAGTACAGGGTGACGCTTCAATAACGCGATGTAATGCGCCTCCCGAGCCATGATGCTGTCCGGAAATTGCTCCAGATTCACCAGCATGCAGTTGGCCGGCAGCGACACTTCGGGTGCGAGCAGGTGCGCGCCGAACACCAGGTTGACACCCTCGCCCATCAGCAGTGCATCCGTCGAGATATCGACCTGCGCACCAAGTGCGGTAAACGCCGCAGCCAGGGTGGTCATCCACTCATGAAATGCGGCGCTATGCACGTAGCCATCGGGCGACGCCACGAATAGACGTACTCGTTCGAACAAGCGCGGTGGCACGCGTCCAATTGCTGTGGGGAAGGTCGTCATACGGGCTTGATCCACCAGGCGCCGATTCCGTCGATATCGTGAATCGGTACGTCGATCCGATGCGCCTGGAAGAAATCGGCAATGGCTTGCCTGCAGCCGGCTACCGCACCGAAATCGTCAACGATGATCGCGCCGCCGGGAACGACCTTGTGATACAGCGCGTTCAATGCATCGATCGTCGATTCGTACATGTCACCGTCCAGGCGCAGAATCGCCAGCTTCTCGATGGGGGCCGATGGCAGCGTGTCCTTGAACCAGCCTTTCAGAAAGCGCACCTGCTCGTCGAGCAAGCCGTATCGCGAAAAATTCGTCTTGACCTCTTCCAGCGATACCGCGAGCTGCTCGAAGGTGTGATGCTGGTCGCCTGCATCCGCCGGGTAATGCTCTGCATCCGGCGGAGGCAGGCCGGCAAACGAATCGGCACACCATACAATGCGATCCGTCACGCCATAAGCTGCCAGCATCGCACGCATGAAAATGCACGCGCCGCCGCGCCAGACTCCGGTTTCGATGAAGTCACCTGGAATCGACCTGCTCAGTACCAGCTCGACCACCTCGCGCAGATTATCCATGCGCTGTTTGCCGATCATCGAGTGCGCAACCAGTGGCCAGTCGCGCCCGAGCAGACGTTTGTTGATGTCAAAGCCACCGTTCGACCACGGATCCTGCGCGGGGTCCTCATACACCAAACCCAGCAGGCAGCGCTGCATCAGCTCGATGTAAAGCTGGCGTGGATCGCCAAGTGTCATACCTGCACCCCTTCGCGCGCCGCGATCGTATGCACGTCCTTGTCGCCACGGCCGGACAGATTGCAAAGCACCAGCTGATCCTTCGGCAGCTCGCGCGCCAGCTTGATCGCCTGCGCCACCGCATGGCTGGACTCCAGCGCGGCAAGAATGCCTTCGCTGCGCGCCAGCTGATGGAACGCGGCCAATGCCTCGTCGTCGGTGACACCGACGTAATTGGCACGCCCGGCATCCTTCAGGAACGCGTGCTCGGGTCCGACGCCGGGATAATCCAGCCCGGCCGACACCGAATGCGTCTCGGTGATCTGGCCGTCGTCGTCGCACAGCACATAGGTTCGGTTGCCGTGCAGCACACCGGGTCGACCGGCCGCCAGCGATGCGGCGTGGTGACCCGTGGCAATGCCCTCGCCCGCCGCCTCGGCGCCGACGAGGCGCACCTCGCGGTCGTTGAGGAAGGCATGGAACAGTCCGATCGCATTCGAACCGCCGCCGACGCAGGCGGTGATCACGTCTGGCAGCCGGCCATAGTCGTGCAGCATCTGTTCGCGCGCCTCGCGACCAACGATGGCGTTGAAGTCGCGCACCATCTGCGGATACGGATGCGGGCCGGCGACGGTGCCGATGATGTAGAAGGTATCCGCGACATTCGTCACCCAGTCGCGCATCGCCTCGTTCAACGCGTCCTTCAGCGTCTTCGAGCCCGAGGTCACCGGCACGACTTCGGCGCCGAGCAGCTTCATGCGGTAGACGTTGATCTTCTGCCGCTCGATATCCACCGCACCCATGTACACCACGCACTTGAGCCCCAGCCGTGCGGCCACCGTGGCGCTGGCGACGCCATGCTGACCCGCGCCCGTCTCGGCGATGATGCGGGTCTTGCCCATATGTCGGGCCACCAATGCCTGGCCCACCGTGTTGTTGATCTTGTGCGCGCCGGTGTGGTTCAGGTCTTCGCGCTTCAGCAGTATCTGCGCGCCGCCGACCTGCTTCGACAAGCGCTCGGCGTGATAAATCGGACTGGGCCGGCCGACGTAGTGCTTCAGGTCACGATCGAGCTCCGCGATGAAGGCCGCATCCTCGCGCAGGCGGTAATACGCAGCGGTCAGTTCGGCCAGCGGCGCCATCAGGGTTTCGGCGACATAACTGCCGCCGTAGTCGCCGAAGCGGCCATGCGCGTCCGGCCAGGCGTGGAAATCCTCGATCGTCGACATCGTTGCGCTCGCCATGAAAGAAGGCGCCACCCTAACTCAGCCAGCGGATCGGTAAAAGCGATAAGATCGCCGCAACCTGTCAGGAAAACTCACAGATTGTATGAACCGTCCGCTGCCCTCGCTGAACGCCCTGCGCGCCTTCGAAGCCGCGGCACGCCTGCAAAGCATGAGCCGCGCGGCGCATGAACTGCACGTCACCCACGGCGCGATCAGTCGGCAGATCCGTGCACTGGAGGCCGAACTCGGCACCGCCCTATTCAAACGCCAGGGACGCGGCATTGGTCTGACCCACGCCGGCCTGCGCCTGCGTGATACCGCCGCGACAGCCTTTGAACAGCTGCGCGAGGTCTGCGCCGGTCTGCGGAATGAGCAAGCGCAGGCGCCGCTGGTGCTGGGCTGCCCCGGCAGCGTGCTGGCACGCTGGGTGATTCCGCGCATGGAACAGCTTGCGCACGAGCTGCCCGAACTCAAGCTGCATCTGGTCGCGCATGAGGGTGCGTTCGACCCGGCCCTACCCGGCCTGGATGCGGCCTTGATGCTGGCGACAAAACCGCATACGAGCGAATGGCGGCTGTATCCGCTGGCGCAGGAACGCGTCGGCCCTGTGCTCAGCCCACGTCACGCGGACTACGCGCGCCTGTGCAAGGCATCGCCCACGGCGTTAGGTAAACAAGCGCTGTTGCACACCACATCGCGCCCACAGGCATGGCCGGACTGGGCAGTAGCGGTCGGCCTCGATCCGCGAAAGCTGCGCTATGGCCAATCGTTCGAGCACCTCTACTACCTGCTGGAGGCGGCAGTCGCCGGGCTCGGCGTGGCGATCGCGCCGGAGCCGCTGGTCGCGGCAGATCTTGCCGCCGACCGACTCACCGCACCGTGGGGTTTCCAGGCGACCAGCGCGCAATGGCTGCTGGCCGCGCCGCACAGATCCACCGACCCGCGCATTCCTGCCCTGGCCGCGTGGTTGCATGAACAACTGCGGCAGCCCTAGGCGCCTATAGCGCGACTTCGGGCGAGTCCGAAAGCGCGATATAGCACGGTCAACAGCACCAGCCAGGCCGGCCCGATAATCAGCGCAATGCGCGTATCCGGGAAGTACGCCATCACGCCGATCACCAGCGCCAGAAAGGCCAACGCCAACCACGAGCCGTAGGGATACAGCGGCATGCGGAAGGCCAGCGCGGATTGTTCCGCGGCGGATAGGCTGCGACGGAATTTCATCTGCGCCAGCAGGATGACCGCCCAGGTCCAGATCGCACTGAAGGTGGCGATCGAGGTGACCCAGACGAAGACTTTTTCCGGCACCAGATAATTGAGCAGCACGCCGATCAGCAAGGCCACCAGCGACAGCTGCACCGCGCGCGCCGGAATCCCGCTCTTCGAAGTATTCGCGAATGCGCGCGGTGCCTGCCCCTGCTGGGCCAGGTTGTACAGCATGCGGCCGGTGCTGAAGATACCGCCGTTGCAGGACGACAAGGCCGCCGTCAGCACTACGAAGTTGATGATGCCCGCGGCCGAACGGATGCCAAGTCGCTCGAAGGTCATCACGAACGGGCTGCCATGCGTGCCCAGCTCGTCCCACGGATACAGCGACAGGATCACCAGCAGCGCGCCGACGTAGAAGATCACGATGCGCCAGAACACTGAATTGATCGCACCGGGAATCGACTTCTGCGGATTGGCCGCCTCGCCCGCGGTCAGGCCGACCAGTTCCACGCCGAGATAGGCGAACATCACCATCTGCAACGACATCAGCACGCCTTGCGCGCCGTGCGGGAAAAAGCCGCCATGCGTCCACAGGTTGCTGAAGCCGATCGCCACGCCGTGATTGCCGAAGCCGAACACGATCATGCAGCCGCCGCCGATGATCATCATCACGATGGTCACCACCTTGATCATCGCGAACCAGAACTCGAATTCGCCGTAGGCCTTGACGGTAATCAGATTGACCGCCCCCATCGCCGCCAGCGCGGCCAACGCCCAGATCCATTGCGGCACGTCGGGAAACCATACGCTCATGTAGACGCCGACCGCGGTGATCTCGGCGATGCAGGTCACCAGCCACATGAACCAGTAGTTCCAGCCGGTGAGATAGCCGGCGAATGGCCCCAGATAATCGCGCGCGTAACGGCTGAAGGAGCCGGCCACCGGATTGTGCACGGCCATTTCGCCGAGCGCGCGCATGATGATGAAGATCGCCGCGCCGCCCAGCAGATAGCCCAGCATGATGCCTGGCCCGGCCAGCTTGATCGCATTGGCCGAACCCAGGAACAGCCCCACACCAATCGCCGCGCCCAGCGCAATCAGGCGGATGTGGCGCTCGCCGAGGCCGCGCTTCAATTCTTGGTCGTTCGTCTGCATCCGTTTATTTCCCCTCGCGGCACTATGGATCGCCCATGCTGGCATACCAGCGGCGATATATTCTTTTAAAGACCTCGCATATGCGCGATCTCGGACATGATCACGGCGACGACCTGCTCCGGCGTTCGAGCCGCCGTATCGATCAGCAGATGTTCGCGATCCCAGGCCTCGTAATGACGCTGCTCGACCGCCTGCCAGTCCGGCAGGCGATGACCTTCGATATCGGCCGTGCGGCTCTCGACGCGGCGGCGGTGTTCATCTCGCTGCGAGCAGGTCAATTCTGCTTCGAACAGCGGCGCGCCGGCCCGCAACGCCACGTTCCGCCACGCCTCGCGCGCTTCGCGAATCGGATTGACCGCGTCGGCGATGACGCACTGGCCCAGCGCGAGATTGTCGGCGGCCAGCGCAAAAGCTGCCGCGTACCCCGCCGCGCCCATCGCGTCATCCGCGATACCTGACGCCCGCAACGCCTGCTCGATCGAATCGATGCGCAGATGCACGGCTGGCAAGATGCTGGCCAACGACCGCGCCACCATGGTCTTGCCGGTGCCAGGCAAGCCAGCCAGGACGATCAGCATGCGTCGGTTCGACGTACCGCGGCGATGAAATCACGCAGTTTAGCGGCGTCCTTGATGCCCACCGCTGATTCCACGCCGCTGGAAACGTCCACCGCCCAGGGCCGCGCGATGCGCACCGCCTCGGCCACATTGTCCGGCGTGAGGCCGCCGGCGAGGATCAGCAGCTGGCCCACGTCGGTCGGCATCAACGACCAGTCGAAGGCCTGCCCGCTGCCGCCGGCTTCGCCCAGGCCATGGCCGTCCAGCAGCAGGCCGCTGGCACGCGGATAGGCGCGCAGGCGAGCCAGCGCCGCCGCACCCTCGCCCATCGCGATGGCCTTCAGATAGCGCCGTTCGAACTGCGCGCACCAGTCGTCAGCTTCGCTACCATGAAATTGCAGCAGGTCCGGTTGTACCTGCGCGATTACTTCGTGCACTAAGTCGGCATCGTCGTCCATGAACAAGGCCACCGCATCGACGAATGGCGGCAACGCCTGGCGAATCAGCTTGGCCTGTTCAATCGCCAGCCTGCGCTTGCTGCGCGCGGTAAAGATCAAGCCAATCGCATCCGCGCCCAGATGCGCGGCGAGCAACGCGTCCTCAATGCGGGTCATGCCGCAACACTTGATCCGTGTCATGCCCCGGCCTCCATCATCGATACCTCGGCCGGCAGACCCCAATGCGCCTCGTAACGAGGACCAAGGAACGTGAGCCCGGAGGATGGCGCGGTGGCACCGGCCACCTCGCGATTGCGGGCAGCCAGCAGCTCGGCGATCCATTCGACCGGCTGCTGACCGCGACCGACCGGCAGCAGTGAGCCGACGATGTTGCGCACCATGTGATGCAAGAATGCGTTCGCCTCGATATCGACGATCACCTGCTCGCCCTCGCGGCGCACGTTCACCGACAGCACCGCGCGGCGGGCATGCGCGGCCTGGCAGGACATCGCGCGGAAGGCGCTGAAATCGTGCTCACCGACCAGCGCCTGCGCGGCCGCATGCATGCGCGGCACATCCAGCGGCTGACGCTCCCAGGTGACATAGCGCGCGTCCAGCGCGGCGCGCACCAGCCGGTTAAGGATGCGATAACGATAGCGCCGGCTACGCGCGGAGAAACGCGCATGGAAATCGTCAGCCACCGGCTGCGCCCACAATACGGCGACGGCAGGCGGCAAGTTGGAGCAGGCGCCCATGATCCAGCCGCGCAGCTCGCGCTCGACCGGCGCATCGAAATGCACGACCTGGCAACGACCATGCACACCGGCATCGGTGCGCCCGGCACAGGTCACCTCAACGGGCACGGCGGCGACGGACGACAGCGCCTGCTCCAGCGCGCCCTGCACGGTGGCGCCGTGGCTCAGGCGTTGCCAGCCGAGAAAATCGGTGCCGTCGTATTCGATGCCGAGCGCAATGCGCATGCGAAAAACCGTTACAGAAAGGCCTGCAGATTAGCAGGTCGCTCCCGCGCATCCTGCGCTCGCGACACTGGACCATCCCTGGTCGGCGACCACAAAAGATTCGGGCCGGCATGTGCCGACCCGAGATGAAACACGAACATGGCGCAATGGATCAGTGCAGGCCGTCCAGCAGTCGCTGCGCCACGTCGCGCTGCATCTGGCTGCCTTCCTTCAGCACTTCTTCGAGCATCGCGCGGGCGCCATCGGGATCGCCCATGTCCAGGTATGCGCGGGCCAGATCCAGCTTGGTGTCGCTGGGGTCGTCGCTGAAGTTGTCGGCGGCCTGCTCGTCCCCCTGGAACCTATCTGCATGGTTCGTTTCCGCATGCACCGCTTCCGTGTGGATCGAGTCTGCGTGAAGGTCTTCCGCCGGCTCGTCGAAATGCCAGCGCGATACCGGTTCCTTGCTGGCCGGCTCCTTGTTGAGCGGCTCAGCGCTCACCGTAGGCTCGCTTTGGACGTACGGTGGCGTCGGCGGCACATGGAACTGCGCCCGATCGAACGAGTAATGGTAGCCACTCGGCGCCAACGGCGGCGGCGGTGGTTCATGCCCTTCCGAAGCCGTGGCGTAGTGATCAAGATCGAAGGGATGCAAAGCGGCGCGTTCATCATGCGCATCGAGCGGTGCCGGCGGCGTGGTGGACTCGGTGGCGAACAGCGGATGTCCCGGCACCAAGTCGCGTCCCATGTGCAGCACGTCCTGCCATTCGGGTTGATCGGGATCGGTGATATGGGCGTGCATCGCCTCGGCGGAAGCTTCGAAATGCTCGACATCGCGCCGGCTGTAGTACAGGCTGACCAGCTCCAGGTGCAGGCCGACATCGTCCGGATGCTCGGCCAGATGATCGAGCAGCTCATCCTGATCAGGGTCCGTACTGCCGATCGGCGGCATCGCGCCAAAGCGGTCTGCCAGCGACGGGGCGGGCGTTGCCGGCGCTGCGGGAGCACGGCGACGACCGCGCAGGCCCAGCAACAGCAGCAGGATGATTACGATCAGACCTACCAGCCATGCCCAGGGCTGCATATACCAGGGCGTTTCGTCGGCGATCACCGGCGCCGGCTTGGTGACCGGCTTGACCACGGCAGGCTTGACTGGGACGGGCTTGGCCGCGGCCGGCGCCGCCACGGTCGCGGGCTTCGCGGGTGCGATGGGCGTGCTGGCGACCGGCGCGGTGGTCGCCGCATGGGCCGGCACGGATGCTGGCACTGGCACATTGGCCGGCGTGGCCGCCACCGGCGCCACGGTCGGCTTGGCTACCGTGGCTGCGGCAACCGGCGTGGTAGCCGGCAGCGGCGCGCCCTTGCGTGCTTCGGCCAGCTTGCGCTGCAGCTCGGCGATCTCGTTGTCCTTCAGCGAGAGCAGGCGTTCGTTCTTGCCGTTGATGCTTTCCAGGTCCTTGACCCGCGACTGCAGTTCGGCATCCTGCTGCTGCAACGCGGTCAGCGACTCCTGATTGCGCTGCGATTCCTGCTTCGCCGCCTTGTCGTCGCCGCCCTTGCCGCCCGCATGCTGGCCGCCCTGCTGCGCCGGAACCAGCGACAGCCGGTCGCCGGCGGGGCCGGTCGCGGTCGGCGAGCTGGTGCTACCTGTGCGCGTCGCGGCGTCGGCCACGGCGGTCGGCGTGCGCGTGGCGTGATTGCGCCAGTCATCGTTCTGCCGCAGCACTTCGGCGGCGGCCGCGGCGATCGCCGTGGCTTGCGCGTCCTCGTGCGAGGGTACGCGTAGGATCGCCCCAGTCTTCAGCGCATTGATATTGTCGCGATAGAACGCGTCCGGGTTGGCCTGCTTCAACGCCAGCATCATCTGGTTGACGTTGACACCAGGCGTAGCGGTCGCGCGGGCGATCGTGGAAAGTGTCTGTCCGCGCTCGACCGGGCCATATTTGTCGCTGGCGGACTTGTCGCTGGGCGGATTGGCGGTTTCGGCATGCCGCGCGGGCTTGTGCGGCGACGATTCGGCGGTCTCGCCGGGTCGCGGCCGGGTCGCCCGGCTGGGCGTAGCGATAGCCGGCGCGCGCACTTGGCCGCCTGGCGGATCGAGCAGCACCGCGTATTCGTGCGTGCTGCTGCCGGATGCATTGCTCACCTCGATCAGCAAATCCAGATAGGGATCGTTGATCGGCGTGTTGCTGGTGATGCGGATCCAGCGATGATCGCCGCTGCCGGTGATGCTGAATTGCAGCAGCACGCTGGGGCCGCTGATGTTGGCGCGCGCGAATTCCTCGCTCGACGCGAGCCTGGCGTTGAGATTCTGCAGGTCCGCCGGACTGTTCGGCGTCAGCGGGATATCCGCCACCAGCGGCTGCCCCAGCACCGAACGCACCTGGATCTGCCCCAGCTCGATCGCAGCGGCCTGGCTACTGGCCAATCCCAGCGCCAGCAGCATCGACAGCTTCAACGAACGATTCATCGCTACCTCCCCCAGAACCCCACGCTTGCACAGCCCGACGCCTTAGCTGGCGGCAGCCCGAAACGATGCGTCACTTTAGTTAGATGCGGCGCAATCAACAATAGTCCCTGCAAATGCTTGCAACACTTTGCTGGGCCGGCACCTCAAATGACGCCGGGGTCAGGGATGGCCCGAACCCGTCGTTGCGCCACCCTGCGCGGCCTGTAGCTGGCGCTGCAACTCGGCGATATCACGGTCCTGCTGCTGCAGACGGGTGCTGGCCTGACCGTTCTGCGTCTCGAGCTGGCTGACATGTTGCTGCAGGCGCTCGACCTCGGCCTGGTGCTGGGCCAACTGCACCTGTTGCTTCGGCAATGCCTGCGGCTTGCCCGTCGGCTGGCTCACCGAGCCGGCCGGAGACGCTTCCGCCGCCAGGACCTTCACGGCAAGAGCCGGCTGGGCCAGCAGGAGGCAAGGTATCAGCCATAGCCGGCCGGCCCTGCGCGCCGCTATGCGGTTGTCCGTCATGCCCGCCTCTCTCTCATCGTTGGAACTACTGTCTAAAGATAATCTTGAATCAGCAATTCGGCGACCTGCACGGCGTTCAGCGCCGCGCCCTTGCGGATATTATCGGAGACGATCCACAGATTCAGCCCGTTCTCGTGCGAGATGTCGTCACGGATGCGCCCCACATATACCGCGTCCGTGCCGGCTGCGTCGCTCACGGGCGTGGGGTAGCCGCCCGCCTTGCGCTCGTCGATCACCACCACGCCCGGCGCCTGCTCCAGCAGTTCGCGCGCCTGCTCGGCGCTGATCGGGTCGCGCGTTTCGATGTGCACGGCTTCGGAATGACCATAGAACACCGGCACGCGCACCGCGGTCGGGTTCACCCGGATCGATTCGTCCTCGAGAATCTTGCGCGTCTCCCACACCATCTTCATTTCTTCCTTGGTGTAGCCATTGTCCTGGAAGTCGTCGATGTGCGGGATCACGTTGAAGGCGATCTGCTTGGGGAATTTCTTGCTCGGCTCGACGCTCTGGAACGTCAGCAGCGCGGCAGTCTGCTTGCCGAGTTCTTCCATGCCGCGCCGGCCGGCGCCGGACACCGACTGATAGGTGGCCACGTTGATCCGCTCGATGCCGACCGCGCGATGGATCGGCGCCAGCGCCACCAGCATCTGCATGGTGGAACAGTTCGGATTGGCGATGATGCCGCGCGTCGTATAGCCGGCGATCGCATGCGGGTTCACCTCGCTCACCACCAGCGGAATATCGTCCTGATAGCGGAACTCGGAGGTGTTGTCGATCACCACCGCGCCGGCCGCCACGGCGCGCGGCGCATGTTCGCGGCTGACCGAGCCGCCGGCCGAAAAGAACGCGATATCCACGCCGGCGAAGTCGTAGTCGGCCAGATTGCGCACGGTGACTTGTTTGCCGCCGAAGGAAATCCTCTCGCCGGCCGTGCGTTCGCTGGCGAGCGGCACCAGTTCGCTGATCGGAAAATCGCGCTCGGCCAGGATCACCAGCAGGGCTTCGCCCACGGCGCCTGTCGCACCGACCATTGCCACTTTATAGCTGCTTTTCTTGCTCATGATCCACTTTCGGCGAGGTAACGGCATGCCTGCCGCAGTATTTGAGTATAGACGGCTTTACGTCTATACGTCTGCTTTATTCTTCAGCACTTCGGGATTGATCGGCGTCGGCGGCCGACCGGCCTGAGGGCCGTGACCAAGCGCCGCGATCAGATTGTCGGTCGCCAGCATGGCCATGGCACGGCGGGTGTCGGCCGTCGCGCTGGCAATATGCGGGCTGAGCACGGCATTGTCGAGCGCGAGCAGGTCGGCGTGCACGGTCGGCTCACCCTCGAACACGTCCAGCCCGGCCGCGCCGAGCCGGCCTTCGCGCAGTGCAGCGGCGAGCGCAACGTCGTCGACGATGCCGCCGCGGGCGATATTCACCAGCACCGCATGCGACTGCATCTGCGCCAGTTCGGCGGCGCCGATCGCATGACGGTTTTCCTCGGTAAACGGCAGTACCAGCACGAGGTGATCGGAGGCGCGCAGCAGCTCAGCCTTGTCGACGTAGCGCGCGGCGTAGTCCCGCTCAAGTTCCACCGACAGGCGATGCCGGTTGTGGTACAGCACGTTCATGCGGAAGCCAGCGGCGCGGCGCGCGATCGCCTGGCCGATACGGCCCATACCGAGAATGCCCAGGGTCTTGCCGTGTACGTCGACGCCGAGCCAGTCGTCGAAGCGCATGCCGCGCCACTGCCCGGCGCGCAGCCAGCGTTCCGCCGCGGCGACTCGCCGCGCGGCAGCCAGCAGCAGCGCCCAGGCATAGTCCGCCACGCTCTCCGTCAGCACGTCGGGCGTATTGCAGGCGAGCACGCCGGCACGGGTCAACGCCGGAATGTCGAGATTGTTGTAGCCGACGCTGACATTGGCGATCGCTTTCAAGCGCCGGTTACCGTCCAGCACGGCGGCATCGATGCGATCACCGAGGCCGAGCAGCGCGCCGTCGAAGTCGGCCAGCAGTGTCCGCAATTCCTCGCTCGAGCGCCGATGACCGCGATCTTCGGCGACCACCTCGAAATACTGCTCGAGCCTAGCCGGCACTTCGGGAAAGAGCGGGCGCGAGATCCATACGCGTTGCGGCTTGTTCATGCGAGGGTGTCGGTCAGGCGATCCGCGGCTGCACCGCGGCGACATCGCCGCACTGCGCGCGATGTCGCATCGCCTGGTCCATCAACACCAGCGCCATCATCGCCTCGGCGATCGGGGTGGCGCGGATGCCGACGCAGGGATCGTGGCGACCCTTGGTCTTCAGCTCGACCGACTCGCCGGCCAGGTTCACGCTGCGGCCAGGGATCAGAATGCTGGAGGTCGGCTTGAGCGCGATCGAGACCACCACCGGTTGGCCACTGCTGATGCCGCCGAGGATGCCGCCGGCGTGATTGGCGGTGAACCCGTCTATGCGCATTTCATCGCGCTCGCGTCCGCCGTGCTGGGTCACCACGCCGAAGCCTGCGCCGACCTCGACGCCCTTGACCGCGTTGATCGACATCATCGCGGCGGCCAGTTCGCCGTCCAGCTTGCCGTAGATCGGCTCGCCCCAGCCCGGCGGAACGCCGTCGGCGACCACGGTGACCCGCGCGCCGACGGAGTCGCCCGCCTTGCGCAGGCCATCCATATATTTCTCGAGTTCGGGCACCTGATCGGCGGCCGGCCAGAAGAAAAAATTCTGCTCGACCGCATCCCAGTCGAAGCTGCCGGGCACGATCTCGCCGAGCTGCGCCAGGTAGCCGCGGACCTGCACGCCATGGCGTTCCGCCAGCCAGCGCTTGGCGATCACTGCTGCCGCCACGCGCATGGTGGTCTCGCGCGCCGAGGAACGGCCGCCACCACGCGGATCGCGGATGCCGTATTTGTGCCAGTACGTGTAGTCGGCATGACCGGGTCGGAAGGTGCTCGCGATATCGCCGTAGTCCCGGCTGCGCTGGTCGATATTGCGGATCAGCAAGGCAATCGGCGTGCCCGTGGTCTTGCCTTCGTACACGCCGGAAAGAATCTCCACATCGTCCTTCTCGCGCCGCTGCGAGGTATGCCGGCTCTTGCCGGTGGCACGGCGGGCGAGATCATGGCGGAACATGTCCGCCTCGATCGCCAGGCCGGGCGGGCAGCCGTCGATCACGCAGCCGATGGCCGGGCCGTGGCTTTCGCCGAAGGTGGTGACAGTGAAGAGCTTGCCGAACGAATTGCTGGACACGGGCGTGGGAACCTGGCGAAAACCCCCACAGCTTAACGCGATGGCGCTCCGCTCGCGCCCGCATCGTTCGCGCACAGCGCGGCCCACTCGTCGGCCAGCAGCGCGAACACCACATCGTCGACCCATTCGCCACGCAGCCACAGGCTCTGTCGGTGATGTGCTTCCTGTCGCAGGCCAAGCGAGCGCAGCATCGCCATGCTCGCCAGGTTGCGCGGATCGACCGAGGCGTGCACGCGATGCCGGCCCAGCGTGTCGAATGCCAGCGCGAGCACGGCGCGCAAGGCTTCGACGGCATAGCCGTTGCCCTGTTGCGACGGCGCGATGCTGATACCGAATTCAACCGAGCCATGCGGATCGGACGGCAGATGAATGCCGAGATCGCCGATCAGATCGTCAGCGGCGCGCAGCCGGATCGCCCACTGGAACCAGCCGTTCGGCGGATCCAGGGTGGCGCCAACCTGGCGTTCGATGAAACGAGCCGCGTCCGCGACATCGACCGGTCGCCAGCCCTGGAAGCGGGCTACTTGCGGATCGGCCCGATAGGCGAACAGAGCCGGCGCATCCTCCGCACGCAGCGCGTCGAGTAGCAGCCGCGCGGTGGCGAGCTCCACCGCGCTTTCAGCCCGGACGACGTGCGGCCAACGCCGCACGGATCGCCGCGGCGTGCTCGATCAGGTCGCGGCGATCCAGCGCGAACACACCCATCGCGCCGACCTTGAACTCGATCCAGATGAAAGGCAGCTCCGGCAGCAGCGCGGCCAGTGCGTGCTCGCTCTCGCCGACCTCGACGATCAGCAGGCCATCGTCGCTGAGATAGTCGGCCGCCTGATCGAGCATGCGCAGACAGATGTCGAGTCCGTCTGCTCCCGAGGTCAGGCCGAGCTTGGGTTCGTGGCTGTATTCGCCCGGCAGCGCGGCGTATTCGTCCTCGGTGACGTAGGGCGGATTCGACACGATCAGGTCGTAGCGGCGGCCGTGCAGACCATCGAACAGGTCGGACTTGATCGCCTCCACGCGGCCTTCGACATGCTGGAATACGATGTTCTCGCGCGCCAGCGACAAGGCCTCGTCGCTGATATCGACGATGTCCACCTGCCAGTGCGGGTTGTACTCCGCCATTGCGATGCCGATGCAGCCGGAGCCGGTGCACAGATCCAGCGCGCGTTTCACCGGCCGCTCGTCCAGCCACGGCGCGAAGCCCGACTCGATCAGCTCGGCGATTGGCGAACGCGGCACCAGCGCACGCCGGTCGCTCTTGAATTTCAGCCCGGCGAACCAGGTTTCACCGACCAGGTAGGCCACCGGCAGGCGCTCGTTCACACGTCGCTCGATCAGCGCCAACACCTGTTCGCGTTCCTGCGCAGTCAACTTGCCGGCACCGTAGGCCGGCGAAAGGTCCGGCGGCAGATGCAGGCAGGCCAGCACCAGATGGGTGGCCTCGTCGATCGGGTTGTCGTGGCTATGACCGAAGGTCAGCCCGGCGGCGGAGAAACGGCTGGCGCCGTAGCGAATGAAGTCGATGATGGAGGCGAGTTCGGCGGTCACGATGGCTAGGCCTCGGGGTAAACCAGCGATTATAACGGTTGACCCAGGCGACTCATGGCGTTTCGCCGCCATCCGGGCCGTAAAAGAACACCCAGGTGCTGAAATCCGCGCTGAAATGCTCGAAGCGATGCCCCACACCGGCCGGCACGAACAGCACTTCGCCCGGCTCGAACGCTTGCCGCGCATCACCGCAGACGAATTCGCCATGGCCAGCGATCACCACGTAGACCTCGTCGCGGCGATGTGGCTTCTGCTCGTCGATGCCGACCGGGCGATAGATTTCCACCTCGAGCGAACCATGCCGGAACAGCGACAGGAACGGTGGCTCAACCTGTTCCAAGGCAGCCAGTGCCGCCGTCGGCGTCAGTCGTTGCTTCATGGATGTCCTCGCATGGCCGCGCCCTTCCCTCTACTTGCCGGCCCTATACTTGTGGGATGACCTTTAACGTTTTACTGCAATACATGCTGCCACACCGCGCATTGTCGCGAGTGGTTTACTGGGCCACGCGCTGGACCTTCGCGCCGTGGAAGAATTTCCTGATCGGCCAGATCGTGCGCCGCTACCAGGTGAACATGGCCGAGGCAGCGCAACACGATGCGCTGGCCTACCAACATTTCAATGCGTTCTTCACACGCAAGCTGCGCGCGGATGCACGTCGTGCCGACGACGATGCGGCGGCCTTCATCAGTCCCGCCGATGGGCGCATCAGCCAGTCCGGCGCGATCGTCGATGGCCGGATCTTCCAAGCCAAGGGACAGGACTACAGCGCGGCGGAATTGCTCGCCGACGAAACCGCTGCAGAACCCTATCGCAACGGCAGCTTCGTCACCGTGTACCTGTCGCCGCGCGACTATCACCGCGTGCACATGCCGCTGAAAGGCACGCTGCGCGAAACCGTGCATGTGCCCGGCCGCATCTTCAGCGTGGCGCCGTTCGCGGTGGCGGCGATCCCGCGCCTGTTCGCGCGCAACGAGCGGCTGGTCTGCCATTTCGACGGCGAACAGGGCCCGTTCGTGGTGGTGATGGTCGGCGCGATCCTGGTGTCCAGTGTCGCCACGGTGTGGGACGGGCTGGTGATTCCGCCCTACGCATCGTCGATCAGGCGCAAATCCTTCGCGGGTCAGAACATCACGCTGGAGCGTTTCGCCGAGATGGCGCGCTTCAACATGGGTTCGACGGTGATCGTGCTGCTGCCGGACGGCAAGGTTGAACTCGATGCCCTGCAGCCACAGCAGCCGGTGCAGGTAGGACAGCGGCTCGGCCGGCTGCGTCAGGCATAACGGCCTGCGGCGAACCGCGCCCCGAAAGGCGTGGCTCGCTCCAAATCAGATCGCACCCCACTAAATCAGCGGCAGGCCGGCAGCTTCAGCACTTCACCGACCTTGACCTGCCGGTGCTTGAGGCCGTTCATTTGCGCCACTTCCTGCACGTCCGAGCAGCCGAGCTTGTGCACCACGCTTTGCAGCGTATCGCCGCGGCGCACCTTGTAGGTGCGCGTGCGTGATGCCGCTGAGTTGCGCGCGGAAGACGCCGGCGCCGATACCGGCGAAGGTCCGCTGATGACCGGAACTACGGCGGTATGCAGGTCGTTCGCCAGGATCGGCCACGGCCCGTCCACGCAGCGCGACGCGTAAACCTTCTCAAGTGTCTTCGGCAAAGCAATGCGGCTGCCCTGCGGCTGCTGCACCTGCGGATCGAGGCGCGGATTAAGGTTGCGCAAGGTGCGGAACCAACCGTCGCTCATGCTATTGGCCGAACCCAGGCAAACGGTGAGTTCGTCCAGCGAGGCGGAGCGCTTCAGCGTGACGCCACCGGGAGCGCCATCCACCTTGGGGAACTTCAGGTTGTAGCTGTCCGGATGCAGAAACAGCCATGCCGCGGCCAGCACCGACGGCACGTAATCACGGGTTTCCTGCGAGAGCTGATTATAGACGCGTGGATCGTAGAAGCTCACCGAGGTGTCGTCGCCGACCACACGCCGCATGCGCCCTTCGCCGCCGTTGTAGGCGCCGATGGTGAGTTCCAGATTGTTGTTGAACGCATTCAACTGCTCGTTGAGGTAGTCGGCATTCGCGCGCGCCGAAGCGGCAGGGTCGTAACGCATGTCGAAGCCGCTGTCGCTGGTCAGCCCGAACCGCGCACCGGTGGCGTACATGAATTGCAGCGGCCCCGCCGCGCCCGAGCGCGACACCGCGTGCACCTTGCCGCCGGATTCCTTCGCCATGATGCCGAACAGCAGCGCCTCGGGCAGATCGGCCTTTTCGTAGGCGGGCCACATCTGGTAGCGCATGTACTGGTAGTTGACGTAGGCGTCCATCAGCGCCGGCCGCCACTGGGTCAGCCACATTTCCAGCGCTGCCTTGGTCGGCCCGTTCATCGCGATCAGCTCGGACAGCTTCTGCCCGTGCAGCAGGGTGACGCTGCGCTGTGCCGCCGGCAGGCTCGCCGCACCGGTCTTGCCGGTGGGCAGCGCAGCCTGCGCGGGATCGATGTCACTGTCGAGATCCTGGTCGCCGCCGAAATCGCCGTCCTTCAGCCGCAATAGCCGGTCGAACACGGAGAAGAACCGCTGCGGATCGCAGCCCGGCGTGTTGCCGCAATGCGCGGCCGCTTCCTTCAATCGGTCCAGCGATTGCGCGAGCGTCTGCTGCGAGGCCTGCTGGTTGCCTTCGCGCGACTGCTGCAAGGCCGTTTCATAGCCCTGGCTGGCCTGGTCGAGCTGGGCATACAGCGCGTTCACCGTGGCGCTCGGCTTGCCTACGGTTGGGTTGCTGGCGCAGCCGGCGAGCAACAGCATGGCCAAGGCACCCGGCGCCAAACGCAGGGAAAGCGACGAAAAACGAACCGGCATGGCGTACTTCGCTGTACTAGAAAACGACAACGATAACCGCCGTAACCTGCTGACTCAACGGAATTCTGCCGACGCACGGCAAATCACGACGATCCATTCATGTCGATGCGAAGCCCATACCGCGTGAGCACTTACTCAGAGCGACACGACCGCCTGCCTGATGCGCTGGATGATTTCATCAGGTGCGGTTACCGGAATCATGTGGCCGCCCTCGATCACATGCAGATGCGCATTGGCCATGGCCGCCGCCAAGCGCACGCCATGGACCTGACACGGGCAAATCGGATCTTCCCGGCCGAACACCACGTCGACTGGCATGGTCAGCGAGGGATAGCGCGGCACCATTTGTTCGAGTTCGTCGGGCAGCATCATCATGTCACTGGAGGCGGCGATGAAATTGCCGGGTCGCAGCCCGAGCGCACCACCGCCGGCGATATCGAACGCCGGCGGCGCTGGTTCCGGATGGAACACCGCCTTCAGCGTCGCCCGGTGCGCCAGCTTGCCCAGCGGGGCCATCAGCGTCCACGCGATCAGGCTGCGCAAGAACGGCGAGTGGATGAACAGCACCTTGAAGACCTTCGGCGGCACGCGCACCACCTGACTCACCGGCGAAATCAGCAGCACGGCGCGAATGCGCTCGGGATGATCCAGCGCAAGCGCGAGCGACAGCGCGCCGCCCAGCGAATGCCCGACCAGCAGCGGCCGTTCCAGGCCGAGTCGCTCGATGAAGCGTGCAATGATCGTTGCCTGTGCGCGCAGCGTCGGCTGTTCGCCGGATAAGGATGTCGAATAACCCGAACCGGGCCGGTCCACGACAACGACGCGGCAGGTTTCGGCCAGCTGATCGAGCAGCGCATAGAAATTGCGCAGATTGCCGCCCAGCCCGTGCACCATCACGACGGCCGGGCCGCTGCCCTGATCCATGTAATGCAACCGGGCGCCCTCCACCTCGACGAACTTGCCGCTAGGTGGCACCTGCTTTTGCGCCTGCCACTGGGTCAGCAGCGTGTAGAGCATGAGGCAAGCGACCAGCAGCACCAGCGCGGCGACGATCACCGCTATGACGATCCATCCGTCACTCATCGAGATTCTGCTGCTGTCATGGGGTAGCGCGCGCTCATCGATAAGCCGCCGCGCACATCGCATCGCAGGCAATACCCGGATCGCCGGTGCGCTCGTACGCTTCCAGCCAGTTCTTGTAGTTATGCATGGTAGGTTCCTGGGTCGGATGGAAGCCAGGCTTGAAGTAGACCAGCAATCGACCGGTCAGCGAACCGTAGATGCCCTTGCGCGGACCGTGCAACCAGCCGAGATGCTTGACGTGCATCCAGAAGCGCTGGCGCCGGTTGTAGCCATCCGCCTCGAGGAATTTGCTGCTCACTCGATAGGTGAATGCCAGAAATTCCTTGATCGCGAACAGCATGGCGATCACGCGCAGACGGTAGCCGACGCCGGCCACTTTCTGCATCACGTCGTAGGCCACCGACTTGTGCTCCATCTCTTCGATGGCGTGCCAGGCCAGCAAGGCCTTCATGCGCGGATCGGCACCTTCCATCACCGCCGCCTTGCCGAAATAGGCGAACGCCATGGTCGCGGTGAAATGCTCCAGTGCCGCAGTCAGCGCGATGTTGAACTTTGGCGAGAGTCGTTTGGTGCGATTTTCCAGCCGCTCGATCTCGGGCTGCAACAGCTCGGCCATCGGCACACCCTGCTTTGCCAGCAGGTTGTTGTAGCGCGTGTGCGCCATGCCGTGCTGACCTTCCTGCCGCATGAAATCCTGCACTTCACGCAGAAGGATGGGATCGGTAATGCGGTCGCGGAAGGCGCGGACGCTTGTGATGAAAAAGCGCTCGCCATCGGGGAAGCCTGCCTGCACGGCGTCGAAAATACGCGTCTTGTAGACGTCGCCGCGCATCCAGTATTTCGGCATGGTTTCGTCAAGGCCGAAGTCGACGTTTTCGCGCGGAACGATGGTCTCGGAATATCGAACGGATTCGCTCATGATCTTCACTCCCGTCAATGAAACGGCTGCTTTCTGCGACCGTCCTCAATTTTTATAAGTACGCCGCACAATCATGCCGATGAAGACGGCATAGGCCGCGGGAAACAGTCGCTGGATCTTGTCCAGCACGATCGCGTCCTTGCCGACCAGCACCCGACGTTTGTTGTGCCGCACCGCTCGCAGAATCGTCGCCGCCGCCTGCTCGGCGCTGGTGACGAGGTTCTTGGAAAACTTTTCTTTGGACGTGCTGGGATCGATGCCGAGCACGGCGATGTTGTTGTCCTGGCGGGCATGCTTGGCGATCGCGGTCTTGATTCCGCCCGGATGCACGCAGGTGGCCGAGACGCCGCACTTCATCATGTCCAGTTCCTGGCGCAGCGACTCGGTATAACCGCGCACCGCGAATTTCGCCGCGTGATAGGCCGAGGAACCCGGCGCCGCCAGCAAGCCGAACAGGCTGGAGATGTTCACCACATGGCCTTCGCCGGCCGCCTGCAGATGCGGCATGAACGCCTGGGTGCCGTGAATGACGCCCCAGAAGTTGATGTTCATCAGCCAGATGAAGTCTTCAATCTTGGTGCCGGCGGCGGTGCTGGACAAACCGACGCCTGCGTTGTTGAAGATCAGGTTGACCTTGCCGTGCTCGCGCGCGCTCTCGTCCGCCCAGGCGAACACCGCAGCGCGATCGGCCACATCGAGCTTGCGCAGGCTGATCTTCACTGCGGGGTTCGCTTTTCGCGCCAGCGCCTGCGTCTCGGCCAGGCCGGCCTCGTCGAGATCCGCCAGCGCGAGGTGGCTGCCGTACCCGGCCAATTGGATGGCCAATTGCCGCCCCATGCCGGAAGCCGCACCGGTGATCGCCGCCACCTTGTCCTGGAAGTTCTGCATGGTCAGCGTTCGCTCCGACAGGGAAAAAGGGGGTTCATGCGGCCACCTTGGAATGATTGGCGAGTTCGCCCGGCGCCTCTTTGGCAAACTCCAGGGTGCCGTCGTCAAGCGAACGGAAGCGCAGGTTCAGCAGGTCCACCAGATAGTTCTGGCGCAGCTTCCACGGCACCTTGCCGCCCTGCTTGGGGAACTGGTCCACCGCTCGCAGCACATAGCCCGACTTGAAACTGAGCAGGGGCAGCGGCTGCATCGCCTCGTCGACCTTCGGGCGGGCCTGGTTGTAGCCGTGCTTGTCCATGTAGCCGAGCAGGCGGCAGACGAACAGCGACGACAGGTCCGCGCGCAAAGTCCACGACGCGTTCGTGTAGCCCACGCAAAACGCCATGTTCGGAATATTGCCGAGCATCACGCCGTTGTAGGCGTAGCTCTTGCCGATGTCGATAGCGGCGCCGTCGACACTGAAGCGGATGCCGCCGAAGGGTTTCAGCTTCAATCCGGTCGCGGTAACGATGATGTCCGCCGGCAAGGTATCGCCGGACTTCAGGCGGATGCCTTCGGCGGTAAACGCCTCAATATGGTCGGTGGTGATTGAAGCTTGGCCGGCCTTGATCGCGTTGAACAGGTCGCCGTCTGGCACCACGCAGACGCGTTGATCCCACGGGTTGTAGCTCGGCTTGAAATGCGTATCGATGGCGTAGCCGGCGGGCAGACGCTTTTTCTGGTCGGCGCGGATCATTTTCTTGACCAGCTCCGGAAAACGGCGGCTGAGCTGGAAGAAGAAAATCGTCAGCAGGATCACCTTGGTACGCGTGATGGCGTAGGCCACGCGCAACGGCAGCAGCTTGCGCAGCCATTGCGCGAACACATCCTTCGCCGGCAACGTAGCGATGTAGGTGGGCGAACGCTGCAACAAGGTGACGTGCGCCGCCTCGTCGGCCATCGCCGGCACCAGGGTGACCGCGGTCGCGCCGCTACCGATCACCACTACGCGCTTGCCCGCATAACTCAGCTCGCTCGGCCAGTGCTGCGGATGCACGATCGGCCCCCGGAATGTCTCCTGACACGGAAAGTCCGGCGAGTAGCCCTTGTCGTAGTCGTAGTAGCCGCTGCAGATGTACAGGAACTTGCAGCGGTACTGCAGGATCTGCGTGGCGTCACCGCTGCCGTGTTCGATCTCCACCTGCCAGCACGCTTCCGTCGACGACCAGGCAGCAGCGCGCACGCGCTGACCGAAACGGATCTTCTGGTCGATGCCGTATTCCTGTGCGGTGTCGCGAAGGTAGGCGAGGATCGAGTCGCCGTCGGAGATCGCCTTCGCGCCCACCCATGGACGGAAGGCGTAGCCGAAGGTGTACATATCCGAATCCGAGCGGATGCCCGGGTACTTGAACAGGCTCCAGGTGCCGCCGATTTCCTCGCGGCCTTCCAGAATCGCATAGCGCTTGCCGGGGTGCCGGGTCTGCAGGTGATAACCCGCCCCGATGCCGGACAGTCCGGCACCAACGACCAGTACGTCGAAGTGTTCCATGGAGCCGTTGCCCTCCCGCCTACGCCATTGCCACGATGTGCCCTAGCTTGGTCCGCCGCTGCCGGCGCTTCTTGACGGTGGGCGACAATGATTTGACACTGCGCGACATGACCGCGATGGCGCGCGCCGGCAGCATGCGAGGGTACCTGGCTCTGGTGCGCAAGCTCGGAGGGAATCCGGACGAGCTTCTGCAGCAGCATCGCCTGACCAGCCAGATGTTCGACGACGAAAACGCGCTGGTGCCGGCCGACCAGGTCGCACGCTTGATGGAAGGCACCGCCTACACCCTGCGTTGCCCCGATTTCGGCCTGCAAATGGCCAACTACCAGGACATCAGCACGCTGGGCCCGCTGGCGATCGCCATCCAGCATTCGCAGACCGCGCGCGAGGCGGTGGCGAATGCCTCGCGCTATCTGTTCCTGCAGGTCGGCTCGCTCTCGCTGAGCGTGGTGGGCGACCCGGCCAGTCCGGAACTGACCGAACTGCGTTACGACATCCGGCTACCGCACATGCCGGTCGCGATGCAGTCTCACGACCTCGCCCTGGGTGTCACTCATCGCATCATCGGGCTGATGTTCGGCGAACGCTACCGGCTGCATTCGGTTTCGTTGCCGCATCGGCCGATCGCGCCGCCGTCGACCTACCAGCGCTTCTTCGGCGCGCCGGTGCGCTTCGCCGAACCGTATGCGGCCTTGCGCATTCCACGCAGCCTGCTGGACGAACCGATCCCCACCTTCAACGAAACCATGCGCGAACTGGCGGTGCACTACCTGGAAAGCCACTTCGCCGGCCCGGAGCACAGCATCTCGTCGCGCGTGCGGCTCGCACTGCTGCGCAGCCTGGGCACGCCGCAGGCGGAGATCGCCGGCATTGCCGGCATGCTGGCGATGCACCCGCGCACCCTGCAGCGCCAATTGTCGGCGGAACACACCACATTCGAATCGATCCGCGATCAGGTGCGCCAGGAAACCGCCATGCGCTATCTCGCCAACACCGATGTCGCGCTCGCACAGATCGCCGCCCTGGTCGGCCTGTCGGAACACTCCGCGCTGACTCGCTGCTGCAAGCGCTGGTTCGGCAGGACGCCGTCGGAAATCCGGCACGAAGCGGCGGGCCTAAAACCTGCGGACTGACCTGACCCTGCGAATCACTTTCGCGTCCGCGCCGAAGCAGCGGCATCTCCTCGCTACAATCGCAACCATTCCCCATCGACGAACTGCCTCATGACCGAAATCCTGATCGGCCGCAACGCCACCGCCAGCGTCAGCCTGGATGCACGCTACGGCAATCGCCACGGCATGATCGCGGGCGCCACCGGCACCGGCAAATCGGTATCGCTGATGGTGCTGGCCGAAGGCTTCTCCAAACTCGGTGTGCCCTGTTTCCTGGCCGACGCCAAGGGCGACCTGGCCGGCCTGTCGCTGCCGGCGAACGCACCCGGCGACACGCTGAAGGCACGCCTGGCCAGGCTGAAACTGGACGACTGGAAGCCGCAGGCGAACCCGGTGATCTTCTGGGACATCTACGGCAAGCTCGGCCATCCCGTGCGCGCCACCGTCAGCGAAATGGGCCCGACCCTGCTCGGCCGCGTGCTGGAACTCAACGACACCCAGGAAGGCGTGCTCGAAGTGGTCTTCAAGCTGGCCGACGAACAAGGCCTGCTGCTGCTTGACCTGGCCGACCTGCGCGCGCTGCTCGGCTACGCCTCCGACAATGCGAAGGACATCTCCGCCCACTACGGCCTGATCAGCCCGACCAGCATCGCCGCGATCCAGCGCGCACTGCTCAAGCTGGAACAGGATGGCGCCGATGCGTTCTTCGGCGAACCCGCGCTGGAACTGGCCGATCTGATGCGCCAGGACATGAGCGGCCGTGGCGTGATCAACGTGCTCGCCGCCGACCAGCTGATCCTCAAGCCGCGGCTCTACTCCACCTTTCTGTTGTGGCTGCTGTCCGAGTTGTTCGAGCAGTTGCCGGAAGTCGGCGACCTCGATCAACCGAAGCTGGTGTTCTTCTTCGACGAGGCGCACCTGCTGTTCGACGACGCGCCACCCGCGTTGCTGCAGCGAGTAGAGCAGGTGGTGCGGCTGATCCGTTCCAAGGGCGTCGGCGTGTACTTCTGTTCGCAGAACCCGGACGACGTGCCGGGCAACATCCTCGGCCAGCTCGGCAACCGCATCCAGCATGCGCTGCGCGCGTTCACGCAGCGTGACCAGAAAGCGGTCAGGGCGGCGGCGGAAACCTTCGTGGTGAATCCCGGCCTCGACGTGGTCAGTGCGATCACCCAGCTTGCCGTCGGCGAGGCGCTGGCCTCCACACTGGGCAATGGCGGTGTGCCGAGTCCCGTGCAGAAAGTGCTGGTGACTTCGCCGTGCTGCCGCATCGGCGCGATCAGCGAGGCCGAACGCGCCACCGTGCGGCAGCGTTCACCGGTCGGCGGCAAATACGACACGGCGGTGAACCGCGACTCGGCGGAAGAAATGCTCGCCCGCCGCGCCAGCGAGAAAACCGGCACAGCCACGGCAACCACGTCGACCGGCAATGGTCCCGCCGCACCGCAGGGAACCGGCTGGAGCGGCACCGTGCACGACGTGCTGCTCGGCAGCGGCCGGCGCCAGGGCATGATCGAAGCGATGGCTAAATCGGCGAGTCACGCGATCGGTTCTCGGCTCGGCCAGCAGATCGTGCGCGGCGTGCTCGGCGGCATTTTCGGCGGCAAGCGCTGAGTGGTCCGGCGATGACAAGCCATGCAAACAACAACATCGTGGCCCGGCTCGGCACACTCTCGCTGATCGGTATGGCGGCATTCCTCTGCACCTGTATCACGGCGCAGTTTCTGCGCACCGATCTGGATTGGGTGCAGGTGCCGAACAGCTTCTATCTGATCGGCCCGTATGGCTGGATGGTTCGTGCCGGCTATTTCGCGATGTCGCTTGCGCTGATCCTGTTCGCTGTCGGCGGCTATCTGGCGCTCCACCACGCCGCCCGCAGCGCGGCGCCGGTGCTGCTGTTCGTCGTTGGTGCCGTAGCGCTGAGCGTCACGGCGATCGAGCGAACCTTCGTCGATGGGCAACCGCTTAGGCTGGAAGGCTATGTACACGGCGTAGCGGCGCAGACCGCTTTCCTGTGCACCGTCACCGCCATGCTGCTGCAAGCCTGGCGACTGCGCGGCGATGCGCGCTGGAAACGCTGGTTTCGGCCCGCCTTCCTTTATGCGATGACCTGCTTCCTGCTGCTGTGGGTCCAGGCGCTATGGCGTGACTTGCCACGAGGCCTCAGCCAGAAACTGTTGATCGTGCTGATCGCGGGCGGGCTGATGGCGGCGGCCTATCGGCTGCGACGCGGCCCGGATAGCGCAGAATAGAACGAAGCATCCACTACAGACCGCCGTATGCCACGCATCGAAACCGTCGCCCCCGACACGCCGTTCGGCGAACGCCTGCTTGCCGGCTTCAGCTATCCGCTGCGCGGCGCCGCGCTGGCCACCTGCGTCGCGCTGACGTTGTCGCATTACGTGACACTGCTCCCATTCATCGGCTTCTTCGGCATCTTCGCGGTGTGGATGGCCACCTGGCGCTATGCCGCCGACTGCCTGCTGCACACCGCCAACGGCTACGCGCAACCGCCCGAAGTGATGATCGAGGTCAACAGCGCGCAGGGCTGGACGCTGGCGCTGCTGCACGTGCTCGCCTTCCTGGCTTGCGTGCTATGCGCCATGTTCATGCCACGCCTGCTGCTGCCATTGTTGCTGGCGCTGATTCTGTTGTTGCCGGTGATCGACATGTCGCTCGCATTCGACGGCAACCTCGCGGCCGCGCTGAACCCGTTCAACTGGCTGCGGGTGATCGGCCAGTTCGGCGTCGCCTACCTGATCCCGGTCGGCATCAACCTGCTGCTCAGCGTCCTGTTGCTGCTCAGCAGCGCGATGAGTTCCGCACTGCCACGGCTGCTAGCCATACCGATATCGGCATTCATCGCGACTTATCTGATCATCCTCGGCTTTCATCTGATGGGCGCGCTGATCCACCAGCGCCACGAAGAGTTCGGCCTGGTCGCCGAAGCGCACGAACTGGCCGCAACCACCGGCCAGGACGCCGACGCGCAACTGCTCGATCAGGTGGCGTCAATGGAAACCGAGCAACCCGATGCGGCGATCGCGCTGCTGGTCGCGCGCATGCAGGACAAGCACGCAGGGGCACCACTGCATCAGGCGTATCGGCGCCTGCTCAAGCGGCAGGGTCTGCGTGTTGGCCTGATCGAACACGGCCACATCTGGATGGCCGCGCTGATGGCTGGCGGCGAGGCGCGCCGCGCCCTCGGCGTGCTGCAGGAATGCAGCGAGATCGACCCCGGCTTCATGCCCGATGATCCGCGCGGTGCCGGCGAACTGGCCGAGCTGGCCGAACGCCTCGGCATGTCGCGGCTGTCGCTACGCCTGTGCGAGGGCTATCTCGCGCGCTGGCCGCGTGATCCGCAGGCACTGTCCTACGGCCTGCTCGCCGTGCGCCTGCTCAACGGCCCGCTGAACCAGCCGCAGGATGCACGACCCCTGCTCGCAAAACTGCTCGCTGCTTACGGCGACCACCCCGATCGGCGCGCCGCGATCGACGCGCTGTCGCTGCAACTGCAAGCTTTGCCGAAGCCCGCATGAGCCGCTGGCGCCCACCTTCGCCGACCTCCACGGCAATCATCACCCGTGCCGGCTTTGAGAAGCTCAAGGCCGAACTTGATCACCTCTGGCTCACCCTGCGCCCGGAGGTGGTGAAAGCGCTGGCGGCGGCCGCGGCCGAAGGCGACCGCTCCGAAAACGCCGAATACACTTACCGCAAGAAACAGCTCGGCGAGATCGACCGCCGCGTGCGCTACCTCAGCAAACGGATCCCGTCCTTGAAGGTGGCCGAAGGCGCCCCCTCCGACCGCGATGCGGTGTTCTTCGGCGCGCAGCTGGAACTTGAAAACTTTGCCAGCGGAGAAACCCTGCACTACCGCATCGTCGGCCCGGACGAGACCGATGCCAAGCTCGGCTGGATCAGCATCGATTCGCCGCTGGCCCGCGCGGCATTGAAGAAGCGCGTGGATGACGAATTCGCGGCGCAGCTGCCGGGTGGCCTGACACGGTTTGCGATAATCGCGGTCGATTACGGCTGATCATTTGTTGTGGTTTGCCGCCTCGGGAATCGCGAAGGCCGGCTTCATCTGTGCCAGATACGATGCAACCAACGGACCCCAGATAGCCGAGCCGTTGTCGCCGAAGAAAAGCTTGTGCCCATCCTTTCCATAGCTGGCAGGCCGGTAGAGCAGTACGCGGCCGCCAGCTAGCTGGAACGCGTCGTCGATGCTCCGTGCAATGCTGGGCGCGAAGTAGCTGTCGTTGCCGGTATAGATCCACAGCATCGTCGTCGTCGCCGTTTTGCCGAATCGCGCCGCTGCATCGACCAGGCGTTCGCTATGGCAATTGTTGTTGGCGATTTGCCGATAATGACCGCCTCTTCCGCCCGCCATATTGACGAAGGCGCCGACCTTGGGATGCGGCATGCTGTCGTAAGCGAGCGTGCCCCAGCCGCCGGCGGACTGGCCGATCACGATCACGTCGCGTGGATCAACGTTTGGCAAGGCCACAGCGTAATTGACGATGGCGTCGATCTGCCGGGCGGTTTCCAGGCCCGCGGCAAAATAGTCCGCGTCGTCGCAACGCGCTTCGCCTTCCGTCCACGGTCCGCCGGTCGCGCCATAGCCAAGCCGAAGCGCGAAGACCACTGCGTAGTGCCGGCGCAGGAACCACTGCGCTGCCTCGTTGTTGCAATGGGCCAAGGCCATTGTCGGCCGATCCGCTGCCGAGGGCGGCGAGCCGTGATTGATGATGACCAGTTGCGGCTGCTTCACGCCATCCGGCCGACAGATGCGACCTTGCATGAGCCACGCGTGACCGGACGGATCGTTGATCGGAATCTGGATGGTCTGGTCCGCCGGAGAGTCAGACGACCCGGCGCCAGCAGTCGCGCAGGCCGACAGGCACGCACTTACCGCAGCGATCAATACACAGGCCAGCAAACTGCTACGCATAAACATCCCCTCGTTGGCGAAATCACAATCGACGCGGTATCGGTTCAGCTCGATTTTGGTTGACCTTGCATGAAAGGTTTCACGCAACACACGGAAGACTCTTCGACGTTGGCGTGCCAGGTCTGGGATAACGGCGTTCAATGCGGCTTCAACAACTGCGAAACCTGCTGGTAATCCAACTCCAGTTGCGCCAGTTTCGCCTGCTTCGCTTTTTCGCTCACCCATTGCCCGTGCAGCGCACGCTGCTTCAACAGGGTGAATTCCATATCGATGAAAGGTTGCAGCACGCGATTGTCGGCACTGGCGAAACCGGCCAGGTCGGGAATGCGCGCCAGGTTGGTTCGTTCGCGCTCGCCAACGGTGCCGGCGGCGCTTCCATACGTACGCACGAAGGCGATCAACTTGCTGCGCAGCGGTTCCGGCATGCCATCGCGCACGACCAACACGCCGGCCGGAATCAGCGACGAATGCCAGATCACCTTGAGCTGCGCGGCCTCGTGCGGAAATTTGCGACCGAATAAATCCAGGTCCGGGTTGTTGCTGGTCGCAACGTCCACTTCGTCGTTGACCACGGCGAGCGCATTGTTCTGGTGGTTGTCCACGCGCACACTGGCAAAAAAGGTATCCGAGTTGAGTCCGCGCGGCGCAAACACGTCAGCTTCAGGCGCCACATAACCGGTGACCGATAGCGGCTCACCCCGCGCATAGCGCCAGCGCCCCGGGCTCGCCAACAAGTCTTTGAGATCGTGGATCGGGCCATCGCCGCGAACGATCAGCAGACCAACATTGCCGCGTGCGCCGTCGCTGCGCACGAACTGCGCCACCACACTCATGTGCTGATGACTGACCGCCTCGATCGCCAGCCGCCCCGAGACGAAGGCGATGTCCACCTGCTGCGCGCCGATCGCGCTGGAAAGTCCGGCGTAGTTGCTAACCGACACGCGCTGCACCGGATGACCGAGCCTGGTGGCAAGATCGTCCAGTAAGGGACGCCACTGCTCAAGCGACTCCGCCGCGCTGCCGATCGGCAGAATGCCGAAATGGATCGGCTGCGCCGCAGCCTCCGGCGACTCGGCCCATACCTGGCCGGGTGCACAGAGGCAAAGCCATAGCAGACCGGCTATGCCGAGCCTGCCACCACAGCGACGTTTGATCACACGCATTGCACTTCCCCAGCCCTCGCCCCGCCGTGTGTATAACCGCGATTAGGCAGCGGAGCAAATTGTCATGTTGTGGACGTGATCACAGGTCGCGGGTAATTGCGACCGGCCCGGCGTGGCTGATAACTGGGATTGTCACAATGAAAGTTTTTGCGCTCGGCCTCGGCATGCCATCCCGGCAAACCGGAGAGCGGCAATGGGCGCATCTCCAGCGGATCGCGCAGAACTTCGCCGCCGACGATCGACGCCGCTGCCCGGGCGACAAGGTCGTCGTCATCCGCCGCATCCACTCGCAGGAATACCAGGGCCTTGCCGACCAGCAGCTTGCCCGGAGTCAGCGCATGCTCCAGCAAGGCATGCCCGAACAACTCGACGCGGATGCGTCCGTCATGCCATGCCGCGCGTTCGTGCCAGAACAGGCTCAGCCAGTCGTGCGCGTCCCAAAGCGGCAGCAGTGCCGGATCGCGCAACTCGACCAGCACGCCGGCCTCGTCAAAATGGGTCAATGCGTATTGCGCGCGCGAGCGCGTCTTCGGCCCCATCCGCGCGATCTCGGCAAACTGCCGCGCGTTCAACGCCTGCTTGAGCGCCGGGTAGCGCAACCACATCAGCGCATTGAACAGATCGTGCCAGTTGCATTCGCGGGTGGCGATCTCGCCACGCTCGGCAATCCGTTTTTCGTAATGCAGACCGTCGGCGAGCAGCGCCGGCGTCTGCGCCACGAAGCGCACCGACGCATCCGGCGCCCGCCGCGCATTGAGCGCATCGACGGACGACCATGCGGACGCGCGTAGCAGATCGGCGTAATCGTTCCACGCCGCCAGCGGCATCGATTCGAACACCGCCGGATCGACAGCATCCCGCAACGGCGCGAGGTAGCGCATACCGGACGCGAACTAGCCGGCGAGGCGTGCGCGAAGGTCGTGTTCGTCGGCGGACTCGACCACGACATCGACGAACTGGCCCGGCTTCAGCGCCTGGCCGTCCCGGATGTGCACGCTGCCGTCGATCTCCGGCGCATCGGCCGTCGAACGCGCTACTGCACCCTGCCCGTCCGCTTCGTCGACCAGCACGGTAAGGGTGCGGCCGATCTTGCGCTGCAGTTTCGCGGCGGAAATTTCCGCCTGCACCAGCATGAACTGCTCCAGGCGGTCTTCCTTCAACTCTTCGGAAACCGGGTCCGGCAACTCGTTCGCCTTCGCGCCATCCACCGGCGAATAGGTGAATGCACCGACGCGGTCGAGCTCGGCCTCGCGCAGGAAATCCAGCAGCTCCTCGAACTCGGCATCGGTCTCGCCGGGGAAGCCGACGATGAAGGTGCTGCGGATGGTGAGATCCGGCACCTGGCGGCGCCAGTTGTGGATGCGCTCCAGCGTCTTGTCGATGTTGCCGGGCCGCTTCATCAATTTCAGGATGCGCGGGCTGGCATGCTGGAAGGGGATGTCGAGATACGGCAGCAGCTTGGGTATGCCGTTATGCGTCTGTGCCATCAGCGGCATCACTTCGTCCACATGCGGATACGGATAGACGTAGTGCAGCCGCGTCCACACGCCGAGTTCAGACAAGCCTTCGCACAGCTCGGTCATGCGCGTGCGGTAAGCCTTGCCGCGCCAGTCGCGTTCGGCGTATTTCAGGTCCACGCCATAGGCGCTGGTGTCTTGCGAGATCACCAGCAGTTCCTTCACGCCACCTCTGACCAGTTTCTCCGCCTCGATCAGCACTTCATCGACCGGCCGCGAGACCAGGTTGCCGCGCATCGACGGGATGATGCAGAAGCTGCAACGGTGATTGCAGCCTTCGGAAATCTTCAGATAGGCGTAGTGCTTCGGAGTCAGCTTGACGCCTGTGTCCGGCACGATGTCGAGAAACTTGTTCCGCTGCGGCGGCAACGCGGCATGCACCGCGTTCATCACGCTGACGTAGTCCTGCGGGCCACTGATCGACAGCACATTCGGGTACGCCTCGCGGATCAGCGCGTCGCGCTTGCCGAGGCAGCCGGTAACGATCACCTTGCCGTTCTCGTGCATGGCGGTGCCGATTGCGTCCAGCGACTCCTGCACGGCCGCGTCGATAAAGCCGCAGGTGTTCACCACCACCGCATCGGCCTCGCCATAGCTGGGCACGATCTCGTAGCCTTCGACCTTGAGCTGGGTGAGGATGCGTTCGGAATCGACCAGCGCCTTGGGGCAGCCCAGCGAAATCAGCCCCACTTTCGGCGCGGTAATTTTGTTAATTGCTGATTCCAAAAGATTTTGATCCGGTGTCTTGATCCGCCCATTATACAAGTGCCTGGGCTTCGAATGCCCCAGGCAGGCGTCGCCTGCGTGGCCGACGTGCTCCGGCGCATGGCTTATCGCCGTTCGCATGCAGCAAAATCGCGGGATGTATCCACGAACGCGCAACTCCGCATCAGCTAAGGAAATCCGCATGACCAGGTCGATCAGCAAGTCACGGCTGTTAGGCGCACTCGCGCTCAGCCTGCTGTCCGCCGTCGCGGTCGCCCAGACCCGCACGGTGGGCGCGGACGACTATGCGCACGCGCAGCGCTTCATCACCAATAACGCCATGCCACTGGTCGATCATGCGGTGCAGTCCGTCACCTGGCTGGACGCCGGCCACTTCTGGTACCGCGACCATGACGCCAACGGCGACCACTATCTACGCATGGACGCCGCCAGCGGCAAGGCCGAACCAGCGTTCGACCAGACCAAGCTCGCCAGGGCCATGAGCAAGGTGGTCGGCAAGGTCGTCGACAGCAGCAAACTGCCCGTGAGCGGCTACACCGTCGCCCAGGACGGCCGGCTCAATGTGGAGAGTCACGACAAGCATTATCTTTGCGACCTGCGCGGCGACGGCGTCTGCATCGATCCGGCATCCAGCGGGAAGCGCGAGCCCAGCACACTGTCGCCGGACAAGAAGTCCGAGGCGTTCATCCGCGACTGGAACCTGTGGCTGCGCGACGTCGCTACCGGCAAGGAGACCCGGCTCACCACCAACGGCGTGCAGGACTACGGCTACGCCACCGACAATGCCGGCTGGCGGCATAGCGACCGCCCCATCCTGGTGTGGTCGCCGGACTCGAACCGCATCGCCACCTTCCAGCAGGACCAACGCAAGACCGGCGACATGGTGCTGGTGAGCACGAACATCGGCCGTCCGGTCGCGCAGACCTGGAAGTACCCGCTGGTAGGCGACAAGGACGTGACCATGCTCGAACGGGTCGTGATCGATGTCGCGCAGCAACGCGTGGTACGTCTGAAGATGCCGCCGGACCAACATCGTTCAAGCCTTTGCGACGACATCGACTGCAGCGCCAACGGCGGCTGGGACGATGTGAAATGGGCGCCGGACAGCAAGAGCCTCGCCTTCGTCTCCACCTCGCGCGACCACAAGCACGAATGGTTCCGTGTCGCCGATCCGGCCAGCGGCGACGTGCGCACGGTCTTCGACGAGCAGGTGGCCACGTTCTACGAAAGCGGCAATGGTGCAGTGACCTGGCAATACCTGCCGCAAAGCCACGAGGTGATCTGGTTCAGCGAGCGTGATGGCTGGGGCCAGCTATATCTCTACGACCTCGACACCGGCAAGCTCAAGCAGCAGATCACGCATGGCGTGGGCAATGTCACCGAAGTGCTTAGGGTGGAACCGGCCAGCCGTACGATCTGGTTCCGCGGCGTCGGCAAGCAGCCGGGCCAGGATCCCTACTATCAGCAGCTCTACCGGATCGGCATCGACGGCAGCGGCCTAACCCTGTTGACGCCGGAGGATGCCGACCACGATATCACCATGTCGCCCGACGGCCGCCTGTTCGTGGATACCTACTCCACGCCGACCACGCCATCGGTCACGGTACTGCGCAGCACGCGCGACGGCCGCGTCACGACCACCGTGGCCAAAGCCGACATCCATCGTCTCACCGCGATCGGCTGGGTGCCGCCACAACCCTTCACGGTGAAGGCACGCGATGGCAAGACCGATCTATACGGACTGATGTTCAAGCCGAGCCATTTCGATCCAGCCAGGAAATACCCGATCATCGACTACATCTATCCGGGACCGCAGACCAACTCGGTCGGTAGCCGTAGCTTCACTGCCAGGCGCGTCGATCACCAGGCGCTGGCTGAGCTGGGTTTCATCGTGGTCGCCATCGACGGCATGGGCACGCCATGGCGTTCGAAGGCGTTCCATGACACTTACTTCGGCGATATCAGTGATGACACCCTGCCCGACCAGGTCGCCGGTTTGAAAGAATTGGGCCACCGTTATCCGTGGATCGATCTCGACCGCGTCGGCATGTGGGGTCATTCAGGCGGCGCCAACGCTACCGTCAGCGCGATGCTGCGCTATCCGGATTTCTTCAAGGTCGGTATCGCCGAGAGCGGCGACCACGACAACCGCGGTTACGAGGACGACTGGGCCGAGAAATGGCAAGGCCTGCTGGTGCGCGACAAGGACGGCCACAGCAATTACGACATGCAGGCTAACCAGCCCTTCGTGGCCAGCCTCAAAGGCCACCTGCTGCTCGCCCACGGCACCATGGACGACAACGTGCCGCCTACCCAGACGCTGCTGATGGTCGATGCGCTGATCAAGGCCAACAAGGATTTCGATCTGCTGATGATTCCCAACGCGCGGCACGGCTACGGCGCGGCCACCGCCTACATGACGCGCAAGCGCTGGGACTATTTCGTGCGCTACCTGATGGGTGCCGAACCGCCGAAGGAGTTTCCGCTGCAGATTTCGCAGGCGCCTTAGCACTGCGGCGCGATTGGGCCCGTAATCGACGCGGAGCTTATGTTTGACCATCGCTCGACCGGAGCGGAGTTATGCTTCAGGCATTCTCGACCATCAGGAATCTGCCTTGAGCCATACGATCAGTCTGCCTACCTCGGGCACTCAATGCATCGGCGCGTATGTCGCCGAACCAGCCGGCACGCCGAAAGGCGGCCTGGTGATCATCCAGGAAATCTTCGGCATCAACGCGCACATCCGCAGCGTTGCCGATCGTTACGCGCTGGCGGGCTACACGGCGATCGCGCCGGCGTTCTTCGATCATCTGGAAACCGGTGTGGAGCTTGGCTACGACGAAGCCGGCTACGCGAAAGGCAAGCAGCTGGTCGGTGAACTGGGGCTCGAGCGAGCGCTCGAAGACGTCGCCAGCGCTGCGGAGGCCATCGCGTCCGCGGGCAAGATCGGCACCGTCGGCTACTGCTGGGGCGGCACCGTCGCCCTGCTCGCCGCCTTGCGGCTGGGCCTGCCTTCGGCCAGCTATTACGGGGCACGCAACCTGCCTTTTCTTGGCGAAACGCCGAAAGCGCCGGTGATCTTCCATTTCGGCGAGCGCGACCGCAGTATCCCGCCAGAGATGGTCGCCAAGCATCGTGAGATGCTGCCGCAGATGGACGTCTATACCTATCCCGCCGATCATGGCTTCAATCGCGATGTCGGCGCCAGCTACGAACCCGCCAGCGCCAAGCTGGCGTGGGATCGTACCCTCGCCTTCTTCGAGCAGAACCTCGTCTCCGCATGAACAGCGCGCCCGGGTCCAAGCCGGAATTCCAGCTCGATCCCCGGCTCGCCGCCGACACGCTGCCGGTGGCCAGACTCGCGCTGTGCGAACTGCGCCTGATGAACGACGCGCGCTTTGCCTGGCTGGTGCTGGTGCCGCGACAGGCTGGACTGGTCGAGATCGCCGATCTCGACGACGCCCGGCAACAAACCTTGTGGCATGAAGTGAACCGGGCCGGCGCCGCGCTGCGTCACGTTGCGCCATGCGACAAGCTCAACCTCGGCGCGCTGGGCAATATCGTGCGCCAGCTACACGTGCACGTGGTGGCGCGCGTCGAAGGCGATGCGGCATGGCCCGGCCCGGTATGGGGCAGCGGTGTGGCCGAGCCGTACGCGCCATCTACGTTGACCGCGCGCATCGATGCCTTGCGTAGCGCCCTGGGTGTTGGGGGCTGAAGACCATGACCTCCGCCATCCAATGCGAAGCGATGGCGGAAGACGCACTGTTGCTGCGCTTCGGCGAGAGCATCGACGAGGCGACCAATGCGCGCGTCCATGCCGCCGCACGCGCCCTGCAGCTGCGCTGGCCCGAACTCGAACTCGTGCCGGCGTATGCCAGCCTGCTGCTGCGTTTCGATCCAAGGCAATGGCCACCCGCAGACGACGACACGCAGCAGCAGCCCGCGGATATCGTGCAGGCGGCATTGGCCGATGTTCCGCCCGTCGAGACACCCACGCGACAAGTGGAGATTCCGGTCTGCTACGGCGATGCCTTTGGACTGGATCTCGCCGAACTCGCGGCAAGCATCGGGCTGTCAGTCGAGGAAGTGATCGCGCGGCATAGCGCGGTCGAATACCGCGTCGCCATGCTCGGCTTCGCGCCGGGCTTTCCCTATTTGCTCGGGCTCGATCCAGTGCTGTCGCTGCCGCGGCGCAGTGATCCGCGCCAGCGCGTGCCGGCCGGCAGCGTAGCGATCGGCGGCGCACAGACTGGCATCTATCCCGCCGAACTCCCAGGTGGCTGGCGATTGATCGGCCGCACTCCGCTGCAGCTTTTCGACGTCGCGCGCGGCTCGATCGAACACGGCTCGCCTTCACTGCTGCAGCCCGGCGATCGCTTGCGTTTCCGGCCGATCGATCCCGCGACCTTCGAGCGGCTGTTCGCCGAGACGCACCGATGAGCGTGCTCGTCCTCAAGAGCGGCCTGCTCACGACTTTGCAGGATGCCGGCCGGCCCGGCCATGCGGCGCTCGGCGTGGGCCGCGCCGGCGCGATGGATCTGCCAGCATGGCAGCTGGCGAATGCCTTGGTCGGCAATACCCACGGCGAAGCGGCACTCGAATTCACCCTGGTCGGCCCGACGCTGCATTTCGAGCGCGCCGTGGACATCGCGCTCACCGGCGCGGTGCCGCGTGCCGAGGTCGACGGTCATGTGCTACCGGGTTGGACTCGCTGCCGTGTGCCGGCTGGTGGCGTGCTGAAACTCGGCGGCATGGCGCATGGCTGCCGCAGCTACCTCGCGGTAAGCGGCGGCTTCGACGTGGCATCGGTGCTCGGCAGCCGTAGCACCGACCTACATGCGAAACTCGGCCCGCTCGACGGCCGCGCGCTGCGCGAAGGCGATCGGCTCGACCTAGGCGAATACGTGCCTCCGTTGTTGTGGTCATCGGACGATGCGGTGCACGTGGCGCCTTGGAGTCTCGATCCGCAACCATGGTTCGACCTCGCACCGTTGCAACCCGAGCGATTCGAGATACCGCCGCTGTCGCTGGCCCTGCTGCCCGGCTCGCACACCGGAAAACTGGATGCGGATTCGCTCGAACGGCTGCACACGCGGCCCTTCACGATCAGCAAGGATGCCAATCGGACCGCCAGCCGTCTGGACGGCCAAATGCTTTCCTTGCATGAGCCGCTCGAGCTGATATCCGAAGCCGTCCTGCCCGGCACAGTTCAGCTGCCACCTTCCGGCCAACCAATCGTGCTGATGGCGGAGGCGCCGGTGACCGGCGGCTACCCGCGCATCGGCCAGCTCGCCGCTGCGGACCTGCCGCGTCTGGCGCAACGGCGACCGGGCGATGCCGTATGCTTCCATGCCTGCACGCTGGAACAGGCGTCGGCTCGACTGGCGGCGAGACAACAGCGGCTCGACGGCCTGCTCGCGGCCATCGCGCGGCGGCTGCAAGGCGGGCATTGAGCGTGGAGAAAGGCATGAACAGCATCGATCTCAATTGCGACCTCGGCGAATCGTTCGGCGCGTGGCGCATGGGCGACGATGCCGCGCTGCTGGCGATCGTGAGTTCGGCCAATATCGCCTGCGGTTTCCATGCCGGCGACCCGGACATCATGCGCGGCACCGTAGCGCTGGCCGTAGAACACGAGGTGGCGATCGGCGCGCACGTATCGCTGCCGGACCTGCAGGGCTTCGGCCGTCGCGAGATGGCGGTGACGCCGGCCGAGGCGTATGCGCTCACGTTGTACCAGATCGGCGCGCTGCATGCGTTCGCGCAGGCCGCCGGCACACGACTCAAACACATGAAACCGCATGGCGCGCTGTACAACATGGCCGCGCGTGACCGCGCGTTGGCCGATGCACTGGCGCGAGCGGTACGAGATTTCGATCCACGTCTGCGGCTGGTCGGGCTGGCCGGTTCCGAACTGCTCGAAGCCGGCCTTACGGCCGGCCTGCCGGTAGCAGCGGAAGCATTCGCCGATCGTCGCTATCGCGCCGACGGCTCGCTGCAACCACGTCGCGAAGCCGATGCGGTGATCCGCGACAGCGACCAGGCGATCGCGCAGGCACTGACGATCGCGCGCGAAGGCAGCGTGCAGGCGGTCGACGGCAGCCTCGTCAGCTTGCAGGCCGACACATTGTGCATCCACGGCGACGGCGAGCACGCCGTGCGTTTCGCGCGCGGACTGCGCGCGGCGCTGGAAGCGGCCGGCATGCGCGTGGCCGTGCCTTGAACCGATTCCGCTCCCCATTGAATCCTTCGCCATGACCAACACGCTGATCGACCAGGTAATCAACTACTGGCCACTGCTCGGCATTGCGGTGATCGTGATCGGCTTCGTGCTGCGCTTCAACGCGGTGCTGGTGGTGGTGACTGCGGGCGTCGTCAGCGGCTTGCTGGCCGGCATGTCGCTGCCGGCTCTGCTCGCCCTGCTCGGCAAGAGTTTCGTTTCCAATCGCATGCTGCTGATGTACGCGCTCACCCTGCCAGCGATCGGCTTGCTGGAGCGCGCTGGCCTGCGCGAACACGCGCAGAACTGGATGGCGCAGCTGCGCGGACTGACCCTATCGCGGCTGCTGACCGGTTATTTGTTCGTGCGCCAGGTACTGGCGATGCTCGGGCTCACCGGCGTGGCGGGTGCGGCGCAAACCGTGCGGCCGTTGCTGGCACCAATGTGCGAGGCCGCAGCGGAAAAAATCCTGCCGGGGCTGGACGACGCGGAACGCGATCGCTTGCGCGCGCATGCCGCGGCCACCGACAACGTCGGTCGATTTTTCGGCGAGGACGTATTCGTCGCGATGGGCGGCGTATTGCTGATCCAGGCTTTCTACGCACAGCACGGCATCGAGCTGTCGCCGTTGGCGATTGCGTTGTGGGCGCTGCCCACGGCGATCGCCGCGTTCGTGATCCAGTCGCTGCGCATGTGGCTGTATCAACGCCGGCTGCAGCGCCTGGCCGCGCTCAACGAGGCGGCCTGATCATGCTGCGCATCGAGTACGCCTACTGGTTGATCGCCGCCATGCTGGTCTACGTCGGCTGGTGCAACCTGCGCGAGCGGCGTTGGCCGCGTGCAGTGTTCTGGCTGTTGCTGGCGTTGCTGTTCGGTGGCGGCGATTATGTGCTTGATACAAGCAAGGCCGGCAACGCACTGCCGGCGCAATGGGCCGGCGGCGCGGTGGTTCTGCTGGCGCTGCTGGCGCCGCTGCTGAAACGTCACGCCAGCACGCCGGATACGACGCCCGCGCAGCGCATGGCATCGGCGCTCGCACTCGGCCACCGGCTGTTCGTGCCGGCGCTGCTGATTCCATTAGTGACCCTGCTGGTCGCCTTGCTGGGTGCATATCTGGTGTTCGGCAGTTATCGCTTGTTCGACCCGGAGCGGATGACGCTGACCGGTCTGGCACTGGCCTGTTTGCTAGCGCTGTTCAGCGCGTCATTCATCACGCGCATCCCATTGCATACCGGCATGGCCGAGGGCCGCCGCCTGCTCGACACCATCGGTTGGGCCGCCCTGCTGCCGCTGCTGCTGGCTGCGCTAGGCGAGGTGTTCACACAAAGCGGCGTGGGCGCGGCGATCGCCCATCTGACCAGCGCATGGCTGCCCACCGATCAGCCGTTGGTCTGCCTACTTGCGTTCGTATTCGGCATCGTGCTGTTCACCGTGATCATGGGCAATGCGTTCGCCGCGTTTCCGGTGATGATGGCCGGCATCGGCCTGCCGTTGCTGATCGTGCAGCATCATGCCAACCCGGCCGTGCTCGGCTCGATCGGCATGCTTTGCGGTTATTGCGGCACGCTGATGACGCCGATGGCCGCCGACTTCAACCTGGTGCCGGCCGCACTGCTGGAGCTGCGCAGCCCGTACGGCGTGGTCCGTGCGCAGATCGGCAGCGCGGCTGCGATACTCGCGGTCAACATCGTGCTGCTGTGGCTGCTGGTATTCCGTCCATGAACAAACTGCCGACCATCCTGCTGACCGGCTTCGACCCGTTCGGCGGCGAATCGATCAATCCTTCGTGGGAAGCCGTGCGCGCCCTGCACGGCAAGCGCATCGCCGGCCATCGCGTGGTGGCGCGGCTGCTGCCGACGCAGTTCGCCGCATCGCTACGGGCGCTCAAGGCCGCGATGCGCGAGGTCGAGCCGGCGATCATGCTCGGCGTCGGGCAGGCCGGCGGGCGTAACCGGTTGTCGATCGAGCGTGTGGCGATCAACCTGCAGGATGCGCGCATTCCGGACAATGCCGGCGCACAACCGGTGGACGAGCCGGTGATCGCGGATGCGCCGGCGGCCTATTTCAGCACGCTGCCGATCAAGGCAATGCTGGCCGCACTGCAGGCCGAAGGGCTACCGGCGGAGATCTCGTACAGTGCCGGCACCTACGTTTGCAACCACATCGCCTACGCGATGCTGCATCTGGCGGCGAAACGGCGCGGTGTGCGTGCCGGCTTCATGCATATTCCGTATCTGCCGAGCCAGGCCGTCGCGCTGCGGCAGGCACCGAGCATGGCGCTCGACGAGATGGTGCGCGGCATCGCCACGGCGTTGCGCGCCGCCGCGAGCACCCGGGTCGATCGCAAGCTCGGCGCCGGCACGCTGGATTGACCTGCACGGCCCCATGAAAAAGCCCGCGGGTTTCGCCGCGGGCTTCTTGTCGGAATCTCGCAATACAGGCGATCAATAGCCTTGCGAATGATTGGGGGTCGGCGGCGGCTGGTCGGGGGCGGCCTTGGGCGCCTGGTAATCCTCCAGGTCGCGCGCCTTGGTGTCGACTGCATCGATCTTGACCAAGTTACCCTTCTGTTCGTAATAGACCACAAAACCGTAGTCGATCTGCAGGCGCGCCATGAACTGCAGGTGCACCTTGCGCACCTTGGAATCGTCGCTCGAGGTCAGCAACACGGTCTTGGGCAGCTTGCCCTGGTCTTTCAGGTAGGAGAAATGGCCACTGAGGTCGGTGGCGGACAGTACCGCACCGTCCATGATGAACTGGCCATTCTTGTAAGCCTGCACGGTGGCGTCGAACTGGCGCTGCAGCTGCGAGAGGTGGGCAGCGTCATCCTTGGCATTGCCGCGATGGCAGCCAGCCAGCACCAGCATGGAGCCGAGCAGAGCCGCTACGGCAACACGGCTCAGCAGTGTCGAAAAACGGAACATGCGGATCTCCTGCGCGGGTCAATCAATCAAATCGAGAGGGAACTTCGGCGCAGAGTGTAGCGCCAAGCCGGGGAATCGGCGGACACCGTGGGCCTGGCCGTTCAGATGCGGTGGCGGAATGCCCCTGCCCTGCAGCCAGGCGCCAAGGTTTCAGGTACGCGGCAACGTGACGCCTTGCTGGCCCTGGTACTTGCCGCCGCGGTCCTTGTAGCTGGTCTCGCACTCCTCGTCGGATTCGAGGAACAGCATCTGCGCCACGCCTTCGTTGGCGTAGATGCGCGCGGGCAGCGGTGTAGTGTTGGAGAACTCCAGCGTCACGTGACCTTCCCACTCCGGCTCCAGCGGCGTCACGTTGACGATGATGCCGCAGCGCGCGTAGGTGCTCTTGCCCAGGCAGATGGTCAGCACCTTGCGCGGAATGCGGAAGTACTCGACCGTGCGGGCCAGCGCGAACGAATTCGGCGGGATGATGCACACGTCGGCCTTGATGTCGACGAAGCTGCCCTCGTCGAAATGCTTGGGATCGACGATGGTCGAATTGATATTGGTGAATACCTTGAACTCGCTGGCGCAGCGCACGTCGTAGCCGTAGCTGGACGTGCCATAGGAAACCAGCTTGTGGCCGTCGCGTACTTTGACCTGGCCTGGCTCGAACGGCTCGATCATGCCGTGCTGTTCGGCCATGCGGCGGATCCACTTGTCGGGTTTGATGCTCACGTGCGCTCCGGGTGTCGTCAGGAATCCGCGTGGCGGCCGGGTTGGCCGACCCTCGACGCGGTCAATCCGCGAAAATAGCGGAAATGGCCGTTGATCTGCCAGTCGAACAGCACATCCTGCTCCTGGGCGCCGTAGCCGATATTGTGAATCACCAGCGGACGAAGCCCATCGGCACTGCGCCGATCGGACACGATGCCGATATGCGGCTGCCCTCGTTCAAGCCGCCAGGACACGATATCGCCGGGCAGGTAATCGCGGGCCTGCAGGCTCGCCGTCAGCGCCATGCCGTGGCGACGGAACCAGGTTTCCAGGTTTGGCACGCGGCGATGGTCGATATTCGGGTCCGCTTCGCGCATGCCCCATTGCTGCGGGTAGGCGGCGAAATGAGCGCGCATGTCCAGGTTCACCTCGCGCTGCAGGTCTACCCCGATGCCGCGCAGGGCGCGCACCACCACGTCGGCACAGACGCCCCGATACAGCGGCACGTCACCGCCGGGGAAGCCGATGCGTTGATAACTGGGGTCGTAGATCAGCGTGCGTCCCACCTGCGCGTGCGCCGCCGCCAGCAGACGAACCTTGTCTTGCGCCTGATCGGACGGGCCACGCCCAGGCCGCGAGCCAGGCTGGGCCGGTGCTGCCCAAACCGCCGCGCATAGCAAAAGCAGGCTGGCCGCATAGCCGACGAATCGCATGCTTGCTCCATGGCAGAATCGGGCTCGACGCAGAATACGCTGCCGCCGCCCTGTCGCCGCAGCGCCAAGAAACGGCAGCACGTCACCGTTCAGCGCGAGCGCAGGTCCTCGGCCAGTATCGTCAGCGCGTTGCGCACCAACGCACTGAGGTCGTCGTCGGCGAGAATCGACTCCGCCGTGCAGCCGACGCCCGGCAACGGCACGGTGATCGAAGGCGCCGGCAGCAGTCGCGCCGACATGGTCGTCAATATCTCGCGCAGTGCATTTTGCGCATGATGCGAACCGCGGCCGGAAGCGTTCCACAGCACGACCGGCTTGTCGGGAAACTCCAGGCTGCCGACCAGCCAGTCCAGCAGGTTCTTGAACGCACCCGGCACCCCGTGCGCGTATTCCGGGCAGGCGATCAGCAACGCATCGCTCTCACCCACCGCGCGGCGCAGCGCAGCCGCCGTGGCGGGTAGCGGATCGATCTCCAGGTCGGGATTGAACAGCGGCAGTGCAGCCATGCCATCGTAGACCGACAGCTCGATCGCGGGTGGTGCCAGCCGCGCCGCAGCCCGCAATAAAGCACGATTGCTCGATACGCGGCGCAAACTACCTGGCAGGCACAGCACCCGCCGCGGGACACTCATGCAGCCGGCGCCCCCTGCACGACGATCTTGCCCAGCCCTAGCGACTTGTTACGCGGCTGCCGCGACAATCGGCCGGCGGTATTGCGGGCGATCTCGCGATAGCGCAGCGCGAGATCGGATTCTGGCATCGCTGCGACCACCGGCGTGCCGCTGTCGGACTGCTCGCGAATGCGGATGTCCAACGGCAGCGAGCCGAGATAGGCAACGTTGTACTGCTCGGCCATGCGTGCGCCGCCGCCCTCGCCGAAGATGTGTTCCTCATGGCCGCAGTTCGAGCAGATATGGGTCGCCATGTTCTCCACCACGCCGAGCACCGGCACCTCGACCTTCTCAAACATCTTCAGCGCCTTGCGCGCATCCAGCAGCGCGATGTCCTGCGGCGTGGTGACGATCACCGCACCGGCCACCGGCACCTTCTGCGACAGCGTGAGCTGGATGTCGCCGGTGCCTGGCGGCAGGTCGACAATCAGGTAATCCAGTGCCTCCCAGCGTGAATCGGTGAGCAACTGCATCATCGCCTGGGTGACCATCGGGCCGCGCCAGATCATCGGCGTTTCCTCGTCGACCAGGAAACCGATCGACATGATCTGCAGGCCGTGCGACTGCATTGGCACGATCGTCTTGCCGTCCGGCGAGTGCGGCTTGCCGGCGATCCCTAGCATGCGCGGCTGGCTGGGGCCGTAGATGTCCGCATCGAGCACGCCGACCTTGGCGCCCTCGGCGAGCAACGCCAGCGCGAGATTGGCCGACACGGTGGACTTGCCCACACCACCCTTGCCGGAAGCCACCACGATGATGTTCTTCACGTTCGGCAGCGGCGCCAGCATGCCCTGCACCTTGTGCGCGTAGATGCGGCTGCCGACCGACACCGCGGCGGCCTCGATTGACGGATCGGCCAACAACGCCTGCCGCACGTGCTCGACGATAGGCTGCGTATCCGCCACCGGATAGCCAAGCTGCAGATCCAGCGAAACCCGCGCGCCGTCTACGCCGACTGCGCGGATCGCCTCGGCCAGCGGTGCGCCGGTATGCGGATCGATCAGTTCGGCAAGCAGGTGACGGACCAGTGTTTCGCTCGGGAGGCTCATGGACGATCGATATAGATGGGGGTGCTCATTATGCCAGCCGCGACCCGTCCGCCCCTCTATGGCATCGGCTTGATGCTTCGCCGATCGCATGGCTTCACGGCAACGATGATGTGAACGATGGGTGTTTGCGCAGTGCAGCTTGACCCTCCCGCTAGCCGTCGTCAGGCTCGATCCATACGGTTTCGTACGGGAGGTCACCATGAAGTATCTGATTCGCACCGCCATCGCCACCGGCCTGCTGCTGGCCAGCGGCCTGGCCCTGGCCGCCAACGACACGCCGGTCGGCACTTGGAAGACCATCGACGATCACAGCGGCAAGCCGCGCTCGATCGTCGAGATCAGCGATCACAATGGCGAGCTGCGGGCCGTGATAAAGCAGGTGCTCTACGCCACTCCGGAAGAGATCGCCCGCGACGGCAACCCGCCGAAATGCACGCAGTGCGAGGGCGAACGTAAGAACCAGCCCACCATCGGCCTGACCTTCATGTGGGGCGTCAAGAAAGATGGCGACGAGTGGGACGGCGGGCAGATCCTCGACCCGAACAACGGCAAAATCTACAAGGTGAAACTCACGCTCACTGATAGCGGCCAGAAGCTCGACGTACACGGCTACATTGGTTTCTCACTGCTCGGCCGGAGCCAGATCTGGGAGCGCCAGGAATAAGGGGCTCGCTCACTCGCAGCTGATTTCGGCTCATTCAAACCCGCGTCGGTTTCCGGCGCGGGTTTTTATTGACTCGGCATTTAGGCCATTCCTTTCCAGATTTTTGGCAGGCGACATAGGTGACTATTCGCGATCTGGCTCGCCTGCGGCGGCCTTTCGGACGCCTGCCGGCGCCCGAGTCACTTCTCTTTGCTGGCCCAAAGAGAAGTAACCAAGAGAAATGGCCTGACTCAACCCGATGGGGATACAAGCGGGCAAGCCCCTGCTTTGTCTGCCAGGACGCTACTCAAGAGGAGCTGCCGCCGCTATGCCGCGAGCGCTCGTTGGCCGAGGCAAGGAAAGCGTGGCTCGCTGCGCATCGCCAGGCTGCGACCCCGAGAGATGCGTGTGCCATTGCAACTTCAAGTTGCCATTTCATCTCCCTTGCCGTGGCTCCCGAGCGGTCGCGGCATAGCGGCGGCAACGACTCTGTGAGTAGCAAACTAAGTCGGCAAAGCGTTATCGCACCCGCTCTTGGCCCCGGCGTGCTCACCTAGGCCATTTCTTTGGGTTACTTTTCTTTGGGCCAGCAAAGAAAAGTGACTCGCCTCCGCAGGAGGTGAAGGCTCTTCATCCTCAGGAGGACGAAAGCTCCTGCTCAAAATCCATCATCCATCTAAGCGTCAATGAAGACCTTGAAAAGCTGGCACTGACGCGGTCAAGCCGCAGCGTCCGCCCGATGCACCGTCACTCCACTCGCGCTAAACGCGGCACGCAGCGAACGCTCGACATCGTGCTCCACCACCAGATGCTGCACCTCAGCGATCTCCGCCACCCGATGCGTCGCCGCCGCGCCCAGCTTCTCGCGGGTGACCGCTACCACGGTCTCGCCGCTGCTTTCGACCATTGCGCGTTTGAGCAACGATTCTTCGCTGTCGAAGCTCCACAGCCCGTGCGTGGCATCGATTGCGCAGGCGCCAGGGAAGCACAGGTCGGCACGCACGCGACGGATTTCCTCGACCGCCTGCGCGCCGACCGCCGCACCGATCTGTGCGTCGATGCGCCCGCCGATCAATAGGATCTCGAAACCTTCGCGCTCCATCAGAATGCGCGCGACATCCGGGGCATTGGTGACCACGGTAAGCCCGTAATTTTCCGGCAAAGCGGCGGCGATCGCGGCATTCGTCGAGCCGGCATCGATCAGCAGCACCTGGCCCTGCCGCACCAGCGTGACCGCCTTGCGCGCGAGCGCCAGCTTGCGCGCGCCGTGTTCATTGCGGCGCTGCTTCAGCGGCGTCGATGCCGCCGACAACGGCAATGCGCCGCCATAGACGCGCTTGCACAGGCCTTGCGCGGCGAGTTCGCGCAGGTCGCGGCGTACCGAATCCTCGGAGACCTGGAAGGTCGCCGCCAGCTCGACCGCCACCACGCGGCCGTGACTGCGCAGGCGCTCGAGGATCCATTGCTGCCGCTCCTGCGGCAGGGCTTCGTTCGGCGGTGTCTTGGGCGTCATGTCATTCTCGTGGAGGAAGCAGGCCGAGCGCCGACAACTCTGCGCGCAGCGTCGCCGCATCGCGAAACAGCAGGCCATGCAGGCCCAGCGTATTCGCCACGCCGACATGACGGGCGGTGTCGTCGATATACACCGCTTGCGCGGGATCGATCCGGCCGCGCGCCAGCAGCAAGCGAAAGATTGCCGGGTCCGGCTTGATCAGGCCTTCGCGGCCGGAGACCACGATGTCCTCGAACCAGTGCAGGAACGCATAGCGTTGCCAGGCGATCTCGAAGGTATCGTCCGACCAGTTGGTCAACGCGTACAGGCGCACGCCGCGCTCGCGCAGCTCGCCGAGCACTGCCACGGTATCCGCCAACGGCCCGCCCAGCATTTCGTCCCAGCGTTCGCGATAGGCGCGGATCAGCGGCACCTGCGTCGGATGCTGCGCGCTGAGCATGGCGATCGCCTCATCCCACGCGCGCCCGGCGTCCTGCCGCTCGTTCCAGTCCTGGCTGCACACTTCGGCAAGAAACTGTTCCATGGCGGCTTCATCGGCGAACAGCTTGCGATACAGGTGACGTGGATTCCAGTCGATCAACACACCGCCGAGATCGAAGATCACCGTATCGATAGAGGTCTGAATCGGCTCATTACTCATTGGCGCACCACTTTGGCAGACGCGGCGACCAGCACTAGCAGGCCACCCACCGCGGCCAGCGCAAACGGAAGACTGGTGCGATGCGCGAGGAAACCGATCAAAGCCGGTCCGAGCAACAGTCCGGCATAGCCGAGCATGGTCACCGCCGCGATCGAGATGGCCGGCGGCACATTCGGCATCCGGCCGGCGGCGCTGAACATCATCGGCACCAGGTTCGCCGCACCCAGCCCCACCAGTACGAAGCCGAACAAGGCGGCGGCATGCCATGGCAGCGTGGTCGCGACCAGGAAGCCGGCGGCGGCCAGCGCCGCGCCCATGCGCACGGTCCAGACCGGGCCGAGCCGGCCGATCATGCGATCGCCGGTAAGCCGGCCGAGTGCCATCGCCACCGAGAAGCAGGCATAGCCGACGCCGGCCGATGCGGCGGTGTAACCATGGAAATCGCGCAGCAGCAAGGCACTCCAATCCAGCATCGAGCCTTCGGCCAGAAAGCTGACGAAGCACATCGCGCCCACCAGCAGCAGCGCACCGCGCGGCAGCCGGAACACGAAGGTCGACTCGGTCGTGTCGCGTGTCCTCAGCAAATGCGCCTGCTGCGTGAGCAGGATCAGCGCCAGCAACGCGGATACCGCCAACGCGCAAGCCGGCAATGGCAGCCCCAGCGCGAGCATCGCGCTCATGCCGGCCGCGCCGGCCAGGCCGCCGATGCTGAAGAGGCCATGGAAGCCAGACATCAGTGGACGCCCCGCCTGCCGCTCCACCTCGACCGCGTGCGCATTCATCGCCACATCCACCGCGCCTAGCATGGCGCCGAAATAGAACAGAGCGAGCGTCAGCGCCAGCGCGTTCGATACCAGCGCGAGCACCGGCAAGGCCAGGCACAGCAGCGCGCCAGCGAGGCCGATGACCCGATGGTTGCCGTAGCGATGGGCCAATCCGCCGACCAGCGGCATCGACAGCATCGAACCGCCGCCGAAGGCCAGCAGCACCTGGCCGAGCGCCGCATCGTCCAGCCCGAGGCGCGCCTTGGCATACGGCACCATCGGCGCCCATGCGGCCATCGCGATGCCGGACAACAGGAAGATCAATCGCGTTGCACGCGCTGCCGCCGGACGCTCGGCGACGTGCGTCGCTTCACTCGTATAAATATGCATTAACGTATATAAACACGTATAAACGTGCATTGCAAATGCTGCACGATTTGTACGACATGCAAACGCCGCGGTCGCCGCGCCATGATGGCCGTCGACGCCTGAGCTGCATGCCATAATGCGAGACCCTTTCCCACCAAACCCGCGATCATCGAATCCGCCATGACCCGTCGCCTGCTCGTTACCCACGCCCTGCCCTACGCCAATGGTCCGCTGCACTTGGGCCATATGCTGGGCTATATCCAGACCGATATCTGGGTGCGCGCGCAGCGAATGATGGGCAACGAGGTGCACTTCGTCGCCGCCGACGATGCGCACGGCACGCCGATCATGTTGGCCGCCGAAAAGGCCGAGCAGTCGCCGGAGGAGTTCATCGCCGGCATCCGCGCGAGCCACGAGGCGGACTTCGCGGATTTCCATTTCAGCTACGACAACTACTACACCACGCATTCCGAGGAGAACCGCGAGCTGGCCTCGCTGATCTACACGCGCCTGCGCGATGCGGGCTTCGTGGCGACGCGCACGATCCAGCAGCTGTACGATCCGGAAAAGCAGATGTTCCTGCCGGACCGCTACATCAAGGGCGTGTGCCCGAACTGCGGCACGCCGGACCAGTACGGCGACAACTGCGAGAACTGCGGCGCCACCTATGCGCCCACCGATCTCATCAACCCGTATTCGGTGGTGTCCGGCGCCACGCCGGTGCTGCACGACTCGGAACATTACTTCTTCGAACTGAGCAAGTTCGAGCCACTGCTGCGCGACTGGTTCGGCGGCAAGTACACGCACGGCAAGCCGGTGATGAACGCGAGCATCGCGGCAAAACTGCGCGAGTGGCTGGACGGCGGCCTGAAGGACTGGGACATCTCACGCGATGCGCCCTACTTCGGCTTCCCGATTCCCGACGCGCCGGGCAAGTTCTTCTACGTGTGGCTGGATGCGCCGGTCGGCTACCTCGCCAGCTTCAAGGCGCTGTGCGATCGCACCGGCCTGCGCTTCGAGGATTTCCTGGGCGCCGACAGCACGGCCGAGATGCACCACTTCATCGGCAAGGACATCATCAATTTCCACGGCCTGTTCTGGCCGGCGATGTTGCACGGCGCGAACTTCCGCACGCCCACCGCGCTGCACGTTAACGGCTACCTGACCGTGAACGGCGCGAAGATGTCCAAGTCGCGCGGCACCTTCATCATGGCGCGTACCTACCTCGACGTCGGCCTGCATCCGGAATTCCTGCGCTACTACTTCGCGACCATGCTGAGCGACGCGCCGGTCGATGTGGACCTCGACCTGAAGGCGTTCGAGGAGCGGGTCAACTCGCACCTGATCGGCAAGTGGGTGAACATCGCCAGCCGCACCGCCGGCTTCGTACAGAAATTCTTCGACGGCAAGCTTGCGGCGGCTTTCGGTGCGGACGAAAACGCGCTGTGGCAGGAACTGCTCGCCGAGTACGCGGGCGTGCCGGCGCTGTACGAGGCCGGTGAATTCGCCGAGGTCGCGCGCCGCTTCGTGCAGATGGCCGACCGCGTCAACGGCTACATCGCCGCCAGGGCGCCGTGGCTGCTGGCCAAGGACGACAGTCGCCGCGAAGAACTGCACCAGATCTGTTCGTTGTCGCTGGCCGCCTTCCGCCTGCTGGCCGGTTTGCTCAAGCCGGTGCTGCCGGCTACCGTAGCCGCCGCCGAGCAGTTCCTCGCCGCGCCGATCGTGACTTTCGGCGATGCCCGCAGCGCGCTGCACAGTCACACGGTCAACGCGTTCGAACCGCTGTTGTCACGGATCGACCCAAAGCACATCGAGGCGATGATCGAAGCCTCGAAGGAATCGCTCGGCGCTCCCGTCGCCGAAGCACCCGTCGCGCCGAAAAAGAAACCCATGAACGACACCGCAAAATCTGCTCCGCCCGCCGCCGCAGCTGCCAACACTAGCCTGATCGGCATCGACGACTTCGCCAAGCTCGACCTGCGCGTCGGCAAGGTCGTGGCCTGCGAATTCGTGGAGGGTTCGGACAAACTGCTGCGCTTCGAGCTCGACGCCGGCGCGCTGGGCACCCGGCAGATATTCTCCGGCATCCGCGCCGCCTACGGCGAACCGCAGAAGCTGGTCGGCCGCAACGTGGTGTTCATTGCCAACCTGGCCCCGCGCAAGATGCGCTTCGGCGTGTCCGAGGGGATGATTCTGTCGGCTGGTGAAGGCGGCAGCGATCTGTTCCTGCTGGATGCGGACCAGGGCGTCCCACCGGGCGCATCCGTCAAATAGTTCCAGCTACCCTGACAAGCAGCGAAGCTCATGAAAGGAAACAATCGCATGTTCCTTGGGTCTTGGCGCAGATACCTGGCTGGCATGAGTCTCCTGCTGCTCTGCACGTCTCCGGCGTGGGGCAGCGACGAACTGGGCGACCCGGTCAAGCGGCTCGGCAATCAGATCTTTACCATCACGACCGAGCAAGGCAAAGGCGAATTGCCGATCGAGACTTCGGCCAATTTTGCCGAACCGCATCCCGAAATCACGCGGGCGATCATCGTCATCCATGGCAAGCACCGCAATGTCGAGAATTATTTCGCGGCGATCGAAAAAGCGGCCCGCCACGCCGATGCGCGCAAGACCACACTGATCATTGCGCCGCAATTCTTGAACGACGTCGACATCCCGGCCCATCATTTGAGCGACGCGTTCCTGCATTGGAAGCGCGGCCAATGGTCGGCCGGCGAGCCGGCGGACGGGCCGGTGCCGATCGATTCCTTCGCCATCGTCGACCAGCTCTTGCAACAGCTCACCGACAAAGCGCGATTCCCGGCGTTGAAACAAGTCGTACTCGCCGGGCATTCGGGCGGCGGCCAGTTCGTCCAGCATTACGCGATCATCGGCCACGCGCCGGATCAGTTGGCCAAGGCCGGACTTGCGCTGCGTTTCGTCGTCGCCAATCCGGCCACGTATTTTTATTTCACCGACGAAAGGTCGGCAGCAGATGGCAACCTGGCCCCATTCGCGGACGCGGCCTCCTGCAAAAGCTTTAATCACTGGCGCTACGGGCCCATCCATGCGCCAGCGACCTATATCGGCGCATCTTCGTTCACGGACCTGGAGAAGAGCTACTTCGCGCGGGACGTCGTCGTTTTGTTGGGCACGGCCGATACCGATCCGCATCATCCCGATCTCGACGTCTCCTGCGCCGGCGAAGCGCAAGGCCCGAATCGGCTGGAGCGCGGCAAGGCCTATTTCCGTTACGAGCAGCTGCAGCGTGCCGATGCGCACCCGCACTCGTTCTGGCTGGTGCCCGGCGTCGGCCACGACGACACGCCCATGTTCAATTCGACATGCGGGATCGCGGCACTATTCGATGTAGGTAGCTGCGCCACTCCGTTGCGGTAGTTCGAAAATACGACGACTGGTTGGCCCAGAGCGAAATCTATTTCTTTTTCCTGGCCGCTTCGCGCGGCGCTTCCATCGAGTCCAGCCGCATCCACTGATTGCCTGCATAAACGCAGATACCGTCACCGGCGCAAGGCACCAGTCGGCCCGCCTTGATGGCGGCGTCCACGCTGGATGCCCAGTGCGCGTTGACCGATTCCTCGCGTGCCTTGACGATGGTGTAGATGCCGCCGCCGAGCATGACCAGCGATGCCAGCGTGGAGGCGATGAATACTTTCCAGGCGTCGCGCTTGCGCACCCTGTTCGCATCCAGTTGCTGCTGCTCGAGTGCATGAGTTGCCGCGTGCAGGCTCTGCATGGAAGTGCGCAATGTCCGATCCACGCGTTCGATCGGTTCGCGCAAACCATCGCCCAACTGCATGACAGCGGCTTGCCTGAAATCCTGCAAGGCCTGATTCGTCGTGCGCTCCGCTACGGTCTCACTGGTTTTCGCGGCCTGCATCATGGATTGCGCCGCCTGGGAGACGATCTGCTCCACGTGCTCGCCACGCCGCTCGAAACTGTCGATGAGCATCGCCAGCTTGACTGCCATTTGTTTGATGTCGTCCATGTCCATTGGGGCGTTCCTGGTGGTTCAACGACAGAATCCGGGAGCCTGCGACTGGGTATTCACCTGCAATTGCGCCTGGAAGGCGGCCTGCTGCTGTTGCAGCTCCATCTGTTGATTCATGGCCTGCCCCATTCCCAAAAAACTCTGGCCCGCATCCGATTGCCGGTAAGCCTGGGCAATACCTCGCGAGGCGGCATCGTCCTTGTCAGCGGCGGCCGCGCACAGAGCATGGAACATATCCTCGGACGAACTGCCGCGGTTTATCGCAGGCGCTTCCCTTGATAGTTCCATCGCCATCGGCAGCGATCCATTCGGCATGATTCGCTGCTCGAATGGGCGGCTCAGCGTGTCGTTGCGCGGCTCGGCGTTGTAAGGATCAGCTACGTGCGTGCTCTCGCGCCCGGATACTTCCAGCTCGTTGTAGCCGCCTCGCTCGGTACGCTCGATCTTCGGAGCGAGGCGGTACAACAGCATGCCATCCTGCGAATGATGGACGACGTTCAGGCGCGGATCGTCGGGTTCCGGGTTTTTAGTGAGAAACGGCTGATCGCTCAGCCCATTGAGATAGTCGATGGCAAGATTGCCGCTGCGCAGCGACAGGCCATCGCGGTTATAGCCGCCGCCGACGTCCGAATGCGCGCCGGGCGCGTATACGCCGGCGAAACGCCCGTCCGGCGTGATGCCGGGGTCGATCAGACGATCGGATTTGAACAGGCCGCGATGCTCGTCCAGCGCGGTGAGCTGGATGCCCGAGATCACCGACGGCGGCAGGCGCCGGTCTTCATGCATTTCATGGCCGGTGCCCACCGGATCGAACAGCGCCACCGCCTGCACCACCTCGTGCGGCGGCACCAGCGGAGGTTTGCTGTATTCAACGTGCTTGATTTGGCGATGCGCGTCGTAGGTGTAGGTGGCACCGGAAGGGTCTTGAATGCCGCGCTCTTCCACCAGCCGGGCGAATAGGGCTACTTCGTCGGCACCGCGGCTGAAGCCGGTGCCAGCGACACGGATCTGCGCATCAGGGTCTTCCTTTTTCCATTTCCAGGCCTGATCGATAAGCTGCTTGTACATCTGCTCGACCCGCGCGTCCGCGGTATAACCGAGCGCTCCATCCAGCGCGTGAGCCATCGGTTCGTGCTGCTGGGTGCCGGGGCCGGCAACATAGCCGGCACGAATTTTAGGATGGTTGCTTGTCTCGATCTGCCTGGCGATGAGGCCGACATTGGTCGCATGCTCAGGATCGTGGATCAGGTCATTGCCGGTTCCATCGAGCGCGGCGACATACAATCGCTCGTGTGGATTATCGGCGTGTAGCAGCACCGGCTCCCGAAATGATGCGAGTTGTTGCCGGTCATTTTGATAAGCAGACAGATGCGAAGCAGCCGGATCGTACGGTACGTGATCGTCATATATACCGTCCTTGTCCATCTTGTCGTGCGAGCTCATAGCCGCCTCCTTGCTCAGTAACTATGGGTCCATGCCAGGATGACGTCGTCTCGACCATAGCTGTATTTATTCCCCGGAATCTGCTCGGTCTTGGTCGCGATAAACGCCTTCATATAGACATTGATGGTGCGGTCGTTGACCTCAAGAAAAATGCCAGGCTCGCCGCCCCAGGAACGGTCTGGAATCTCCGCATCCGGCACGTGGTAGAGCACACGCTCATCCTTGAAGATGGCACCGATATCCACCTTGGCTTCGTGCGTAGCGCCGTCCAGCGAGGTCCAGCGCACCTCTGCCGGCGGGGGAAAGTTGCGGATACCGAGATTTGACGCAAACGGCCAATCGTCCCGGTAGTCAGGCGAAGGCGGCGGGGGTGACGGTTCTTCATCCGCCTTGTACGGACTGAAGTCGTAGTCGTTGTAGATCACCCGGCAGCGGATCGTGTTGTAACAAAACACCTGGAAATCGTGATCCACGAAGGTCAGTGGAAACATGGAGGACGTCGCAGGGTGTTCAGCAGGTTTATCGGGCGGGTGGGACATGGCGGACTGGCATCCTGTCGTCAGTAGCAGAGAAACGGCGGCCGTGAAAACAACGCGCGGATAGAGCCATCGAATCATCGGTCGTCATTTGCCAACTTTCGGTTGGCAAACTCTACGACAGACGTAACGCCTTTGCAATCCGTGGCCCATGTCACTGCGAGCATGCGCGGCTAATAAAGGCGCTCACAGGGGATCGCTGAAGACACAACGATCCGGTCATCGATTTGAGTTATGCCAATTTCAGGTTGGCAATATCGACGTCGGATATAACGCCTTTGCCACTCCATTGCCCGCGTCCTTGCCGGTGCCGACTGCTCGCGCGAAGGATCGGCGCGCATAAAAAAAGCCTTCCGCTTTGCAGGCGGAAGGCTTTCATGGATGGAACGGCGGAAAAGTCGACGCTAGGTTCAGCCCAGCTCTTCGGCGCTGGCGATGACCTGGCCGACCAGACCGTAGGTCTTGGCATCATCGGGTGACATCCAGTGATCGCGCTCGGTGTCCTTCTCGATGCGTTCCAGCGGTTGGCCGGTTTCGCGCGCGAAGATCTCGTTGAGGCGACGGCGCATGCGGATGATCTCGCTGGCCTGGATCTGGATGTCGCTGGCCGAACCGCCGGCACCGCCGGACGGTTGGTGCAGCATGAAGCGGGTGTTCGGCAGGCTGAAGCGGTTCTCGCGCTTGGCCGCCGAGTAGATCAACGCGCCGGCGCTGGCCACCCAGCCGGTACCGACCACGCGCACCTGCGGCTTCACGAACTTGATCATGTCGTAGATGGTGTCGCCGGACTCGACGTGGCCGCCCTGACTGTTGATGAAGATGGTGATCGGCTCGTCGCTCTCGTACTGCAGCGCCAGCATGCGCGCGGTGACGCGCTCAGCCAGCTTCTGATCGATGGCGCCGTAGATCAGGATGGTGCGTGCCTTGAACAGCCGATCCTCGATCTGCGGCGGACGCTTGTCCGGCGTGGCGGCGGGTTCGGCTTCCTTGGCGAGCGAAAAAGGACTGCGTTCAGTGGAATGCATGCTTGGTTCCTAAAGTGATCGGCCGTGCGGCCAGCCATTGTCGTTGCTGGACGAGATGGCGGCAAATGGGACCGATTCAAGGAATGCGCCACAATATCGGGAATGACGCCCCACCCCGCCACCGACGAGTCCCTCGCTACCCTGGCCGTGCGCATCGATGCGCTGCTGCCGCAGACCCAGTGCGAACAGTGCGGCTACCACGGCTGCCGGCCGTATGCCGAGGCGATCGCGCGCGACGATGCGCCGATCAACCAGTGCCCGCCCGGCGGCGCGGCCGGCATCGCCCGGCTGGCCGGGTTGCTCGACCGGCCCATACTGCCGTTGAACCCGGCCAACGGCCTGGAGAAGCCGCGCACGCTGGCGCGCATCGTCGAAGCCGACTGCATCGGCTGCACCAAGTGCATCCAGGCCTGCCCGGTCGACGCCATCGTCGGCGCGGCGAAGCTGATGCACACGGTGATCGCCGACGACTGTACCGGCTGCGAACTGTGCGTACCGGCCTGCCCGGTCGACTGCATCGTGCTGGAGCTGATGCCGCCGGCACAGCGCGACGACCCCGCGCATACAGACGCCGCGCGCATACATTTCCAACGCCGCGAAGCGCGCCTCGCCCGCGAGCACACGGCGCGCGAAGCGGAACTGGCCGCGCGCAAGGTGGAGGTACATCAGGCCGCCCGACGCAACCCGGTGCAGGAGGCGCTCGAGCGCGCCAAAGAAAAGCAGGCCAAGGCCAGGCAACAGGAATCGAAACCGTGAAGCATGCCGCCATCCTCGAACTGTTCTCGCGCCTGCGCGAACTCAATCCGCACCCGACCACCGAACTGAACTACAGCACGCCGTTCGAGCTGCTGGTAGCGGTGGTGCTTTCCGCGCAGGCCACCGATGTCGGCGTGAACAAGGCCACCAAGAAGCTCTACCCGGTCGCGAATACGCCGCAGAAAATCCTCAAGCTCGGCGAGGAAAAGCTGAAGCAGTACATCAGCACCATCGGCCTGTACAACGCCAAGGCGAAAAACGTGATCGCGCTGTGCCAGCTGCTGATCGAACAGCACGACGGCGAAGTACCGCGCACGCGCGAGGAACTCGAAGCGCTGCCCGGCGTCGGCCGCAAGACTGCCAACGTGATGCTCAATACCGCCTTCGGCGAACCGACGATCGCGGTGGATACGCACATCTTCCGCGTCTCCAACCGCACCGGCCTCGCGCCTGGCAAGGACGTGCGCACGGTGGAAAACAAA
>Ga0302314_10000821_pt1 | contig 57852 bp, 41 predicted proteins | sample III_Palsa_N2_3_FD_200533 | JGI IMG/M metagenome (GOLD analysis project Ga0302314, IMG submission 200533) | Peat permafrost microbial communities from Stordalen Mire near Abisko, Sweden - III_Palsa_N2_3 | ecosystem: Environmental > Terrestrial > Soil > Palsa > Peat permafrost | place: Sweden...
TTTTGCCCAGGCGGTGTCGGACAACAAGGCGGACAGCATCTCGACCAGCTGGGGTTCGCCGGAAATCTTCAACTTCGCCGCACTGAACGTCGATGGTGCCAGCGACACCGACACCACCGACGTCGGCGACCTGCAGGCGTTCCATCAGATCCTGCTGGAGGCCGCGGTGCAGGGCCAGTCCGTCTTCGCCGCCACCGGCGACTCGGGTGCCTACGACACAGTGCGCGGGCTCGGCGCCGGCACCGGCCCGGGACAATTCAGCGCGCCGTTGACCGTCGATTCACCCGCCTCCGATCCGTACATCACGGCGGCCGGCGGCACCACTCGGCCCTACACCTACGCCTTCCGCGGACCGGATGGCACGGTGGGACCGCAGGCCTCGATCACCCAGGAAAGCGTGTGGGGCTGGGACTACATCCAGAACTACTTCGACACCAACTTCGGCCCGGGTGTGGTCAATACCTTCTCGTCCGGGGCTGGTGGCGGCGTCAGCGTGTACTGGCGCACGCCGTTCTACCAGTGGTTCACCCAGGGCATCCGCGCCAGCGAAGGCAAGCAGTCGCTGGTCTACAACGACCCGAGCGCCGGTCCGACCACCCTGCTCAAGCTGCCCGCACATTTCCAGGGCCGCAACGTGCCGGATATCTCTCTCAATGCCGATCCCGAAACCGGCTACGTGCTCGTCTCTACCACCGAAGGCGGCGTGGTCTCCGAGGGTGGCACGAGCTTCGTGGCGCCGCAGCTCAACGGCATCAGCGCCCTGCTCCGGCAGAGCACGCATCACCGCATCGGCCTCTGGAACCCGGCGGTATATGCCATGCAGAACATCTTCGGCTATGGCAAGTACACCCCGTTCAACGAAGTCCGCAGCGGCGACAACTGGTTCTACCAGGGCAAGCGCGGCTACGACCCGGGTGCTGGCATCGGTACGCTCGACGTGACCAATCTCGACCTGTACTTCAAGAGCGGGCTGTTCGGCCGCTGATGGCGTTTCGCCGGTGATTCCCGCTGGGCGGGAATCACCGGCCTGCACCCGCACCCTGTCGGTGCGACTTGCACCGACAGTTCAGCACCCAAACGCCGCGTGACTCTTGCCCGGCGGCGATGTGCCCGCCATGCTGCATGGTTTGAGGGCACTTGGGTTTCCGCTGATGACGTCACCTGATTCTGGTTACCTGCGCCGCCTGCGTCTGCGCGATGCGGCGCTGATCGTCGTCGGCGGCATCATCGGCGGCGGCATTTTCCTCAATCCCGGCATCGCCGCGCAGCGCACCGAATCAGGCCTGGTCTTGTTGCTGATGTGGGTCGGCGCCGGCGTGCTCACCCTGATCGGCGCACTGTGCTTCGCCGAACTCGGCGCGCGACGGCCGCAGGCGGGCGGCATCTACGTCTACATGCGCGAAGCCTTCGGCCCGCTGCCAGCATTCCTGTTCGGCTGGACCATGTTGCTGGTGATCTACTCCGGCTCGACTGCGGCCGTGGCGACGATCTTCGCCAGCTATGCTGGCGCGGTGTTCGGGTTGTCGCCCGGTTGGAGCCTGCCGCTGACGGTCGGCGCGCTGGTGTTCGTGGCCGGCATCAACCTGTTCGGCCTACGCCTCGGCGCGCAGGTGCAGAACCTGTTCGCCCTGCTCAAGCTGCTGGCGGTGGCCGTGCTGGTGGCGTGCGGCCTGCGCCTGGCCGGTGCCGGGCAGCACGCGGTGCTGGCGGCCGATCCGGCGATGGCCGGGCACGGTTTCATGGGCGCCGCCCTGCCGGTGCTGTTCGCCTACTCGGGCTTCACCTACCTCAACAACCTTGCCGGCGAAGTCAACGAGCCGCAGCGCACGCTGCCGCGCGCGCTCGTGCTGGGCATGTTGATCGTGATCGCCGCCTATGCGCTGGTCAATGTGGCCTATCTCGCCGCGCTCGGCCATGCCGGCCTCGCCGCCAGCCACGCGCCGGCGGCCGACGTGATGGACCGCGTGTTCGGCCCGCTCGGCGGCAAGCTGATCGCGCTGGGCATCGCAATTTCCACGCTGGGCTTCTGCAACATCACCCTGGTCGCCGGCGCGCGCGTACTGCAGGTGATGGGTGCGGACGGGCTGTTCTTCCGCACCGTCGCGCGGCTGCACCCGCGCCATCGCACACCCAATGTGGCCCTGCTGCTGCTCACCCTGTGGTCGATCGTGCTGACCCTGCGCAGCACCTACGCGCAGCTGCTGGACTACGCCACCTTCGGCGACTGGCTCGCCTGCGCCATCGGCGTGGCGACGATTTTCTGGTATCGCCGACAACAGGAGAGCAAGGTCGCCTTTCGCGTGCCCGGCTATCCGCTGCTGCCGCTGATCTTCATTGCCGTCGTGGCATGGGTGGTCGTCTCGAGCATGCTCGACAACCCGCTCAACGCGGGCATCGGTCTGCTGATCATCATCGCCGGCGCACCGGTCTACTTCATCTGGCGCCGCCTGTTCAGCCGCGCACTGCCATCGGGTTCCACGGGAATGCCACAATGAGGCGCCCCCCAAGAGCCTGCCCGAGGCTGCCCCGGAGAGTTTTTTGATGCTGCAAGTGCAAGCGCACGGCCCGTTGAGCAAAGCGGAACCGAACTTCACCGTCGAGAAGCCGCGCGACGGCATCGATCTGCAGATCAACGGTGAACAGTACCGCCATAGCGGCGATCCGCAACTGCCGCTGCTGTGGTATCTGCGCGATGTGCTGCGGCTCACCGGCACCAAGTACGGCGACGATCACGGCCTCGGCGGTACCGACTTGGTGCTGGTCGACGGCAAGGCGGTCTCCGCGATTACCCAGCCGATGTCGGCCCTGGCCGGCAAGCAGGTAACCACAGTCGAAGGTCTCGCCAGCACCGACGGTAGCCTGCATCCGCTGCAGCAGGCCTTCATCGATGAGGACGCGATCGGCTGCGGCTATTGCACGCCCGGCTGGCTGATCGCCTCGCTCGACCTGCTGCGCCGCAAGCACGATCCCAGCGATGACGACATCGACACGCTGCCCAATCTCTGCCGCTGTGGCTGCCAGACACGTGTGCGCCGTGCGATCAAGCGCGCCGCGCCACTGCTGAAGAAAGGTTCCGCAAGCGGGCTCATCAATGGAGCCGCCGCATGAGCGGCTCGCTGCGGCTTTCGCGCCGCCGCTTCCTGCAGGTCCTGGCCGGCACCGCCGGTGCGTTGGTGGTCGGCGTGCGCTATGCCGCGGCGGCGGTCGCGCCGATTCCGACCGGGCTGCTCGGCAATACTTTCCACGGCCTGGGCGCCTATGTGCGCATCGATGCCGACGGCACCGTGCTGATCGGCGCGCGCGACCCAGATACCGGCACCGGCGTCGCCACGTCGCTGCCGCGCATCATCGCCGACGAACTCGACGCGGACTGGCAACGCGTGCGCGTGGTGCCGCTCGGGCTGGGCGTGGAAAACGGCAATGGCGAGCCACGCTGGCTGTATGGCCGCCAGGCCGGTGGTCTCGGCGATTCGATTCCCGCCGCCTGGCGCGACCTGCGCCAGGCCGGCGCGCTGGCGCGCTGGCTGATACGTGAGGCAGCGGCGCGCAAGTTTGGCCTGCCGGCGGCGCAGTTGCGCTGCGACAAAGGCATGGTGCTCGCGCCGGACGGCCGCAAACTCGACTATGGCTCGCTCGCCGAGGATGCCGCCGGCATCGCGCCGCCGAATAAGGCGCCCGCGCCGAAGAGTCCGGATCGTTACACCCTGATCGGGCAGCCTGCCGGCGACGTCGACGCACGCGCCATCGTCACCGGCGAAGCCCAGTACAGCTTTGACAGCCAGATTGGCGGCGCGCTGATCGCCGTACTGGTGCACTGCCCGTGGCCGGATGGCCGCATCGATCGCATCGACACCGGCCCGGCGCTCGCCGTGAAGGGCGTGGTCAAGGTTGTGCAGCTCAATCCCGAACCCAATCTGCCACCCGGCCAGACGGTGATCGCGCCGGCGGTGGCCGTGATCGCCGAAACCACGTGGGCGGCACTGCAGGGCCGCAAGGCACTGCAACTGGAATGGAAGCCCGGAGCCAGCGGCAACGAAAACAGCGCCGTGCTGGAACAGCAGGCGCTCGCGCTGATGGACGACGACGATGCGTCCGGCGTGAGCTCTCCCGGTGCGCGCGTGCGCGACGATGGCGACGTGGTCGGGATCGCGCGCAAGGCCGCGCGCCGGCTCGACGCCACCTACGTGCAGCCGTGGCTGGCGCACGCCACCATCGAACCGATGAACTGCGTGGTGCAGCTCGACAAGGACAAGGCCACGCTGATCGTGCCGACCCAGCTGCCGCAGCAGGCATGGTCGGTGGTGCAGCGGCTCACCGACCTCAAACCCGAGCAGATCGAGATCCAGGTACCACGCATCGGCGGCGGCTATGGCCGTCGCCTCGACCACGACTATGTGGTCGAGGCGGTGATGCTGGCGAAGATGGTGGACAAGCCGATCAAGCTGATCTGGACGCGCGAGAACGATCTCACGCACGACTTTTACCAGTCGGGCAGCGTACACAAGATCAGCGTGACGATGGACCGCAAGCGCCAGATCATGACCTGGGATCAGCGCATGGCGAGCGCCTCCGCCCTGGTCAAGCGCGGCACGCCGGACAATCGGTTGTGGAGTTCCGAGACCGATCCCAACCTGCTACCGGCCGGCCTGGTGCCGAACTTCCGTAGCGACTGGTACAGCCTGCAATCGGCGATTCCGCGCGGCCCCGCGCGCGGCGTACCGCACATCGGCAACGCCTTCGCGGTCGAGAGCTTCATCGACGAGATCGCGCACGTCCTCAAGGAAGATCCGCTGGATACCCGTCTGCGCTTGCTCGGCGACGCGCGCCTGGTACCGCTGCAAGGCGGCGGCACGCTGGACACGGGCAAACTGCTCAACGTGCTGAAGCTGGTCGCCGACCGCATCGAGTGGAAGAACTGGCTGCGCAGCGTCAACGGCCTCGGCCTCGCCTGCTGGCATGTCGACGGCGCCTACGTCGCGCACGCGGTCGAGGCGGCGATGCAGGGCGAGAAACTGATCATCCAGCGTGTGGTCTGCGCCGTCGACGTCGGTCGTGTGATCAATCCGACCGGACTCGAAGGCCAAGTCGCCGGCGCCACGCTCGACGCCTTGTCCAACGCGCTGAACCTCGCGATCACTTTCAAGAACGGTCAGATCCAGCAACACGACTGGAAAGACTATCCGCTTGCCAGCATGGCGCAGCTGCCCGATGCGGTCGAGGTGATCACCGTGCCCGGCGACCGCGATCCCACCGGCGCCAGCTTCCTGGCCATGCCCACCACCGCACCAGCGCTCGCCAATGCGGTGTTCCGCGCCAGCGCAGTGCGCGTGCGCCGGCTGCCGCTGATGAAAGAATTGCTGCGGCTGCTCTGAATTCGTTGCAATCTGATCATGCAACTTGATGGTTGCATTTATTTTGCGCCCGGAATAATGTGCAACCAGGAGGTTGCCCATGAACGGCGCAACAGATCGTATCGAAAGAGAAATCTTTCTCAACGCCCCGCGCTCACGCGTATGGCAAGCACTGGCAGACGCCGAAGCGTTTGGTGATTGGTTCGGCGTCGCTTTCAAAGGCCAGCGCTTCGTTCCCAGCCAGTACACGCGAGGACAGCTCACTTATCCAGGCTATGAACACCTGCTCATGGAGATGCTGGTCGAACGACTCGAACCGGAGCGGCTGCTGTCCTTTCGCTGGCATCCGTATGCCGTCGACACGGCGGTCGACTATTCGCAGGAACCGACCAAGCTGGTGTTGTTCGAACTGGAAGACGTACGCGGCAGCACCCTGCTGCGGCTGACCGAATCCGGCTTCGACCCGTTGCCGCCCGAACGCCGCGGTATGGCCTTCCGCATGAACAGCGGCGGCTGGGACCCACAGATGCGCAATATCGAAACATATGTCGCCACGGCATGACGTTCCGGCGCTGAAGGTCGCGACCCTGCGCCGGTACGCGCCGGTGTTCGCCGCGCTCGGCGACGAGACACGGATGCGCCTGGTCGCCGTGCTGTGCGCCGGCGGCGCGTTGTCGATCGCCCAGCTCACCACCGGCACCGACCTCACACGACAGGCGATCACCAAGCATCTGCAGGTGCTGGCAGACGCCGGCTTGGTCCGCGACGTCAAGCTCGGCCGCGAACGCCTGTGGGAGTTCAGGCCCACCCGGCTGGACGAGGCGCGGCGTTCGTTGGACGCGATCGCGCAGCAATGGGATCACGCCCTCGCCCGGCTGAAGTCCGCGGTCGAGCGCTGAGGCAAGCCACGGCGGTGGCCAGTCACTTCCGGCCTATGCGCAGCACCCAGGCCGCATGTCAGCATGCACGCTGTCTTGGTCGGGAGCGTCCCGCATGCTGCGTTTCATGTTCGGCGCCTGGCTTGCCTGCACATCGCTAGGAATCGCCGCCCAGCCGCTCGATCCAGCGCTGACCAAGCGCATCGACGGCGATGTGCAGAGCATCCTTCGGCGTAGCGGCACGCCCGGCGCGACCGTTCTGGTCGTGCGCAACGGGCAGATCGTCTACCGCCAGGCATATGGTCTACGCGATCGGGAACGCCGCCTGCCGGCGCGCACCGACACGCACTACGAGATCGGCTCAATCACCAAGCAGTTCACCGTCGCGGCGATCCTGCAGCTGCAGGAAGCCGGCAAGCTCGACATCGATGCCAAGCTTGCGACCTACCTGCCGACTGCGCCGCACGCCAGCGAGGTCACGCTGCGGCAATTGCTGTCGCATACCAGCGGCCTGCCCGACTACCTGGACGGGCCGAAGATCGAGGAAGAAGCGACGCACCCGACCACCTTCACGCAGCTGATGGCGCGCATCGACGGCAAGCCGCTCGACTTTGCGCCAGGCAGTCATTGGTCGTACGACAACACCGGCTACATCCTGCTCGGTCGCATCGTCGAACTGGTCTCGCACGAAAGTTATCGCCATTACGTGCAGACGCACCTGCTCGATCGGGCCGGCATGAAGCAGACCTTCACCGTGGCCGACGAAGCCAGCGTGCCGGGCATGGCGGTCGGTTACCGGCATGCCGAAGGACGGCTCGAACGCGCACCGACGATCCACGATAGCTGGGGCTGGTCGGCGGGAAATCTGGTTTCCACGGTCGACGACCTGCAGAAGTGGAACGACGCGCTGACCGGTGGCCGGATCGTCGCGCCGAAGTCGTACACCGCCATGACCACGCCGGTGATAATCCAGCAGCACAGCGCCGAATACGGTTTCGGCCTGTTCGTCGACACCGTCGAGGAGCAGCCGCGGATCGGGCATACCGGCGGCTCGTTCGGCTTTACCAGCGCGAACGAATACTTCCCGAAGCAGGACGTGCGGATCATCGCCTTCACCAACAACGGCGACAATCCGGAACCGGGCGAGATGATCACCACCGCCGTGTTCAATCAACTATTCCCCGCGATCGCCGCCGCGGCGGCGCGGCCCAGCCCCGGCGAAGACGCCGCCGTGACCGCGACCACTCGCACGCTGTTCGCCCAACTGCAGGGCGGCAATGAGGACACCTCGCGACTCAGCGCCAAGCTCAATACCAAGATGAAAGGCGGCCTGGCCCAGCGCCTGTCCAAGGAATTCGCACCCTACGGGGCACCGACGGCATTCGTGTTCAAGGGCCGCCGAACCGAGTCCGGCCTGCACTGGTACGACTACCTGATCCAGTTTGGTCCCGGCGCCCAGCTCAAGTTCGCCGCCGGCCTGGACGACGCCGGCAAGATCGGCGGGCTATCATTCGGCTAGCGAAGCGGCGGCTTGCCGACTCGCGGCATAGACCAGAGGCGGCGCATGCAGACGGATAGTACGACCCGACTCGAGCCTTCGATCGCACGCGATATCGCTGCGATCGGCCGCATCGCAGCGGTACCGATGATCCTGCAGGTGATCGCGCAGACCACGGGTATGCGCTTCACCGCGATCGCCCGCGTCACCGACACCAGTTGGACGACCTGCGCCTCCTACGACCAGATCGATTTCGGGCTGAAGCCCGGCGACGAGCTGGTGCTCGAATCCACCATCTGCAACGAAATCCGCCAGCACCATCGACCGGTGGTCTTCGGCCATGCCAGCGCAGACGCGCATTTCTCGCAGCATCCGACGCCTAAGATGTACGGACTCGAGAGCTATATCTCGATCCCGATCTTCCGTTCGGATGGCAGCTTCTTCGGCACGCTGTGTGCGATCGACCCCGCACCGGCGAAGCTGGACGACTCCAACATCGTGAAGACGATGACGCTGTTCGCGCAGCTCATCGCGGTGCAGTTGGAGGCGCAGGAACGGCAGGAACTCACCGACCATGCGTTACTCGATGCGCAGGCCACGGCGTTGCTGCGCGACCAGTTCATCGCGGTGCTCGGCCACGACCTGCGCACGCCGCTGCAATCGATCAGCATGGGGGCCGAGGTGCTGGAGGCGACGCTGGACGACGGCCGCGAGCGGCGCATCGCCAAGCACATCCAGAACAGTTGCCGGCGCATCAACGATCTCGTCCACAACATGCTCGATTTCGCCCGCGGCCGGCTCGGCGGCGGCATCCCGATTGCACTCGATCGCAGCCACGATCTGGCCGGCGATCTCGAGCATGTGATCTCGGAAGTCCAGCGCACGCATCCCGGCCGCGCCATCGAAGTGCACTCGGCGATCCGACACAGCGTGCCGTGCGACCGCCGGCGCGTCGCGCAGCTGCTCAGCAATCTGGTGTCGAATGCGGCGACCCATGGCGCGCCGGATCAGCCGGTGCGGGTCGAGCTGCGCAGCGACGACGCACTCTTCGAGCTGGTGGTGGAAAACGGCGGCCAGCCGATTCCCGCGGACAAGCTGGCCCGGCTGTTTCAGCCGTTCACCCGCGGCGACTCAGCCTCGCCGCAGCCCGGGCTTGGCCTTGGCCTGTACATCGCCGCCGAAATCGCCAAGGCCCACGGCGGCGTGCTGGAGGTGTCGTCCGATGTGGAGCGCACGCGCTTCGTCTTCCGCATGCCGGCAAAACCGTTGGTACTTGCCCTCGATCGAACGACGACGACCGACGCCCTGCCCAGACCTCAATGAAACTGGTCGCTGGCCGGCACCCACGAACTGGATGACGGTGCCGGTCGCCGCGGCGACGGCGCGTTCGCACTCGTACAACTCGGCGGCAATGGTCCGCCGCTGATCCGCGCATTGGCACATTCCACACTGTTATCGAGCTTGACGGCCGGCGCGCCGGCCGTCGTCGCCACACTCGGCGGCACCAGCGGATGGGTCGGCGGCAGATACATCCGTTCGTAGACCTTCTCGGCGACCGGCACCGGCGGCGGATCGGCGTTGCCGCAGCCGAACAGCGCCATCGGGAACAGCGGCATCACCACGCACTCCACACGCACGCCGCGCGGCAGGTGGAAGGTGTGCTTCATCGTGGTCTTCTCCACCGCGTGGCGCAGCGCAGTGTCGATCGAGCTTTCGCCCTCGGGTGTCCAATCGTCCTCGAAGCGCGTGTGCTTGTAGCCAAGATTCGGCGCGCCGTGCGACATGATCTCGGTATCGCCATGCGGACGCAGCTGCACATAGGTGCCGTTCGGACCGCTCGGATTGCCGGCGCCTGGGGTGCCCTGATCATGCTGGCCGGCGCCGTGCTCGCCCTGCCCTTGCGGGCCCAAGTTGATGCTGCCGTCCTTGCCGTAGAGCTGCGGTGCGCCCGGCACGCCGTTCGGCCGACCCTCCGCGCTACTGGCCGCGTTCGGCTGGCCCGGCGCGGCGGTGTCGCTGCCCTGCGGCGTGGCGTTCGGTGCCGTGCTCACGTCATTGCCGACATGCTGGTCGGCGCTGGCCGGCGCCGCCGCGCTGGCCTTGCTGGTATCCGGTGTGCTCGGCGGAACGCTGGCCGGGCTCGGCACGGCTGCCGGCGCGCTCTCAACCTGCGGTCGCGCAATGCTTACCTCGATTTTCGGCGCCGGCGATTTCGGCGCGGTGGCGTCGGGTGCCGTGGCATGCGGCGGTTCGATGGTCGGCGGTGCGGTCGGTGCCACCGGCACCGGTTCGAGCTGCGCGTCGGCGACCTGGACCGATGGCGCCTGGATTTGTGGCCGCTCGATCGGCACGTTCGGCACGCTTGGACTGATCTGTGGCGCCACCAGATTCACCGAGGGCGAGGGTTGCGCGGGCAGCGGCACGGCCTGCAGTTCGGGGGCCGGCGGCGCGGCAGAAAGTTCGGCGTGCGCGATCGGCGCCACGCTGGGCGTGGCACGCGGCGAAGGCGCCTGGCTGGCGATGGCGATGGTCGGCGGCGTCACCTGCGGACCGTTCTGCGCCGGCAATTCGGGCAAGGCCAGCGAGGCCGGCGGCGGCATCGGCTGATTGCCCTCGGGCCGCGGCGGGCGCACCGGTTCCAGCTGGAATTTCGGCGGCACCGGCTGCGGCGTGGGCGGTGTGTCGAGGCTGATCGGTGGCGGCTGGCTGGCCACCGGAATCGGCGCAAGCTGCGGTGGCGGCGCCGGCTTGGGTAGACTGATCGGCGGAATCGGCGCCGCGATCGCCTCCACCTTGGGCGAACTCGGCCGCACGTCGGCCGTGATGACCAGCGGCGTGGTCGTCGGCACCGGCGGCAGCGCCGAATCGACGGACGACTGCGTGGCGGCGGACGGCTGCTTCGATGGCTTCGCCGCATTCGCGCTGCCCTGGTGGCGCGGCCCGAGCTGCTTCGGCGGCAGGCCGCGCAAGGGCGGCGGCGCGGGTGGCGGCGGCGATTCGTGTTGATCGTTGAGTTTCACCAGCAGCGGCGTCTCGTCGCTATCCGGCAGATCCACCGGTTCGTAGGCAGAGCCCAGCACGGCGCCGAACAGAAAGACCAGATGCACCAGCATCGCGCCGGCCATGGCCGCGATGCGCAGCAGACGGTCGCGCGGACGCTCGCGAATCCGCCGCCGATAGACGATCGCCCACGCCTGCGCATCGCGCGGCGATTGCAGCGACGCAGGCTTACCGGGATGGTCGGAAGAGTCCGTCGGCAATGGCATGCGCGCGAGTGTAACGGGCCGCGGAGATCGTAAGCAGGCTCTTAGTGCCCGCCACGTGCGTGCATTTCGGCATCGATCGCGCGTTCGGGCGTATCCGCCGGGCAGCCGTACGGCAACGGCTTGCCATCACGATACAGCTTGATGCACTCCTCGACCGGCGGCACCGGTGGCGGATGCGGATCTTGCGCCAACGGCGCCGACGGCATGCTGAGCCGCATGTCGCCGTCTTTCTTTGACGGCGGCGGCGGCGGATTGACGCAACCGAGAATCGAGCACTGCATGTGCACGCCATGCACGGTCACATCGGTGGTCTTGGTGAGGGTCTCCACGACGTGTCGGCCGATTGCTGAGCCGGCGTTTTCGTTGACCGGCGCGAAGTACTGGTTGAAGCGCGTGGTCTTGTACTTGATCGGATCGGTGTTATGCATCACCTGGGTATCGCCCGGCGGCTGGGTCGGCTGCACATAGCCGGCCACGGCGGGCGCGGTCCGTACGGACACCGGCAGCAGCGGCGCGCCTTTCCGGTCGTACAGCTTGGGCGGCGCGGGCGTGGGCAACTCCATGCGGATCGCGTCCTTCGACACCGGCTCGCGCACGGGCACGGGCACGCGGCGCGGTGGTGGCACGGGCGGCGGTGGCGATGTCGGGGACGGCATTGCAGGCGGTGCCGGCGCAGGCGGCGGACGCGCCGCGATCAGGTCGACATGCATTACATCATCCAGTCGCAGATGCACCACCTGCGGCGGGACGTGCACCTGCATCTCGCGCCAGACGAACAGCGCAAACAGCGCGTGTACGAACAACGTGATCGCCAGCACCAGCCATCGCGCGCGGCCGGCGCGCGCGGGTCGTCGCCGCGACTGCCGCAACAGCGCGCGGGTCGCCTCGTCCAGCGCATGCAGGCCGCGTCCGTCCCGCGCGGGATCGGACGAGTCGGGAAGGTCTTGCCCGAATGGATCAGGCCTGGCTGGATCAGGTCCGACTGAGTCAGACCTGGCTGGATCGGGGTGTCCGATGGGAATTCCTTGAGAAGCAGTCCGCATACAGTGCCAGCGACTGCATGAACCGTGTGAGGCAGACCGGCAAAAGCGTCACAGGTTCCCGCATGCCGTGCGGATGACGCCTGCATCGCATTGCAGCTTGACCCGCCGTGGGGATCGCTCAAGTCTATACGGGCGGCGTGCGCGCCGCTCCGCCATGACCGCCCCCGCGTCTGTCGCGCCCGGACGACCATGACGGCCCGCCATCCGGCCGCCTCGCGCGGCTTCATGCGGCGCCGCTCATGCCGGCCTGCTCTAACGAGCCCGTTGTGCACGAACCGGCGCCCTTTGCAGGAGGGTCGCATCGTGTCGCATTCCACGGAAAATATCCGGAGCACCGAAAGCATCCGCAACATCGCCCTGGCCGGACACGCCGGCGCCGGCAAGACCATGCTGTTCGAGGCCTTGCTGCATGTCGGCGGCGCGATCGCCAGCCAGGGCAGCATCGAGCGCGGTACCACGGTGTCCGACACCGACGTGCAGGAAAAGGCCCGCAGCCATTCGATCGACACCGCGATCGCGTCGATCGACCGCCCGCAATGCCACATCAATCTCATCGACACCGCCGGCTACGCCGACTTCCGCGGCCCCACCCTGGCCGCGCTGGCCGCGGTGGAGACCGTAGCGGTGGTGGTGAATGCCACCGCCGGCATCGAGCACGGCACGCGCCGGCTGATGCATCACGCCAAGGAGCGCCGCCTCGCCCGCGTGCTGGTGGTCAATCGCATCGATTTCGAGGGCGCCAAGCTCGGTGCGCTGGTAGAGGCGCTGCGCGAGGAGTTCGGCCCCGAATGCCTGCCGGTGAACCTGCCCGCGCAGGGCGGCCGGCGCGTGCTTGACTGCTTTTTCCACAAGGAAGGACTGACCGATTTCTCCTCGCTGGCCGAGGCGCACCAGCGCATTCTCGACCAGGTGGTAGAGATCAACGAAACCGTGATGGGCCACTACCTGGATGACGGCGAGGCGTCGCTGAGCCCGGCGGAACTGCACGACGCATTCGAGCAATGCCTGCGCGAAGGCCATCTGGTACCGATCTGCTTCGTCAGCGCGCGCAGCGGCGCCGGCGTGCGCGAATTGCTGGAACTGATTGAACGCTTGCTGCCGCATCCGGGCGAAGGCAATCCGCCGCCTTTCTTGCGCGGCGACGGCACGCCGCTCGAGGTCGGCGTCGATCCGGCACAACATGTGATCGCCGACGTGTTCAAGATCGTCAACGACCCCTTCGTCGGCAAGCTCGGTGTCTTCCGCGTGTGGCAGGGCACCGTGCGCCGCGATAGCCAGTTGCTGATCGACGACGGTCGCAAGACGTTCAAGGTCGGCCATCTGTTCCGCATCCAGGGCAAGGCGCACGAGGAAATCGATGTGGCCGTACCTGGCGACATCGCCGCGGTCGCCAAGATCGACGAAATCCATTTCGACGCCGTGCTGCACGACTCGCACGACGAGGACCGCATCCACCTGGCGCCGCTGGATTTCCCCGCGCCGATGTTCGGGCTGGCACTGGAGCCGAAGCACAAGGGTCACGAGCAGAAGCTGTCGGTGGCGCTGGGCAAGCTGGCCGAGGAAGACCCGTGCTTTCGCGTCGAGCACCATAAGGAACTCAACGAGACGGTGGTGCGCGGCCTCTCCGACCTGCACCTGAAAGTGATGCTGGAGCGGATGAAGGAACGCTACGGCGTGGAGGTGGTGACCCATCCGCCGCGCATCGCCTACCGCGAGACCATCGCCGCGCTGGCGGAAGGCCATCATCGGCACAAGAAGCAGACCGGTGGCGCCGGCCAGTTCGGCGAGGTGTTCCTGCGCGTGGAACCGCTGCAACGCGGCGGCGGCTTCGAATTCGTCGACGCGGTGAAAGGCGGCGTGATCCCCGGCAGCTTCCTGCCGGCGATCGAGAAAGGCGTGCGCCAGGCGATGGAGCACGGCGCAATCGCCGGCTATCCGCTGCAGGATCTGCGCGTGACCGTGCATGACGGCAAATACCATCCGGTCGATTCGAAGGAAGTGGCCTTCGTCAGTGCCGGCAAGAAGGCGTTCTTCGACGCCATGACCAAAGCGCGGCCGATCGTGCTGGAGCCGATCGTCGATCTCGACGTGACGATCCCCGAGAACAGCGTCGGCGACGTCACCGGCAGCCTCGCCGCTAAGCGCGCGCGCATTGTCGGCAGCGACAGCTCGCACGGCGGCGAACGGGTGATCAAGGCACAGGCGCCGATGGCCGAGCTGGCCGACTACTCCACCGAGCTGAAGGCGATGACCGGCGGCCGCGGCCGCTACAGCCTGCAGCTGAGCCACTACGAACCGGTGCCACCGCCGGTGCAGAAGCAGTTAGGCGAGGCCTGGAAGCCGAAGCTGGAAGAAGATTGAGACGCGCGCGCCACCATCCGGAATGACCGGCGCCCGGCACGCTACCATCAGCGCATGATCATCTCCGCATGTCGCACGAGTGGAAGCAACGATGAGTGACCTGGTACTCAACCACCGGCAGGATCGATTGATTGCGCTGGTGCGCAAGGAAGGCTTCGCCACGGTGGATGCGCTGGCGGCGGAGCTCGACGTTACGCCACAAACCATTCGCCGCGACCTCGGCGCGCTGTGTCAGGCCGGCCTGTTGCGGCGCTACCACGGTGGCGTGAGCATGCCGTCTAGCGTCGAGAACCTTGCCTACTCGGCCCGGCAGAACCTGCAACAGGACGAAAAGCAGCGCATCGCCGCGCAGCTGGTCCAGCACATACCGAACGATGCCTCGCTGTTCATCAATCTCGGCACCACCAATGAGGACGTCGCGCGCGCGCTGATGAATCACAAGGGACTGCGCGTGATCACCAACAACCTCAACGTGGCGATCATGCTCAGCGACAACCCCAGCTTCGAGGTGATCGTGGCAGGCGGCGTGGTGCGCGGGCGCGATCACGGCGTGACCGGGCAACCGACGATCGACCTGGTGCGCCAGTTCAAGGTGGATTTCGGGGTGATCGGCATTTCCGGCATCGACCTCGACGGCACCCTGCTCGACTTCGACCTGCACGAGGTTCGCGTGGCCCAGGCGATCATCGAGCATTCGCGCCAGGTCTACCTGGCGGCCGACCACAGCAAGTTGGGCCGCAATGCCCTGGTACGACTGGGCTCGATCACCCAGGTGCAGGCCTGGTTTACGGATCGCGCCCCACCGGCGGAACTGGCCGCCTTGCTTGCAGAGTCCGGCACCCAGGTGCATGTAGCCGATGCCCATTGAGCGGCGCGCTGCAGCGCAGCGTGCAATGTTCGAAAATATTCGAATATGATCATTAACGGTCGAACTTAGTCATTAAATGTATCTTCGATTTTCCATAATTTGCGAAATTTTGGAATAACCCAGAGATATCGAACATCTCAATGGCCCCACGACAGATCCGGTCGCTGGAGCCGCCAGCAAATCAGCAGGCCCGGCGATGACAGAAAAATTCGATGTGCTGGTAGTGGGCGGCGGCATCAATGGCGCGGGGATCGCTCGCGACGCGGTGGGACGAGGCCTGTCGGTGTGCCTGTGCGAACGCGACGACCTGGCCGCGCATACCTCCAGTTCCAGCACCAAGCTGATCCACGGCGGCCTGCGCTACCTGGAGCAATTCGAATTCGCGCTGGTGGGCAAGGCGCTGGCCGAGCGCGAGGTGCTGCTGAAGGCGGCGCCGCACGTGATCTGGCCGCTGCGTTTCGTGCTGCCGCATCAATCGCATCTGCGCCCGGCCTGGATGATCCGGCTCGGCCTGTTCCTGTATGACCATCTCGGCCGCGGCCGTCGTACCTTGCCGAAGTCGCGCCGCGTCTCGCTGCGCAAACACATCGCGGGACGACCGCTGAGCGACGAATTCCATACCGGCTTCGTCTACTCCGACGCCTGGGTGCAGGACGCGCGCCTGGTCGTGCTCAATGCGATGGATGCGGCCCAGCGCGGCGCCACGATTCTGCCGCGCACGCGCTGCGTTAGCGCCAAGCGGAATGCCGACGGCTGGACCGCGCAGCTGGCCGCGGCGGACGGCAGCGTGACTACGGTCGAAGCCAGGGCGCTGGTGAACGCCACCGGACCCTGGGCGGTGCAGTTTCTCGATCAGGTAGCCGGCGTCGGCCACGATCACGCGCTGCGCCTGGTCAAGGGCAGCCACATCGTGGTGCCACGCCTGTTCGAGCATCGCTACGCCTATATTTTCCAGCAGCCGGACCGGCGCATCGTGTTCGCCATTCCCTACGAGCACGACTTCACCCTGGTCGGCACCACCGACGTCGAATACACCGCCGATCCCGCGGCACCGCGCATCAACGACGAGGAGACGCGCTACCTGTGCGACGCGGTCAACCGCTACTTCAAGCGCTCGATCGCACCCGCCGACGTGGTCTGGCACTACAGCGGCGTGCGGCCGTTGCTGGAAGACGAACAGAGCAATGCCGCGGAAGTGACCCGCGACTACCTGCTGGAACTGGATACCCAGGGCGCGCCACTGCTGAATGTGTTCGGCGGCAAGCTGACCACCTATCGCCGGCTGGCCGAGGAGGCGGTCGACCGGCTTGCTCCGCTGCTGCAGGCCCGCTCGCCGGCCTGGACCGCGCACGGCCATCCGTTGCCCGGCGGCGAGCAGCCGGATATCGATGCCTTGCAGGAGGAACTGCAAGCCACTTATCCGTGGCTGCCACCGACCTTCGCCTGGCGCATGGCGCACAGCTATGGCACGCGCAGCAACATGATTCTTGGTCAGGCCGAGTCGCTGGCGGAGCTGGGCAGGCATTTCGGCGCCGACCTGTACGAGGCCGAGGTGAATTACCTGCGCAAGCACGAGTGGGCGGTTGAGGTCAGCGACGTGCTGTGGCGACGCAGCAAGCTCGGCCTGCGCCTGAGCGATGCCGAGGCCGAACAGTTGCGTGCCTATCTCGCCGAAGCGCCGCCGCGATCGGGAACGCTCGCCTGAAAAAACCTCGGCCCGGCAAAAGGCGGGCCGGCCAATCACCATCGTCCGGGAGGAACAGATCATGTCGAGCTGCACCCAAGCTGCAATACGCGCGTGGCCGATCGGGCCAGCCGCATGCCACCACACCGCCCGCACCGTCCATGTCGCTGCACCGATGACGGCGGTGCAGCCATGACCCGGCAGTTGATGGGGGAGTTGATTTCAGAGGCGGTCGCGATCTTCATCATCATCGCTTTCGGCGACTCGGTCGCCTGCATGTACGTGCTCTACGATCCCAGCCCCTACCAGAACGCCTACTGGGGCGTGTGCATCGCCTGGGGCCTGGCCGTGACGATCGCCATCTATGTCACCGGATCGGTGTCCGGCACCCACGCCAATCCCGCGGTCACGCTGGCGCTGGCGGTGTTTCGCGGGTTCTCCTGGAAAAAGGTCGTGCCGTACTGCCTCGCCCAGGTGGTCGGCGCCTTCCTCGGCGCGGCTATTGTCTACCTGCTGTTCGCGCCGGTAATCGATCATTTCAACGCGACGCATCAGTTGACCCGCGAGGCGGGCGGCGCAGCGGGCGTGTTCTTCACGCACCCGGGCCTGGCGATCACCCCGATGCATGCCCTGCTCGACCAGATCGTGCTGACCGCGTTCCTGCTGTTCGGCATCTTCGCGATCACCGAGCAATACAACGAGACGGCGCCGGGCGCCAATTCGGGCGCGTTGATGATCGGCTTGCTGGTGGCCACCATCGGCGCCTCGATGGGTTACCTGGAGGCGTGGGCGATCAACCCGGCGCGCGATCTCGGCCCGCGACTGTTCGCCTACTTCGCCGGCTGGGGTAGTTCCGCGCTGCCGTCGCCGAACAATTACTGGTGGATCCCGATCGTCGGCCCGCTGATCGGCGGGGTGATCGGCGGTGGCGCCTATCAGTGGCTGATCTATCCGTTCCTGCCGGCACGCCAGCGGGCGCTGGCGCAGATGCAGATCAACAACCGCAATCCGGAGTCGCCATGAACAAGCCCGCTTCGAACAAGCAGTACATTCTGGCCATCGACCAGGGCACCACCAGCTCGCGCGCGATTTTGTTTGACCATGCAGGCGGCATAGCCGGCACCGCGCAGCGCGAATTCGGGCAGATCTTTCCACAGCCGGGCTGGGTGGAACACAACCCGCGCGAGATTCTCACCAGCGTGCTGACTACCGTCACCGAGGTGATGAACAACACCCAGGTCGATGCCCGCGCCATTGCCGGCATCGGCATCACCAACCAGCGCGAAACCACGGTGGTGTGGGACAAGGCCAGCGGCCAGCCGATCTACAACGCGATCGTGTGGCAGTCGCGGCAGACGCGCGAGATCTGCGACCAGCTCAAGGCCGGCGGCTTTGACGAGATGGTTCGCGCCAAGACCGGCCTGCTGATCGACGCGTATTTCTCCGGCACCAAGGTGAAGTGGATCCTCGATCATGTCGAGGGCGCGCGCGAACGCGCCGAGCGCGGCGAGCTGCTGTTCGGCACCATCGATACCTGGCTGATCTGGAACCTCACCGGCGGCAAGGCGCACGTCACCGATGTCACCAACGCCTCGCGCACGCTGATGTACGACATTCACGCCAAACAGTGGGACGACGAGCTGCTGGCCATGCTCGACGTGCCAAAGGCGATGCTGCCGGAAGTACGCTCGAGCAGCGAAATCTACGGCAGCACGCTGGGCCAGTATTTCTTCGGGCAGGAGGTGCCGATCGCCGGCGTCGCCGGCGACCAGCAGGCCGCGCTGTTCGGCCAGGCCTGCTTCGAGCCGGGCATGGCCAAGAACACCTACGGCACCGGCTGCTTCATGCTGATGAATACCGGCGAGAAGGCCGTTACCTCGAAGAACGGCCTGCTCACCACCATCGCCTGGGGCATCGACGGCAAGGTCGAATACGCGCTGGAAGGCAGCATCTTCGTCGCCGGCTCGGTAATTCAGTGGTTGCGCGACGGCCTGCGCATGCTCGGCAAGTCCAGCGACTCGCAGGAGTACGCCGAACGCGCCGGCGACAACGGCGGCGTGTACGTGGTGCCGGCCTTCGTCGGGCTGGGTGCGCCGTATTGGCGCAGCGATGTGCGCGGCGCCGTGTTCGGCCTGTCGCGCGGCACCAGCAAGGAGCACTTCATACGCGCTGCGGTGGAGTCGATGGCCTACCAGACCCGCGACGTGCTGGCGGCGATGGAAGCCGATGCCGGCATCCGGCTGAAGGAACTGCGCGCCGATGGCGGCGCGATCGCCAACGACTTCCTGGCGCAGTTCCAGAGCGACATTCTCGATGTGCCCGTGCTGCGCCCCAAGGTGGCCGAGACCACCGCACTGGGCGCGGCCTACCTGGCTGGACTGGCGGTGGGCTTCTGGGCCAGCCGCGAGGACATCGCCCGGCAATGGGTGGTCGAGCACCGTTTCGAACCGACGATGCCGGAAGAGCGGCGCGAGGCACTCTACGCGGGCTGGCAACAGGCCGCGCAGGCCACGCTGGGATTCCGGGTATGAGTTCTCGCACGCGACCACCCAGCTAAGCCGAAGGTAATCGGCGCTACCCACGTTTATGCGATGGCCTGAGGCGGCCAGGGACGGCTGTTGCCCACGCTCGCCGCAACCCTCGATTTCTGCGGCCATCGATCCACTGGAGATTCCGACAATGCGCATGAATATTCTTGCAGCAACGGTGATGACATGCTCCGTCGCCGTCATCTGCCCGCCAGCCATCGCCGCGGACGACGGCTTTGCCGACAACACCCTGACCGGCGACTGGGGTGGCGTACGCCAGCGCCTGCACGACGACGGCGTCGACCTCGGCGCCGACTACGTGGGCGAGTTCGCCCACAACAGCAGCGGCGGCTTTCGCCGCACGGATGCTTACGCCGACCAGATCCACCTGCGCGCGGCATTCGACTTTGGCAAGCTATGGGGCTGGACGGGTGCCTCGCTGCACATCGACGTCACCAATCGCAACGGCAACCAGCTCGATCAAAAAGCCGGGCTCGGTACCCTGCTCGAAACACAGGAAATCCACGGTGCCGGCAACGTGACCCGTTTGACCCGCTTCTATTACGAGCAGGCTCTGTGGAACGACCTCGTCGACATCAAGTTCGGCCGCATGGATATCGGCGACGATTTCTTTTCGTTCTCGTGCAACTTCCAAAATCTGAATTTCTGCGGCAGCCTGCCCGGCTACATCACCAAGGGCTGGTACGACTGGCCGGTCAGCCAGACCGGTGGCGTACTGCGCCTTCGTCCCAATGCGGCCTGGTCGCTGAAGCTGGGCGCATTCGACGTCAACAGCAACAACGCCGCCACCTCGCAAGGCCTGAAACTGTCGCCGGCGGGCCGCAGCCAGGGCACCCTGATGCTGGCCGAGCTGGAATGGGATACGGCTCTTGCCGGCAACGCCACAGACGGCCGGCCGCTCGCCGGCAGCTGGCGCCTCGGCGGCTGGCACAACAGCGCCAATTACCCGGACCTGTTTTCCGACGTCGGCGGCATGCCGCCGGGCGCAGGCATGGCAACGCCAAGGATGCGCGGCCACGTCAGCGGCACTTACGCCATGGGGCAACAGCAAATCACGCACAACGCCGCCGGCGGTGGGCTGAGCCTGTTCGGCAACCTGGTGCTGGCCGACTCCGCTACCGACCTCATCGACCAGATGGTTTCGGCCGGCCTGTTCTACGACGCGCCATTCGCCTCCCGGCCGCATGACCGCATCGGCTTCGTGATCGGGCGCGACCACGTCAGCCGCCACGCGGCCGACAACCTGCGCGCGCAGAACGCACAGGGGCTGCAGTCGCTGCCCATACCCGGCTACGAATACATCACCGAGTTGAACTACAACGTGCAGCTCTGGCGCGGCCTGTCGCTTATGCCCAACCTGCAATACATCCATCATCCCGGCGGCAGCTCCGGCAATGCCAATGCTGGCGTGTTGGGGCTGCGCGTCGCGGCTACCTTCTAAGAACGCTTGGGCTTGAGCAGGGTTCCGCTGCAGTTCGGCGCGCCGCACAGGCAGCGCCAGAGCTTTTTCAGGCTTGCCGTATACGGCATGTCGAGGACGATGCCGTAGTCGTAGGTGAGTTCGTCGCCCGGCTTGATCCGGCGGATCGTTTCGATCACCACCTTGTCCTTGCGCGGGTCGCCGCTGCTGCTCTCTTCCATCAACGCTTGGCAGTTTGGCGCGCAGCTGTGGTTGATCCAGCGCGCGGTATTGCCCTTGCGGTTGGCGTCGATCAGGTACTCGTCGTTCAAGGTGAACAGAAAGGTGTGGCCGGTCTCGCCGCCGTCGCCATACAGCTCGTCGGCCTCGGCGTGGGTCATCAGCGTGCCTTTGTATTCGATCACCTGCTCGCCCTTGGCGATCGGCGCCACGGCGAAAACGCCGTTGCCATGGATGGGAGAACGGCGGGCTGCGAAGCGTCGGGTCATGAGTACTGAATCGGTCTGAGGGAATTGCCGATCATGCCCGCTGTCTGCATGGATGGGAACCCATGCCGCATCGCGCCGACACGCTGACGCCGGCGCCCGGCTCGGGTATATTCAAACAATCGTTTGAGGAGCCTGTATGGGACGACGGATGCATCCGCATCGCACTCGACGCGCCGGCGTCAGCCTGCGCTGGCTACTGCTCGGCCTGGCGTTCGGCGCACTGGCCGCCTGCGGGCCGCCGCGCAAAAGCGTGTTCCCGCCCGCACTGAGCATCCAGCAGATGTCGGTACGGCCGAATGGCGCGTGGCATCTCAGCCTGCGCATCCAGAACAACAGCTACGGCGAGATGGACTTCAAGTCGATCGACGGCACGCTGAAGATCGCCGAGCTGGTGCCGGTGCGCCTGCATCGCAGTTTCACGCTGGACATTCCGGCCTTCGCCGCCGACGTGCTGGAAGCCGACGTGCTGCCCTCGCCGGAGATGAGCAAGGCCTTGCAAGGCATCGCCGGCAAAGGCAGCGCCGGCTCGCTGGCCTACGAGCTGGCCGGGCACGTCAGCGCCAAGCCCGAGCAGGAAAAAGTCCCGCGTGATTTCGATTTCCAGGGCAACGACCTGCTCTCGCCGGTGCCGGGCATTGCCAATACCTACCGCTGATTTCCCTTTGACCTTCCTCCCATCACTGCCACCAAAGCCGCGGCTTTCACCGAAGGACACACCATGACGCTCTACAAGGCTCCGCTCGACGATCTGCGCTTCACCCTGTACGACGTGCTCGGCGCCGAACAGACGCTCACTTCGCTGCAAGGCGGCGAAGGCCATACCCGCGACCTGCTAGACGCCGTGCTCGAAGAAGCCGGCCGCTTCAGCGAGCAGGTGCTGGCGCCGACCAACGGCCCCGGCGATGAAGAAGGCTGCCATTACGACAAGGCCACCCAGACGGTGACCACGCCGAAGGGCTTCAAGGAGGCCTATCGGCAATTCGCCGACGGCGGCTGGACCGGCCTGACCATGGCCGAGGCGGTCGGCGGCCAGGCCCTGCCAAACGTGCTCGGCACCGCCGCCACCGAAATCTTCCAGTCCGGCAATCTGGCCTGGAGTCTCTACCCGATGCTGTCCGAAGGACTCTGCCACGCGGTGGAAGTGCACGGCAGCCAGGCGCAGGTGGACAGCTTCGTCAAGCCGATCGTGGCCGGCCGCTGGACCGGCACCATGTGCCTCACCGAACCGCAGGCCGGTTCCGACCTCGGCCTGCTGAAGACCCGCGCCGAGCCGCAGGCCGACGGCAGCTACCGCCTCACCGGCACCAAGATCTTCATCAGCGCGGGCGAACATGACCTGGCCGAAAACATCGTGCACCTCGTGCTGGCCCGCCTGCCCGACGCGCCGGGCGGCAGCCGCGGCATCTCGCTGTTCCTGGTGCCCAAGTTCAAGCTCAAAGCGGACGGCTCGCCGGGCGAACGCAATGCGGTGGCCGCCGGTGCGATCGAGCACAAGATGGGCATCCGCGGCTCGGCCACCTGCGTGATCAACTTCGACGGCGCCGAAGGCTGGCTGGTCGGCACGCCGAACAAGGGCTTGGCTGGCATGTTCACCATGATGAATGCGGCCCGCCTCGGCGTCGGCGTACAAGGCCTGGCCCTGGCCGAACGCGCCCTGCAGAACAGCACCAACTACGCGCGCGAACGCCTGCAGTCGCGCTCGCTATCTGGCCCGAAGTTGCCCGACAAACCGGCGGACAACTTGCTGGTGCAGCCGGACGTACGCCGCATGCTGCTGACCCAGCGCGCCTTCGTCGAAGGTTCGCGCGCGCTGCTGCTGTACGCCGCGCTGCAGACCGACATCGAGGCACGCGCCACCGACGAAGCGACGCGCAAGAAAGCCGGCGAGCTGGTCGCCTTCCTGATCCCGATCGCCAAGGGCGTGGTCACCGAGCTGGCGCAGGAATGCACCAAGGAAGCCCTGCAGATCTACGGCGGCCACGGCTACATCGCCGAGAACGGCGTGGAGCAGTTCGTGCGCGACGCCCGCATCATCACGCTGTACGAAGGCACCACCGGCATCCAGGCGCTGGACCTGATCGGCCGCAAGATTCTGCAGCTGCAGGGCGTCGGCATGAAGCACTTTCTGGAAGAGATCAGCGTGTTCTGTCAGCAACACGCGCATAGCGAATCGCTGCGCGCCTTCATCGGCCCGCTGGCGGTGGCGGCCAAGTCGTGGGGCGAGCTGACCATGAAGCTGGTTCAGCGCGCGATGACCGATCCGGAAGAAGTGGGCGCCGCCGCGGTGGACTTCCTGTACTACTCCGGCTACGTCGCGCTCGCCTACCTGTGGGCACGCAGTGTCGCTGCCGCTGATGCAAGCAGCCAGTCTGCGGCGTTCAAGCAGAGCAAGCGGGATACCGCGACGTTCTATTTCGCGCGCATCCTGCCGCGCTGTCTGGTGCATCAGGCGGCGATCGAGGCCGGTGTGGAGTCGTTGCCGGCGATCGCGTGATCGAGGTGCGCCGGTCGGCTTGGTCCGGTCGGCGCGCTTTGGAGCCGACACTTTCGAAGTTTTTGTTAGGCGACATGGGTTGCCTTTTCGCGACCTGGCTCGCCTGCCGCGGGCTTTCGGACGCCTGCCGGCGCCCGAGTCACTTTTCTTTGCTGGCCCAAAGAAAAGTAACCCAAAGAAATGGCCTGGGCGCAACCCGATGAAGGTACAAGCGGGTAAGACTAAGCTTTGCCTGCTAAGGCGCTACTCAAGAGGAGCTGCCGCCGCTATGCCGCGAGCGCTCGTTGGCCGAGGCAAGTAAAGGCCTTGCTCGCTGTGCATCGCCCGGCGGCGGTTCCGAAAGTCGCATATGCAATTGCAACTCAAAGTTGCTATTTAACTTCCCTTGCCGTGGCTCCCGAGCGGTCGCGGCATAGCGGCGGCAGCTCCTCTGTGAGCATCGAGCCATTTCGGCAAGGCGTAACCGCACACGCTCTTAGTCCCGGCGGGCTCGCCAAGCCATTTCTTTGGGTTACTTTTCTTTGGGCCAGCAAAGAAAAGTGACTCGGGCTGCGGCAGCAGCTCGAAAGCCCGCCGCAGGCGAGCCAGGTCGCGCATACTCATCCACGGCGCGTACCAAAAACCTTCGAAGCACAGCGCTAGAGCCTTATCCGGCTAGCTCAAAGCGCACCGTGCGCGTCAGCGGCTCTGCCTCAGTCAGAATCACCTGCACCTCGGCACCCAGCGGCAAGGCCGTGGCCGCCGACACCTTCGCCTCGATCGCTTGCTCGTGCAGCATCACTGTGCCGCGCGTAGCGCTCCCTTGTTCGATCTCGACGATGCTGCCGCTGAAGCGCTGGCCGACCCGCACGGCCAACGCCGCCGCCTCGGCCAGTTCGATCACTGCACGTTCATAGCCGTTCGCGCGATGGTCAGCGGCCTGCATGGTGGCCGGCAGGCCGGGCAGCGCGCGCCGCGTCCAATCCGGAATCGGAGTGCCGGCGCATACCGCCACGCAGATCTCGCCGACGTAGCGATCGGCCAGCCGACGCAGCGGCGCGGTGGCATGTGCATACGGCGCGGCCAGTGCCCATTGCAGCGGCTGCGCCGGCAACTCGCCGTCGAATGCAGCGTAAGCCGCGCCACGCAGTACGCTGGTGCAAGCCACCATCATCGCGATATGCCGCGCTTGCGCGGGATCGAGTGAGCGGATGAAGTCGGGATAGGTCTGCGCTTCCGGCCATGCAAGCTGCAGGGCTGCGGCGGTACGGCGCAAACGCGCGATCGCGGCCGGTTCCGGTGCGGGCAACGTGCGCAGCAGGCCGACCTTGGCGCGCATCATCAATTGCGCGGCGGCCATGCCAGTCAGCAGCGAGATCTGTTCATTCCAGTCTTCCACCGGATGGCGCGCGCGGAACGACAGCGTCCACTGCCCGTCATCGGCCACGCCGATTTCCTGCTCCGGCAGCGGTAGGCTGATGCCGCCGCGCTGCAGCTCGCGTCGCTTGCGCAGTTCGCCGATCTCGCGCAGCACGGTCCACATCGGTTCGGCGGTGCCAGCATCGATGCGCTGCTGCACGCCGAGATAATCCAGTCGCGCGCGGCTCCTGACCTGGGCACGGCGCACGTCGATCGTGGCGATCTCACCGGTCGCATCCAGTTCGATCGTCCACAGCAGCGCCGGCCGCAATTGATCGGGCAGCAACGATGCCGCGCCTTCGGACAACACTTTCGGATGCAGCGGAATTTTCGAGTCGGCGCCGTACAGCGTTTCGCCGCGCCGGTTGGTTTCCAGGTCCAACGCATCGCCAGGGCTGACGAACGCCGCGACGTCGGCGATCGCGTAATACACGCGATAGCCACCTTCGCGACGCTCGACCAGCAGCGCCTGATCCAGGTCCATCGAACCGGGTGGATCGATCGTGACCAGCGCGAGATCGCTGCGATCAAGCCCCGGCAACCGCGGCTGTGTGGCCGCCTGCGCGGCGACAGCCTCGACCTCGGGAGGGAATTCGGCGGGCAATTTGAAGGCAGTGCGGATCGCCGTCATACCCTGCGCAAGTACCTGCGCGGATGATGGCTGGACGGAGAGTCTTCGCGTGGGCGCCATCGAGCTTCCTTAAACGAACCGGGGAAATCCGGTGCCGGAGGCGGCACGCGGTGAGCGCGAATATACATGCGCGCCGGCCCGGCATTCCGGCGGGAGCCGTCCGGGACTACCGCCGCCGCGTGGCAAGGTGTAGAAACGGCGGACCTTCCGCCCTTCTGACTACCCATGAGCGATGATGCCTTCCTGATCCGCCTGGCCGAAGACGATGATGATTTCATCATCGCGCTGGTGCCCCGCTTCGTCGATTTTCCGCTGCCGGTCTGGCGCAAGCGGCACGAATGCATCGAGGGCATTCGTGCGGACGTGCTGCGGCACTTGGACGAACAGCCGGCGAACAGCTACATCTTCGTGGCCGAAAATGCGGACGGCGAACGCGTCGGCTTCGTGCACCTGCAGAAGACCCGCGACTTCTTCACCAGCCGCTCCAACGCGCACATATCCGATCTCGCCGTGGCGCCGGCCCACGAAGGCCGCGGCGTCGGCAAGGCTCTGCTCGACCACGCCGAGGACTGGGCGCGCGAGCATCAGTGCCAGTTGCTCACACTGGCCGTGTTTCCCGGCAACGAACGTGCGCGCACGCTGTACGACGCCGCCGGTTACGCGCCGGATCTATTGCGGCTGGCGAAACCGGTGCGTTGAACATATTCCATCGGTCATACCCTCCGCCATGCGCCTCGGCCAGTCCGAGATTCTCCTCAGGAGATTGAGTATGCCTACCGGTAATGCGCCCTCTTCGACCAAAGAGCACAGCCCGCGTCCAGCCAGACGGCAGTACAAGCAGTACAACAGTTGAGGGGCTGGAGATCCCTCTTTAGCGATGAAATGATCTGAGCTGCACATCGGAGGGGCGCATGCCCCCGCTGGGCGACGAGACATGGATGATCCGTATCTCGCCGGGTCCCAGGTCGAAGTAATTCTCGCTGAAGACAGCTGCCGGGTCCGCGATCAACAGATGGACGAAGTGATGATAAGTCACTCCCGTTACCGTCACGGATAGCGATCCATCTTCTGTACTCTCCACCCGCATCAACGGCTCGGCACTGGCAAAGCCGAGCTGCTTGATCGGTGCGAAGAACAACCGGTTGTCGGCGCACGACGGCGAGCGGACCATGAGCACCTGCTCAGGCGCCATCGCGATCCGTGCGGGCGTACCGCGCCAGACGGCGGCGCTGCTCAACGCAGCTGTCGGCACAGCGACGGTTTCGCTCCAGCGCGTTTCACCATTCAGCGTGATCATCGTCAGCGTCGCTTCGAAAGTGAAGGCCGTGCGGGTGTCGTTGGTTAGCCACAATTCGACCCCGCCGTCGTCGAGTGTCTTGAACGAGGCGAGCACCGGTGCATAGGCGCGCGCCACGTAGAACCAGCTCGCTTTTCGTACGCCATCGTAGTCGACCAGGCTCCAGCTGATGCCAGGCCAGCAATCGTTGTATTGCCAGATCAGCGTGCCGGAGCAATGCGGCTTGCGCCGGCGGTAGTGCTCGATGCCGAACTTCAGGCCCTCGGCCTGAACCAGCTGGGTGAAGTCGATGTACTCGTCTAGATCCTCGGGCAAACCAGTGACCGGGATCAGCATCGCGTTGACCTTGTCCTGCGGATGATCCTTGATGCGGTTGAGGAAGCCGACACTACCCAGGCTCAGTTGATCGGGCGCCAACCAGCGCGCCAGGGTGTTTTTCGAGGGCGCCGCCTGAATGCCGAATTCGCTGACGAAGCGGGCGTTGTCCTCGGCATAGCGCGTATACGCCACCGCTTCCGGGCTGTGATCGAAACCGCCGACCGGCACGTCGTCCGGTACCGGCGGCAGGCCATGCCACACCGTCCAGTTATGTACGTCGCCGGCACGCATGCTGTTGTGGCTGGGGCCGCCATAAGGGCTGCCTGGCCAGTACGGTGTGGCTGGGTCAAGCCGCGTCAGTGCCTGCGGAATCATCTGCTGGAAGAACAGATCGCCCGGATACGGCGTGCGCTGCCCACTCATGCGATCGATGAATTGATGCACCGCCTGCCCTTCATTGTTGCCGCACCACAAGGCCAATGACGGATGATTCCTCAACCGCACGATCTGCTGATCGACCTCGCGCCGCACGCTTTCGACCAGGCGCGCTTCCTGGTCCGGGTACGGCGCGCAAGCGAACATGAAATCCTGCCAGACCAGCAGGCCGAGCCGGTCGCAGGCCGCGTAGAACGCCTCGGCCTCGTAGATGCCGCCGCCCCACACCCGCACCATGTTGATGTTGGCCGTCGCCATGCTTTGCAGCAACGCTTCGTAGTCCGCCGTAGTCACGGCACCGACCAGGGAGCTGGCCGGAATCCAGTTCACCCCACGTGCAAAGATGGGCACGCCGTTGAGCACGAAACGGAAGAAATCGCAGCCGGGCTCGTCCGGATCGGGCGAAGTGTCCAACGCGATAGTGCGAATGCCAACCTGCAGCGTGCGCCGATCGAGTAACTGCTCGCTATGAGTGAGTTCGACGGTCAAGGTATACAAAGCGGCCTCGCCGAGTTCCGGCGTCCACCACAAGCGTGGCTGCTCGACGACGAGCGCAGTCTCCAACGCCGAAGGACTCGCAGCGTCGAATGCCATGATCGAACTTGCGGCCATAGCGCCATCGGGAGCGAGCAACCGTATCGTGGCGCTAAGCAGGCCTGCCGCGCCGCCGCCAAAATCATCGACGGCAACGCGCACCGCCACCGTCGCCGCGCCATCAATGCTGTGGGTGCTGAAATGCACATCTTCGAGCGCCGCAAGCCGCTGGCGCTCCAGTCGCACCGGGCGCCATATACCGACCGTGGGCAGCCGCGGCGCCCAGTCCCAGCCCCAGCCGAACTGCGCCTTGCGATGGAACTGACGTTTCGATTCCTTGATCGGATCCGCGATGATGTCCCAGGTCGCCATCGACTTATCGACGACCACCAGAGCCGGCGGCGTGAAGCGGATCAACAGCAGGTTGGGTATATCCGTACGCAACAGGCTGCCGATGTCGAAGCGCACGGCGGCGAACATATTGTCCGACTCGCCCAGCAACGTGCCGTTGAGCCAGATCGAGGCATAGGTATCTAGGCCCGCGAAGGTCAGTAATACGCGTTCGTTTCCGCGCGCGGATGCGGCGTCGAAGTGCGTGCGCCACCACCATTCGCGGTCTTTCACCCAGGCGCATGCGGCTTCATTTTCTCCCGCGAAGGGATGCGGGATGCGACCGGCATCGTGCAAAGCGAGATAGGTATCACCGGGCGCCACAGCCGGAATCCAGCCGCTGTCGTCGCTTGTCGCCAAGCTGACGATGGCACCCTCGCCCGGCGCGCAGTCGCGAATCTGCCAGTCGCGCAATCGAACACCGCCGGATATCTCGGGCGGCATGTTTTTCGTCACTTCAATCATGTCGCAGTGCCTGCTGCAGGAATTGTGCGGTCTTCTTGCAGGCCAGCGCCGCCTCGGGCGAGTCGATGCCTGTAGGCCACGTCTGATGCACGTGCGGCATGCCTTCGTAAATATCCAGTTTCACAACGCAGCCCGCTGCATCCAGCGCCTGATACAGGCGCACGGCATCGCTGAGCAGCATCTCCCGTGTGCCAGCCTGGATCAGCGTGGGCGGAAACCCCTTGCCGAAATCGCCCTGGATCGGTGATGCATACGGGTGCAGCAGTTCGTCCGGCCCCGCATACATGTCGACGTTGAGGGCCAATTGCTCAGGGTCAAGGTAATCGACCTGCCGCAGGGTACGGATGGTGTCGCCGGCAAAGCACAGATCGACCGACGGCGACCACAGTGCTAGCGCGGCCGGCATCGGCCTGCCCAGGTCCCTGAGCTTCAGCGTCGCGGCCGCCGCAATGCCGCCACCAGCCGAGTCACCGAACAACGCGGTTTTGTCGATGGCTGTGCCGGCCTTGGCCAGCGACTCGAAGACCGCCACCACTTCGTCGGTCACCGTGTCGTAACGCCCACGTGGCGCGGGCATGTAGTCGATCGACAGTACGGATTCCTCGAGCAGATTCGCGATCACTGCGGGCGCTACCGCATTCGCCCTGGCCGAGCCGCCGACATAGCCGCCGCCGTGCACATACAACACGCGGGCGCTCTCGTGCCGTTGAGTTCCCGGGATGTATTCCAGCACGCGCACGCCACCCAGTTCGCGTTCGACGATATGCGTGCCCAGCCGCGCCAGTACTGGCGCGGCAAGCGCCTCGCTGATCGCGTTCCCGCGCTCAGCGAAAGCGGTCCATTCGCGCACGTCGTGACTGCGCGGTGGCGGCTGCAAGCCACCCGCCTTCATCACCTCCGCCACCATGCGCCGGAAGGCCTCTTGCCATTGCGCGGAGACCGTCGACGGAAGCGCGAACTGCAGCGGCACAACGTCCTCGTTCTGGTGGTTGTCCGGCATCGGAATTTTCTCCACTCAGGCCGTGCGCTGGCGCGCCAGTTGTTCGAGGATGCGCGCATGCGCGGAGCGGTCGAGCCGGTACAACAGCAGGATCAGCACGCCTGCCACCGAGAACAGCGCCGCGCCCGGCCCATAGAACAACCCGAGCATCGAGACGGTTTCCGGACGCAATACCAATTGCGTGCCCGCCTTCGCCGCCGCGCCGCTGGGAAAGTGGCTGAACTGCAGGATCAGCCCGGCGATCAACGCGCCGCCGCCGGTGGCGGCCTTGCCGGCGAAGGTCCAGCCGGCAAAGTACAGCCCTTCGCGGCGATGGCCGAATAAATATTCGTGTTCGTCGGCCGCATCCGCCAGCATCGAGGTGACGCCAATCGCCGCGGCCGTCAGGCTGAGCCCGCCCACCGCGGCATTCACGGCCAGCGCCAGCGTCAGCGCCTGACCCGTAAGCGGCAACAGCCCGACCAGTCGCAGGCTCGCCGGCAGTGCCTGGGTCACGATAAGCACCACCAGACTGAGCAGCAGCATGCGCTTCTTGTCGAAGTGTTGAGCGAACGAGCCGATCAATGGGGCGCCGGCCAGCAAGCCGAGAAAGAATGCCAGCGTCACCAGCTTGGTCTGGTCGGCGGACAGCCGCCAGAAATAGGTGTTGGCGTGCAGCCCGAGCGAGAGCGCCACACCCTGCGCGATGAAGAACAGCACAGCCGAACCGAACAGGATGCGGAAGGAGCGGTTCCGGAACACCTCGATCAGCCCATCCAGCAGCGCACGCAGCCAACCCGGCCGATTCGCCGCGGTCGGATGCGCGTGATCGCGCAACACGAAAGTCCCCCACATCGCGGCGAGCGCTCCGATGATGGCGACCGCCGCGCAGGTCATCGCAAACGGCATGTAGGCCGCCCGCTGCGAGAGTCCGCCGCTGCCCTTGAAGAAGATGCCGAAACCGATCAGCACCGTGGCCAGCCCACCAATCATGCCCAGCCCCCAGCGCCATGCAGCGATGCGCGAACGCTCAGCGTAGTCGTCGGTCAACTCGGCACCGAGCGCGAGAAACGGCAAGTTGAACAACGACACCGAAACGCGTAACAGCACCGACAGCAGCAACAGCAGCACGAACAACGTGCTGGCAGACAGGCTCTGGGGCAGTGAGAACATCAGCACGAAAGCAAGCATCGACAGCGGCAGGCCAAGCAGCATGAAAGGCAGCCGCCGGCCGAGCCGCGAATGCCAGCCGTCCGAAATCGAACCGATCAGCGGATCCAGCGCCGCATCGACGATCAGCCCCGCCGAAAGCGCCACCCCGGCAGCAGCGCCGGACACGCCGCAGACCGCCGTCACGTAGAACAGGCCGAATACGGTGAGCACGTTGTTGGTCACCGCGTCGACGAAGGCGCCGGCGCTATAGGCAATCTTCGGCAGGAACGGCAGTGGCCGATGGCGCGACGATCTCGCATCGATCGGCACGCCCGATTTGTCGTCCATCGCGGTAATCGTCATCGCGGCTGATGCTCCCGAGGCGGGTGACGCAGCGGAATCCTGCACTACAGGATCGATATGGAAGCGCGATGCGACGTTCATGTCGTACCGAGTGCCTGCCTGATCGCGGCGAGCGCGAGCGGCTGCATCACGGCATAACCCGCCGCGTTGGGATGCACGCCGTCGTTGGCATAGTCAGCACGCATCGAGCGATCCTCTGCAGCCAATGCAGTGAAGTAGTCGATGAACAGTGCGCCGCGCTCGTCGGCGATCTTGCGTAGCCAGTCGTTGAGTTCGGCGATTCGTGCCACCGGCTGCACCTCGGGCAACCAGCTGAACTGACCGGCCGGCGTGATGCTGCCGAGCAGGACCTTGATGCCGTTGCGCTCGGCGATATCCAGCATCGCAAGGATGTTGTTCCGGTAATCCTGCGGTGTGTTCGGCCCGGTGTTGCCAGCGACATCGTTGGCGCCGCATAGAATGTGTACGGCGATCGGTTTCAGTGCGACCACATCGGCATGGAAACGCAGCAGGATCTGCGGTGAGGTCTGCCCGCTGATACCGCGGCCGAGCACACCGTTGGAGAACAGTGCGGGATCGCCGTAGCGCCACATCTCGGTGATCGAATCGCCGATGAAGATCACCTTGGGTCGTTCGCCAGCTTCTGCCTCGGCGTTTTCGTCGCGGTACAGTCCGAGGTGCGGCCAATCCTGCGCGCTGCGCGTGGCTTCCAGCTCAGCATAGGCCGCACGCGCCTGCGGATCGCTGATGCGTGCAAGCAGTTCGACGTCTTGTGGTTCTGTCTGCAACACAAATTCCAACAGTGCCTGCTCGAATGCACTGTGCGCTCGTGGCGTAGCCGGAAGCCGATCGACCATGCCGATGGGTAATGTCGCCTGTGCCATATGTGATCCTTATATGCCTCGCGGCTAGAAACCGGATTGATCGATCAGATGTGCGTGCTTGTGCTGGTGCGATTGCGCATGCTTTGCATCAAATATGTCCGCTACGTGCGATCGCGCCCAGATGCCTTCCGCTGGGTTTCGGCTTGCGCTCGAATGTCTTGAAATCCACTTCGACCAGGCCGAAGTGCTGTGCGTAGCCGGACGTCCATTCAAAGTTGTCGAGCAGCGACCAGTGGATGTAGCTGCGCACGTCGATGCCTTCGTCCAGGCACGCGCGCACTTCCTGCAAGGCCACATCGATGTAGGCGATGCGCCGTGCATCGTCAGATGTGGCGATGCCACTTTCAGTGACGTAGACCGGGCGGCCGCTACGCGCTGCGAGCCGGATCGTGCCGCCGAGCGCCTGCGGATAGAACTCGTAGCCCGCCGCGGTCAGTTCCGTGCCCGCAGGCGGATCGATGCGGCCATGTGGGCCGATCTGTACCCGCGTATAAGTCTGCACGCCGATGAAGTCGGCCTTGACGGCTTCATCGAGCCAGGGGCCGTAAAGCTGATCGCTGACGTAGGCTGCAAGGTTGCCCTCGCCGATGCCCTGCACATCCTGCATGGTCAGCGTGAGCCCGACCGGAAAATCGCCCGGCCCTGCCTTGATCGCCGCCATCGCCTTGCGGTGAGCATCCAGCAGCACCGGTTCGGTTTTGTCGATATCGGCGAACAGCAGCGTGGAGAACCGCGGCGCACCGGATGCCCTGGCGCATGCCGCCAGCATTGCGTCGATGGCCGGTTTGCTCTCCGGCGTATGCAGCAGCAGGCTGAGCAGGCGCTGGATGTTTGCTTCGTTGAAGGTGCTGGCGGCGGCGAGGCGATCGCCTAGTCGTGCTGTGGCCTTTTCGGCGAAACGTGCAAATAGGTCGGCGCCGTCCGTCATTTCGAAGCCGCCGCGCTCGGCGAACCAGCGCGGCACCGTGAAATGGTTGTAGGTGACCATCGGCGCCAGTCCGCGTTCCAGACAGGCATCCACCATGCGCGAATAGCGGTCGAGCTCGGTGCTCGAGAATTGGCCCGGCGCGGGTTCGATGCGCGCCCACTCGATGCCGAAGCGATAGCAGTTGAAGCCCAGCTCCGCGGTGATCGCGACATCTTCCTCATAGCGGTGGTAGCTGTCACAGGCTTTACCCGATGGCTCACCAAACAAGGTCGGCTGGACCTGCTCGGCCAGCCATACATCGGAGTTGGTGTTGTCTCCTTCGCTCTGGTGCGCCGAGATCGCCACGCCCCAGAGAAAATCTGCGGGCACGGGACGTTTGGTCTTTTCTATGCTCAAGATCACCTGCTCCGTTTGGAAGGTTTGGCCGCAATAGCCGGATAAAGCAGTTCGAGCACTTCGACGAGCACCGCGACCGAGCTTTCGACGCCGGCCCGATCGCGCCGGAACAACGCCTCCAATGAGAGTCCACGCACGGCGGCGACGAACAGGCGGTGGATCGCCTCGCCGTTGGGACGATCGCGCATGCCGGCATCGACCAGGCGCTCGACGATCCACTCGTGCGCACGTAGGTCGATCACCCGCTGCATGGTGCGGAGCTGGTCGGCAAGCACCGCGTCGGAGCGCGAGGCCAACATGATTTCCATCACCGCGGTGCCGGAGGGCTGACTGATCACCTCCCACATGGTCGTGGGCAGCTCGCGTAGCCATTGCAGTGGTGGCTTGGCCTGCACCGACTGCTCGTAACGCAACGAATCCTGCTCGAATACCGCTGCCACCACCGCCAGCATCAGATCGGTCTTGGTCGGATACTGATGCGACATCGCACCGCGACTGACCTTCGCCTCGTCGGCCACCATGGTGACCGTGGTGGCGCTGTAGCCAACATGGTGTAGGCAGGAAATCGCCGCGGCGATGAGCTTGGCCTGTGTCTCGGCGCTGCGTTGTGCCTGGGGACGCCGCTGCGGACTGGCAGACAGTTTCGGGGCAGCACTGCGCCGAGATTTTTGCGGTGGCTGTGCTATCGCAGCTTTTTGTGTCGCCTGCCGTTTCGTGGTCATCGAGACTGGTCCAGATTGGGTAGTGAATATCGGTTCGTTCTTCAGAGCTTCAGATCGAACGATACGCCCAGCGTTCGGAATGTATTGGCGCCGAACGTCTGGCTGTAGGTATTGCGGTCGCCGAGTATCACGCCGGACGGCGTGACGAATCGAAACTCCGGTACGAACTCATTGGTGAGATTGCGCACGTATAGCGACACGCCCCAGCGTCCATCGTGGGAGCGCACGCCAGCCTTCGCACCGAGGATGACGTGGCTGCCGCTGGAATCGTCGGGGTCATAGGCCGGATCGAAATGGACACGCGAGGTGTACAGCGCATCGGCGGTAACAAAGCCGTCCAGAGCAGAACTCAACGAATGTGTGTATGTGCCGCTCAAGGTGACTTTCACCTTCGGCGCGCCGATCAGCGGATGACCACCCGCGTCGGTGGTGCTGGTGGTGACGCCAGCGGCGTTGGTGACCGACTTGCAGCCTTGCGCAACGGTCTGGTTGGGCGCGCAGGCAACAAAATAGCCGTGACCGTATTTGCCGTCGTTGTAGAGTGCGCCGGCGTTGACGGTGAAGTTCGGCGTGAGCTTGCCGAATGCGCTCAGCTCGACGCCCTTGATGGTTACCGAAGGCGCATTGCCGTAGACGAACGTCGCCGACGCCGCATTGAACAACAGATCCTGATAGTTCTCGTAGCGCGTGTGGTAGATCGAGCCGTTGAGGCCGAACTTGCCGTCGAGCCAGGTTGTTTTCAGACCGGCTTCCCATGAGTACGGAATTTCTGGCTTGATGATGACGGGCACGTCGTTGGTGGTGGCCTGGTCGTTCACCGCTGGGCCCTTGTAGCCCTTGGTGAAGGTGACGTAACCCATCATGTTCTCGCTCAGATCGTCCTGCACGCCAAGGCGGAACGAGCTATACGCATGCGATGTGCTGCCATTGATCGGTGCGATGCCGGTGAACGGAAACAGCGCACCAGGCGCCAACGCACGCATGGTGTCGGCGGAGATCTCGTCGCGGCCCAGTCGCAGCCCAACGATGCCGCGGAAGGTCGGCGTGAACTTCAGCGTCGCTTCGCCGAACGCCGCATAGCTGGTTTCTTTCGCGTGGGTCAGCGAGCTCTGGCCGAGCACGAACGGCAGCGGCAGCAACGGCTCGCCCTTTTGCAGGGTCTGATAGATCTGCGTGCTATGGAAGTAGTAGAGCCCGCCAACGTAGTCGAAGAAATCGTTGTTCGACGAACTCAGTCGAAATTCCTGGCTCTGGCTGTGCAGGTTGGAGTTGCCCTGATTGATATTGAGGATGTCGATCGGCACGCTGTCCGCGTCGTCGCCCAGGCCCCAGCTGCGCAGGTGGCGCAGCGAACTGATCGAGGTGAGCGTGGTATTGCCGAAATCGTAGTCGACCTGCGCGGACAGACCATAGGATTTGGTGTGCTGCTGATTCGGCTGATCCTGGCAGACGCGATTATTTTCCTGCGTCGGCGTGATGCCACAGCTGCCGAGCAGCTGGCTCAGGCGACTACCCGGCGTCGATTGGTAGACGGCCCAATCGCCGCCGCCGGTCGCGCTGACCCGGGCGAGATCGCCGATCAGATTGAACGTGAGGTTGCTGGTCGGCTGCCAGAAGTAGCGTGCGCGAAAGCTGTTGCTGTAGGTGTCGTTCCAGCTCTGCAGATAATCGTTGTAGACCGTACTCGGCTGCTTCGTGTTTGCTGCGGACAGGCGCAGCGCCGAATAGGTCGAGACCGGCAGATTCAGCACCACCGTGCGTGTGCCGCTGTCGCGGCTACCCTGATCGACGTGCGCAATCAGTTCTGTCTTGCTCGGATCGGGCATGTTGGTGGTGATGTTGAGCACGCCCGCCGAGGTGCTGCGGCCGAACAAGGTGCCCTGCGGCCCTTCCAGTACCTCGACACGCGCCACGTCGAACAGCTGCGGCGCGCCTGCAGTGGCGTTGCTATCCAACGCTACACCGTCGACCACGATGCCCACGCTGGATTCGGCGGTACGCGCGTTCTGCGCCACGCCGATGCCGCGGATCTGCAGCGTCGGCGATGCACCGCCCTGCACGGTAAGGCCCGGTACGGCATCAGCGAGATCACGCACGTCGTTCAAGTTCTGGTTCTGCAGCTGCGCCTCGGTAACTACGGTGACCGGCACCGGCACGCTTTGGATGGATTCGGCGCGTTTGGTCGCGGTAACCACCACCTGCGAGAGATTGGTTGTCTTGTCGGGCGAAGGCGATGGCGGCGTGCGGACGTTGCCGGCATCCGATTTGCCGGACGCGGCGGTTGCCTTCGCAGTCTGGCCGTTACCGCTGGTCGTCACGCTCTGCGCAAACAATGGACCTGCGACAGTGGTCAGGCCACCGCTGCAGACAAGCATGATCAGATATGAATTACGCACTTCCTTCCCCTCCCGAACTGCATGGATAACTGCCTGCATCCCCCTCAATCGTGGCCGACCATAGGCGCAAATTTACAAACAGGCAAGTCTGTTTTTGTTGCATCGCAGCGAAGTGACAACGGTCGACGCCCAAAAACAACGCAAAAAAGCTCAGCTCCCAAAAGCAAAAAGAACAGATTTCTCGGGGTTTTGAGTTAAAAGCAACAATATCGACCCAGGGCGTGCTTTCAGAAGAGTTCTTGCTAACTAAGGAAAATCCCTGTCATCCATTCCTCAATTCACGGCATCTGCCAAAGCCGCCGAAGCGGCTTTTGCTGAGGCAAAATCCTGCTCCGCGATGCATTCGCCACATCCGCGGTAAGCAACACCATAGGTGCCCAGAAAAAAGGGGCTATGACAATCCGCCTCCCAAAAGCACCCTCCGTGTAGAGATATTCGAAGGAGACTGTCGACGTGGTCTTAGGGCATTTGTTATCCAATGGCGGTACGCCATAAAAAAAGCCGCCAGATCCGGCGGCTTTTTTATGGCTTGCTGCGACTACTCAGTTGAGCTTGCTGTCGCCCTTGCCGGCCGTGTCGGTCTGCTCAAGCTGGTCCAGCCGCAGCGTCAAACGGTCGAGGTTCGGCAGCGAGAGCAGATGGGCGTAGACCCAGCCGAACACGCCTTCGCGCAGGAATTCGTGGGCGGTCTTTTCGTCCAGCTGGCGTAGCTTGTCCTCGTTGACGGTGAACAAGCCATTGAGATTCACCGACACGCCCTCTTTCTGCAGGCGGATGTTGCGCGGCTCGAGCAACTGGTGCTTGCGCAGCTGTTCCATGAACCAGCGCGTGCGACCGACGTGCTGCTGGAATTCGCCGAGGAAGCTGACGGCATTGGTCAGCGTCTGGCTGTCGGTGCCGTCGTCCTTGAACAGCCGCTCGCCTTCGCTCTCGCTGAAGCCCTGGTAGCCTTCGTCAAGAAAGACGGTGAAGTCGTCGCCCGGTTCGCCGGCGGGTTTTTCGGCCAATACGAACGGGTAGCGGCGAATGAAGGCCGGGATATAGGTGTTCGGCAGCCAGCGACCATCCGCATCGACGAACAGGTTTTCGTCCTGGCGCAGGCCGAGCAGAGCCATCGGGCCGGCATCGTCAACGCTGGTGCCGGCGAACAGGATCGGCAGGTCGCGCGCGGCGGCGGGGAATTCCACGCCGGTCAGCGGTACCGAATGCACCTTCTGCGCGAACTTGAAGTTCGGTAGGCTCTTGATCCGCAGATTTTTGTGCTGCGTGCGATTGAGCGGCACCGGCCGCTCGTAGAAAAGAACTTCAGCCACGTTGATCCCTCTTAACTGTCCATCGTGCCGGGGACGCCACCAGGCTCCCCTCCCAAACCCGATATGGACCTCGCATTCGAAGGAACACTATATCAGCGCCCGGCGGCGACCGTGAACAGCCGCGCCCGCCCCACGCCCCGGCCTGCCGAGACCGATAGTCAACGCTTCGCCATCTAGTTGCTCTATGCTGCGGAATATCCGAGCATCGCTGCACCGTCGGAACGCTCTTTCGCTTGCGCTGAAGGACGACACACATGTTGATGGAAGTGCCCTGCCAGGCCGATCTCCACTCGACCCGGGTGCTCTCGCTGGACGCCGCCGGCCGGATCCTCGACTGGATCAGCTGGCAGGAGGCGGTTTGCCTCTACGTGCGCGACGCGGTGGCCTGGACGCTCGGCGACCCCTGTCTCACCGTGCACGGCGGCACCAATCGCCTGCTCGGCAGCCAGAGCCTGATCCATCTGCACCCGATCATCGCCAGCACCGGCCATTGCCGCGACCATGCGATCGACCCGGCGCCCGCGCTGACCAATACCGCGCTGTTCGCCCGCGACCGCCACCTGTGCCTGTATTGCGGCAACCACTACAGCCGCGGCGAACTCACCCGAGACCATGTAATGCCGGTATCCAAGGGCGGCCGCGACGAGTGGGAGAACGTGGTCAGCGCCTGCCTCGCCTGCAACCTGCGCAAGAGCAACAAGACCCCGCAGCAGGCGCACATGCCGCTGCTGGCGGTGCCGTACCGGCCGAGCTGGGTCGAGCACCTGATCCTGTCCAACCGCAACATCCTGGCCGACCAGATGCAATTCCTGATCAACCACCTGCCGCGCGACCGGCGCGCCGCGCATAGCTGAAACGGATGCGCGGCGACGGTCACGCGCCGTGCTTCAGTCGCCCGGCTCGACCGCCAGCGCCTCCTCCACGTTGTCCAGTTCGCTGCGACCTTTTTCGGCGAGGTTGCAATAGTGGCGTCGGATTCGATCCAGGATCTGGTCGTCCAGTTCCTCCAGGTTGAGCAGGGCGTTGTGCGCGCGACTGCTACGGATCAACTCGTCCAGCTTGATCTGCACGGCCACTGAGTCCCGGTTCTGCGTGTTCTGGATTAGGAACACCATCAGGAAAGTGATGATGGTGGTGCCCGTGTTGATCACCAGCTGCCAGGTATCGCCGAAACCGAACAGCGGCCCGGTCGCCGCCCACACCACCACCACCAGGCTGGCGGCGATAAAGGTATAGGGTTTACCGGCGGCGCGGGCGGTGGCCGCGGCGAAATGGCGAAACATGGATTTGGCGCTCATCGGATATCCTGCGATGGGGAAGCAAACCGGCGGATGCCGGCATGCGGCCGCAGTGTAGTTCCGAATATGTCGATGGACCGGCTAGAGACCTGCGAACTCGGCGCGCATCCCGCACAGCGTGGCCGCCGGCGGAATTCCAAGCATCCGCTTCGAACGATCCGGCGCGGCAATTGGCCGCCTTTGTCCCCATGCCCGGCCCAGCGTGTGGTCGCATGATTCGGCTTGCGGCAGATGACCGTTGTTTTACACATGGGGCTGCGCACCACCGAGGCCTGCGGGTGCACCGGTGGGCGGGATCGAATCGGCCCGAAGCGTCTCGCTGCGCACTCGGCTTGCTGTATCACGATGGAGGTCGGGTACATGGGCCGTCATACCGAGGGGATTCATCGATGTCTATGCGTAAACAATCCGCCGTACTTTCCCTGCGTCGCCTCAAGCGCCATGGCCTTGCGCTTTCACTTTCGCTGCTGCTGAGCGCGCACGCGATGGCGCAGACGGCGCCGACGCCGACCACTACCGACAACAGCAAACCGAACAAGGCCGCGTCGCCGGAGCAGAAGGATGCGGTCAATCTGGGCAACGTCACCGTGACGGCGCAGAGCCGCACGCAGGAAGTGCAAGACGTGCCGATTCCGATGCAGATCGTCACCGAGAAGCAGATCGACGCACTGGCGGTCACCGATTTTTCGAAGATGAACGGCTACATCCCCGGCCTGTTCGTCGACGGCTCGCAGCCGACCCAACCGATCTACTCGCTGCGCGGCATCAGCGTCACCGATTTCGGCATTGGCACGGATTCGCCGATCGGTATCTACCAGGACGGCGTCTATGCCGGCAAGACCGGCGGCGCGTTGCTTACCTTCGACGACATCCAGCGCGTCGAGGTGCTGAAGGGGCCGCAAGGCACCCTGTTCGGCCGCAACAGCGCGGGCGGCGCGATCTCGGTGGTGACCAACCAGCCCGAGGACGACTGGGAAGAAAAACTGCGTGTGCGCCTCGGCGACTACGGCACGCGCTACGTCGACGGCGTGCTGAATGCGCCGATCACGCCGGATGCGGCCTACCGCTTCAGCTTCGTCGACAACCAGAGCAACGGCTGGCTGCACGACGCGGCCAACGGCCAGCACTACAACAAGAACGACGACTGGGGCATGCGCAACCAGCTGCGCTGGAACCTGCCGGATGGCACGGTGGCGCGCGTGGTGTGGGAGCACGAGAAATTGAACCAGCCGGCGCGACCGGCGATCGGCCTGGTACCGGTATCGCCGTCGGGCACCGTGCCCTACCCGGCCGATCCGCAGACTTATCTCGACCCGATCCATGCGCCGGTCTACAACGATGTCGTCGGCAATGGCGAGAAACGCACCTTCGACGGCGTCACCCTGTTCCTCGATCATTCGTTCTCGTTCGGCGATCTCAGCTCGACGACCGCCTACCGGCATTTCAATACGTCGAACCTGGAAGACAGCGATGGCACCGACCAGCGCTCGCTGTATCTCGATACCAACAATATCGAGAAGAACACCAGTTGGTACCAGGAGTTCAAGTTGTCCGGCAAGAACGACCTGCTCGACTGGGTCGCCGGCACCAGTTACTACTACGACAATGCGCGCCAGGACAACCGGATCGACCTTTATACCAACAGCATCGATACGATCTTGAACAACACCGGGATCGCGCCGGGCGGCCTGTATGGACCGCTTAGCGCCGCGCTGCAAAGCTTTGGATTGCCGGGACTGCTGAATGACCCCTGGCAGGAAGACATGATCAATCACGGCCGCTACAAGGCAGGTGCCCTGTACGGTGACGTGATCTGGCATCTCAGCGACCGCCTGAACCTGACCACCGGCCTGCGCTTCACCCGCGACGAAAAAGAGTTCAGCTGGTACAACCCGATGCGCAGCGCGCCGCAGCTCGACGCCACCCTCGCGCAGCTGCAGGCACTCGGCATCTTCAATATTCCGGGCGTGCCGCCGATCCAGACCTTCCAGCAGAACATCGAGTTCAACACGCCTGCCTCGACCGCCGCACCCTTCGGCATCAAGCACAGCTGGAACGACTTCAGCCCGCGCGTGGTGCTCGACTACAAATGGACGCCCAACCTGATGCTGTACGGCTCGGTGGCGAAAGGCTACGAAGCCGGCGGCTTCAATGCGGAACAGGTCGGCTCGGTCTATCAGCCCGAAGACGTGTGGAACTACGAGTTCGGCATGAAGAGTTACTTCCCCGATTACCACCTGCTGCTGAATGCCTCCGTCTACTACTACCGCTATTCCAATTTGCAATCGCTCAATCTGATTTCCAACGCGAACGGCGCGCTGCCGTTGTACGAAGTGAGCACCAGCGACCAGCATGCCAAGGGACTCGAGCTGGAGACGCACTGGCAGGCCACCAAAGCCTTGCGCTTAAACCTCACCACCACTTACACGGACGCCACCTACCAGCACTATGTGTCGGCGCAGGGCGCCAACCTCGAAGGGCAACCGGTCGGCGAACCGCTCTGGTCCACCACCGCCGGCGCGGATTACGTCTGGAGCGGCGTTGCCCGCGGCGACCTCGACCTCACCGTGCAGCAGGCCTGGCGCGGCAAGATTCGCTGCAACGACAATTCGATCAACCAGCTGCAGTGGCAGTGCCTGTCCACGCCGAGCTTCACCATGGGCAAGGCGCAGCAACGCACCGACCTGCATCTGGGCTGGTCGTCGCCGCACACGCCGTGGAGCTTCGCATTGTTTGCCAACAACGTGTTCAACAAACGCTATGTGCAGAACGTCAACACCATCAGCCAAAGCATTCTCGGCACGCCGTTCGCCTACATCACGCCGCCGCGCATGTGGGGCGTGGAGATGGCGGTGGATTTCTAAGAGCACGATAACCCGATGATCCCGCCGCGTTACCGTGTCTTATTGGTCTACTCGCTGCTGCAGGCGCTGATGCAGTTCGAGTGGCTGCGCTTCGCGCCGATCACCAGCGACATCGCGATCCACTACCACGTGTCGCAAAGCGCCATCGGCACGTTGTCGCTAGTGTTTCCACTGCTGTTCATCCCGCTGGCGCTGCCGGCCGGCGTACTGCTCGATCGCGTGTCCGTGCGTACCTCGCTGCGCATCGGCGCGATCGGCATGGCGTTGTCTGCATGGTTGCGCGTGCTCGGGCCACACTACGACTACCTGCTTGCGGGGCAGTTCGCCTTTGCCGTGCTGCAGCCGCTGGTGATGGGCCTGGTCGCGCGGCTGGCGCTGATCTGGTTCGATGAAAGCGAACGCCTGCGTGCCACCGAAATCCCCAGCATGGCGATGTTCGCCGGGCTCGGGCTCGCCTTCGTGCTGGTGCCGATGATCGGCTATGAAACACTATGGCTCGATGCGGTCGCGTTGAGTGCGCTGGCGCTGCTGACGTGGCTGTGGGTGCCGGCCGATCCGGGCATGGCCGCCATCGAGCCGGGCCTGCGGCCGTCGTGGCGATCGGCGATGCTGGCGATGCTGCGCACGCCGATGTTCCTGGTCATCACCGCCTATTTCTTCCTCGCCAATGGCTACTTCAACGCTATTTCCACCTGGCTGGAACCGATCCTGCATCGGCACGGGATCGATGCGCAGACCGCCGGCATCGTCGCCTTGTGCATGCTGGTCAGCGGCATCGTGTGCATGGCCTTTATCGAGCGCGTGTCGCGCTGGCTGAGCCTGCGCGTGCTGATGCTGATCGCCTCGCTGGGCTCGATCGGCGTCACCGCGGTGCTGTTCGTCAGCGGCTCGCCGATCCTGCTGTGTCTCGCCGGCATCGCGCTCGGCGCCAGCCTGCTCGCGCCGCTGCCCTTGCTGATTCAGGCGGTGGCGAATACTACCGGTGAGGAACATGCCGGCACCGCAGTCAGTGCCTTCTGGCTGGTCGGCAATACCGGCGCCGCCGCCTTCATCGCCGCGCTTGGGCCGATCGCCGATGCCGGGCAATGGACCGTGGGTTGTTTTCTGCTGATCGGCCTGCTGGTCGTCCAGGGGACTCTTGCCGTCATAGGAATGCCGCGACAAAGACAGCCCGTGTAAACGACTTTCTGCGAGTTGCCGAATACTTGAAGCTTCAAGCTTAACGTGACATGCGCAACCAGCCGGTTATCTCGTCGCATCGCTTCACCAGATGCCGTAGTACCTATCGATGATCGACTCGAACATCTTCTGCGGCAGCAGTTTCTTGATCAACGACACGCTCAGTTTCTGCGAAGTCGGGCCGACCATATGGCGCAGCTTCGGCACCGGCGTGTTGATGATGCGTTCGAGCAGCCGGGCGATCGCCTCCGGTGTCGCGCCGCCGGTTTCGTCTTTCTCCATCACGCCAAGTGCCATGCGGAAGCGTTCGCTGTAGTCGGTAGCTGCCTGCGCGGCGACCGCAATCGAGCGCTGCGCGGTAAAGCCGGTGTGGAAATCGCCGGGCTCGATCAACGCTACGCGCACCCCATAGGGCCGTACCTCCGCACGTAACGATTCGGTCAGTCCTTCAATCGCAAATTTGCTGGCGCTGTAAAGCCCCTGGAACGGCACGCCGACCAGCCCGGCAATCGAACTGATATTGATCAGATAGCCGGCGCCTTGCCGGCGCAGGAGGGGCAGCGTCGCGCGACATACCCGCAGCATGCCGAAGAAATTGGTATCAAATTGCGCCTGCGCCTCCGCGATGCTGGTGTCCTCTACCGCGCCGGCGATGCCATTGCCGGCGTTGTTGACGACCACATCGATGCTGTTTTCGCGGGCGAGTATCCATTGCACCGCCTGCTGGACCGACTCTTCCGAGCCCACGTCCATCGGAATCAGGACGACACCCTTGGCGGCAAGCGCATCCGCAAACGATGCGCTGCGACTGGTGCCGTATACGCGATAGCCGCGTTGCTGCAGATGCTGTGCGCAGATTTTTCCGATACCCGACGACGCGCCGGTAATCAGTACGACACGCGCCGATTCCGACGTTCCCATCGCCTGCCTCTGTTGAAAGTCACGGTTATCCGCTGCCCAAGATGCTTCTGCCAGGCAGCGACCAACAAACCCACTGCAACTGCGATCGCGGCGTTACCCGAGATGCGCGGCCGGGACGGCGTCACATCTCGTCGAACGGCAGCCACTCGTCGACCACGCGGCCGTCCTCGATCACCCGCACCGGGCCGTAATGCAGCAGGCTGCCCTCGGATTGATAGGGGCGGAAGAACACCATGTCGTCGACCGCCAGCGCGGGCGTACGCGGGCCGTTGAGGATGGACTGATTGAAGCTGAGCCCGAACTGCCGGTTGGCGATCAATCCCGATGGCGACGCCGGTTCGGCGGGCCAGCCGCCGCCGTAAATGAAATAGCTGCGCGCCCGCCGCGCGCGACCGGCGAACAGCAGCTTCGACAGCCAGGCCGGCCCGGGCAAGCGAGTGCCATCGCTGGCCTTGAGCACCGGCGTGGCGATGAAGACCGCCGGCTCGAACGCCTGCAGCAGATCGGTATCGAACTCCAGCGGCTTGAGCAGGGCCGAGCCGGTGGCCACGTCGTTGAGCGGCGAATCCTGCCGATGCAAGGCGACGGTCGGACTGCCGGCGCCGTTCCAGCACAGATTCGACGAGGGATATTCGGCTTGCGCCACCGCCTGGAAAGCGCGGTATGCGGCGACCGACTTGGCGAAGCTTTGCGCGCGGCTTTCGATCAGCCCTGGCAGCTTGCCGACGTGCGCGTCGTAGCCCATCAGCCCGGCGAATTCGAGATGCCCAGAAGCCGCGCGCACGCGCACGAGCAGGTCGCGCAATGCGGCGATATCGGCCACACCGCCGCGATGCAGGCCGACGTCGATCTCGATGTTGATGCGCAGCCGGAGATCCAGCTCGCGCGCCAGCTCCAGGTATTCGGTAAGTCGTTGCGGCGTATCGATCAGCCATTGCAGCTGACGCGCCGGATTGAAGCGCGTATCACGCAGCTCCCGGTAGAAATGCCGCGCGGCGAGCACCGGCATCGGCTTGCCGATCAGCAGGTCGCAGTCGGGAAACCGCTGCGCGACCTGGCGTAGCTGCGGCTCGTGAAACACCATCAGCGCACGGGTGCCGGTCAGCGCCATCGCTTCTTCAAGCAGAGCCGGCACCGGCAACGATTTCTCGACCAGGCGCAGGCGCGCGCCCGGCGCGATCAGCGTCTTCAGATGCGCCGCATTGCGACGCAGGCGCGCGCGATCGATCACGATGCTCGGCCAGGCAATGCCGGCCTGCCGTAGCGCCTGCTGCAGGCCGGCGAAATAAGCGTCGTGCGGTGAGGAAGATGAATCCGGCGTCATGACGTGGCGATCCCGAACAACGTCCGCAGATACGGATTGAGAAACTTGCCGCGCGGATCGAGTTCCGCGCGCAGGCGCAGGAATCGCCCGAGATCCGGATACAGCTCGCGCAGCTGCGCAACGTCCGCCGTATTCAGCTTGCCCCAGTGCGGACGGCCGCGATGGCGACGCAGGATCGGCTCCGCCGCGGCGAACAGCGGCCGATAATCCTGCTTGTGGTACTGGTGCACCGAAATCGAGCAGCGCGCCGCACCGGCTTGCCCCTGAAACGGACTCAGCCAGTAATTATCGGGTGCCACCAGGCGGAATTCGATCGGGAAAAACACATTGACGCCGCTGTTCACCACGGCACGGCAGGCTTCGTCCAGGCATGCCACAGCGGACTCGACCGGCACCTGATATTCCATTTCGTTGAAGCGCACGTTGCGCGCCGACGGATAGATCTGATGCGACCAGTTCACGCGTTCGGTAGGACGCAGGACGCGACCGATCATTGACTGCAGCCCGCGCCCCAGCGGGGGCAGCCAGCGAGTCAGCTCGCAACCCAGTTTCAATGCAAAGTCGTCGGAGTCGGCGCTCTGGACATCGCCGCTCGGCGGCTGCTCGGTCAGGTCCATTGTCTTGACGATGGCCTGGCGGCTGGCGGGAAAAGCCCACAGCTCGAAGTTGCGATGCCGACGCGCCAAGCTATCGATTTCCGGCAGCAGCGAGTCCAACGATTGCACGTGGACCCGCTCGTGCAACCGGAACGCCGGCACGTTCTGCAGCGTGGCTTGGGTGACGATGCCAAGCATGCCCAATGAAACAGCCGCCGCATGAAAGAGGTCGGCATCCTGCTCGCGGCTGCACTCGACCACGTCGCCAGTCGCAGTCACCAGCCGCAGCGCGGTCGCCCCAGCAGCGATGCACGGCAGGTTCAGTCCGGTGCCGTGGGTCGCCGTGGCCAAGGCGCCGGCCAGGCTTTGCCGGTCGACATCGCCCAGGTTGGGCATGGCCTGGTCGATGTCGTGCAGCAATGGGCCCGCCTCGTACAGACGGGTGCCCGCCCACAAGCGCGCCTGCTGTGTGCTGTCGTCTTCGCTGATCAGGCCGCTGAGCTTGTCCAGCGAGACGATCGTGCCGGTGGTCGGCACCAGCGCGCTGAAGGAATGACCCGCACCCACCGCGCGCACGTTGTCCGCGGCGCCGACCAGCCGACGTAATTCCTCCTCGTTCCGCGGCACCTGCATCGCGGCGGGCTGCGCCTGCTGACCACCGGACCAATTCCGCCAGGCAGGTGGCATGGACCGCGAATCGGTCGACTTTCCGGGCATAAGAACGGTCCGAATGATTCAAAGTCTTAGTCGAGCACACCCCTGGAACGCGCTACAGGGGCGGCTGCGGCCAAAACGCCGACGTACTCCGCGCGCTCAAGGCGTATTGCGCCGCATCGCGCCAGGCACCTCACCGAGCCAGCGCTTGAATGCGCGGCGGAACGCGCGTGCGTCACTGAAGCCGAGCCGCTTGCCGGCCTCGGCAACGGTCAGGCCCTGATCACGCAACAGATACTGCGCCTGCTCGGCGAGCAAGCGCTCGCTGAGTGCATGGAACGAAGTGCCCGCTTCGCTGAGCCGACGACGCAAAGTACGCGGACTCACATCCAGCGCCAGCGCCACCTGTTCGAGTGACATCACGCCACTGCCGGCATGCTTGAGCACATGCTCCACGGCGGCCACCGTATTCGGTGCCTGCTGGCGACGCGCGCGCTCTTCCAGCAGGGCGCGCAACTCGGCCGCCGCGACCGGCGAGTGACTGGCCAATGAGCGTTCCAGCCAGCTGCTTGGAATCAGGATGCGATTGCGCGGCTGCTCGAAATGGATCGGGCAGCCGAACACCTCCGTATAGCGTGCCGCATGCGGCGGCGGCGGATAAGTCAGCTCGATGGCCGCTAGTCGATAAGCTTCGCCGAGCAGGATGCGGATCAGCACGGACAGGCTGGCGAACAGTTCCTCGATCACGCAGATATGCACCAGCGCATCGTGCAGGCGCGGCTTGCCGACCAGGGCCGCCCATTCGCCATCGAGTTCATAACTCACATCGACCAGGCCGCCGCCCTGCCCCTGGTAGCGCACGCCAATCTCGACCGCTTCGCCGAACGTGCGCGCCGCGGTCATCGCGTAACCGGGCAAGCCGAAATGACTGATGTTCTGGCGGCGCCCCAGCTCCAGCCCCAGGTCGGTACGCCCGGTCAACTGGATAGCGCGGCGGAACAGTCGCCAGGTCTGGCGGTTGGAGATCAGCTCGCCGGCGCGCATGTTCGCGACATCGATGCCCACGCCGGCGCACAGCCGCTCGGGCTCGACGCCGAGTTCGGCCACCAGATCGACCAGCTCAGCCAAGGCCAGCGGGGCGATTTCCGGCGTGAATTGATCGGCGGCGAGCTTGGTGCGAGGCAAGTGCGTCTACGTAGTGGCCATGATGGTCCCCATCGTACGGCGTTACGCTGGCATTGCACTACAGCCGCTTGCGCTGGCCCGGGCGTTGCGGCGCGGGGATCGATGTCGGGAGACGAGGTATGGCTCTGACGGAGAACGGCGATGAAACGATTTGGCATCCGCTGGAGCACAGCATTGCTGCTGGCCTGCTCCACCGTAGCATTTGGTAGCGGCGTCCAGCTGCCACCACTGGCGCAGTGCGTGGCGAAAAGTCCGCGCCTGGAGATCGGCAGCACATCCACGCTGAGCCTGGACGGCGTTACCTATACCCATAGCCACCAGGTGGACGCGCCCAGTCCAATCGAGCTGCCGATCGGCAACGCCGGGCCGCAGCCCGCCGGTAGCTGCAATGGCAATACGCAGTATCGCTTCGGCAGCGGTCTTTACGACATCACCGGGCCGATCGGCGGCAACCCGACCGGCCATGCCGACATGTTTGGCATGGTGATCCCGCCGCAGGCGCCGAACGGCATCCACACCCGGCTGTACGCGCGCGCGTTCGCGATCGAGTCGCCCTGCAATGGCAAGCGCGTGGTGTTCGTCTCGGACGACCTCGGCGCGCTGTCCGCACTGGTGCACCAGGAAGTGCTCAAGCAGATCGCGGCGGACCCCACGCTCAGCCCCTACTACGATGCGAACAACGTGATGCTCTCCGCCACCCACACGCACACCGCCGGCGGTGGCTACGGCGTGCCGGTGCTGCCCGATCTTTCATCCACGCTGCCGGCCCTGCTGAACGATCCGCTGGTGTGGGTGGAAAGCCTGGTCTTCAGCGATGCCGATTACGACAACGACAACGTCAACGCGATCGTCAATGGCACGGTGCAGGCGATCCGCCGTGCGCACGCCAACCTGCAGGCGCATGCGGACAGCGCCAGCATCACAATGGCGGTGAGCCAGCTGCTCAACGCCAACGTCAACCGCAGCCCGCCGGCCTATGCGCAGGATCCGCCCTCCGAGCGCGCGCGCTATCTCGACCAGAACGGCCACGAGGTCAACGTCGACAAGCGCTTCCTGCAGCTCAACCTGGTGCGCGGCGACGGTACGGCCGCCGGCGTCATCAACTGGTTCGCCGTGCATCCGACCTCGATGAGCAACCACGACCTGCTGCTGTCCAGCGACAACAAGGGCTACGCCGCGCTCGGTTTCGAGAAGCTGATGGGCACGCACTACGTTCCCGACGCAGACGCGACGCCCGACGGCAGCGACAACTTCGTCGCCGCCTTCGCGCAGACCGACGAGGGCGACAGCGTGCCGGACCTGTACGTGTTCGATAAAGACATCTTCGGCGGCAACGGGCCTGGCCAGGGTGTGCCTTATCGCTATCGCGGCGGCAGCGACGATCCGTACAACTTCAACGAAACCGGCTACCGGCTAGGTCAGCAGGAAGCCACCGCCATCTCCGGCACCAAGCAGTTGGCGCAGGCGCTGACCCAGCTGAATCAGGGCGGCGCGCTTAGCGGGCCGGTGGACTATCGCTTCTTCTACGCCGACTTCAGCCAGGACGCGATCACCGATCCGACCATCCTGGCCGGGCTGAGCTATCCGGACGAACCGGCCGCGCTGTATGCCCCGGCCAAGACCACCTGCACCAGCGCGATGGGCGTCGGCTTCGCCGCCGGCGGCGTCAACGGCCCCGGTCCACTCGCCGCCGGCAACGTCTGCGTCGCCGATGCGCCCACCGCTTATCAATGGCAGATCCGCACCGGCTACAACGGCTTGTTCAACGGCACCGGTTACCTGGTGGCGGAACAGAACGACCAGCCGGTGGAAGTGCCGTTCCCCGGCGTGCTCGCCACCGGCGTGGTGGCACCGCTGCTGTGCACGCTGAAGGCGGTCCAGCCGCAGTACGCCTGCCAGGCCGAAAAGCCGGTGCTGTTGCCCTCGGAGAAGGATCCGGTGCCGCTGCAGATTTTCCGCATCGGCAACCTCGCCGTGCTCGGCGTGCCGTTCGAGGTCACCACGATGTCCGGCCGGCGCCTGCGACAGACCGTGCTGGACGCGCTCAGCCCGGTCGGGGTGGATACGGTAGTGATCGCCGGCCTGTCCAACGACTACCTGCACTACATGGCCTCGCGTGAGGAATATGCCGCGCAAATGTACGAAGGCAACTCCACCTACGCCGGCCCCTGGCAGCTCGCCGCCACCCAGCAGGAAGCGCGCAAGCTGGCCTTGAGCATGGCCGGCGGCCAGCCCGCGCCGGCCGGCCTGCCGGCGATGACGCAAAGCCTCGGGCCGGCTTCGCCGACCATGCTCGATCCGCCTTCCAGCTTCGGCAGCGTGGTTACCGATGCCGCGCCGAGCTACGCACAGGGCGGCACCGTCGACGTCAGCTTCGTTGCCGGCTATCCGGGCAACGACCTCCAGACCATGCAGTCCTACCTGTATGCCGAACGGCAGAATGCACAGGGCGGCTGGGATGCAGTCGCCACCGACCGCGATCCACAGATGAGTTTCGTCTGGCATGCAAACGCCAACCTGATCAGCACCGTGCTGGGCCAGGTCGGCCCATCCACGGCCGAGGCGATCTGGACGATCCCGGCGAATACGCCGGCCGGCACCTATCGGATCCGCCACGTCGGCGTTTCACGCCTGTCGGCGAGCCAGGCGCCACAGCCCTACCAGGGCAGTAGCCGCCCGTTCACGATCGCCGGCGTGCCCGCGGATTGCCCATGAAACCGCGCGGGCAGGCTGGTCTGCCCGCGCATCTTCACTTACCTGCCCTTGCCCTGCCCGGCGGCTAGACCAACAATACGCGGATGATTGAGCTTTCCCGTTATCCGCATCTGGCAACCATCGATACTCCGGCCGACCTGCGCCGCGTGCCGGATGACCAACTGCCCGCGGTCGCCAACGAGCTGCGCCAGTACCTGATCGAAGCGGTGGCCAGCTCCGGCGGCCACTTCGGCGCCGGGCTGGGCGTAGTCGAGCTGACCGTGGCGCTGCACCACGTGTTCGATACACCGGAAGACCGCCTGGTGTGGGACGTCGGTCACCAGTGCTACCCGCACAAGATCCTCACCGGCCGCCGCGAGCGGATCACCACGATCAAGCAGAAGGATGGGCTAGCGCCGTTTCCGCGCCGCGAGGAAAGCGAGTACGACACCTTCGGCGTCGGCCATTCGTCGACCTCGATCTCGGCCGCGCTGGGCATGGCGATCGCCGCGCAGCGCAAGGGCGACCGTCGCAAGGTGGTGGCGGTGATCGGCGATGGCGCGATGACCGCCGGCATGGCCTTCGAGGCGCTCAACCACGGCGGCGACGTCGAGCCGAACATGCTGGTGGTGTTCAACGACAACGGCATGTCGATCAGCGAGAACGTCGGCGCACTGACCAAGATGATGGCCCGCGCCATGGCCAGTCGCACGCTCAACACCTGGCGCGAACGGGCCAAGCGGGCGATCCCGAAAAAATCCTTCTTCGGGCGCTGGTTCAAGCGCTGGGAAGAACACGCCAAGGGCATGTTCGTACCGAGCACCCTGTTCGAAGAACTCGGCTTCCACTACACCGGCCCGATCGACGGCCACAATCTGCCGCAGTTGCTAGCCGCGTTGCGCATGGTCAAGAGCCTGCCGGGCCCGCAGCTGCTGCACGTGATTACCACCAAGGGCAAGGGCTATGCCCCGGCCGAACAGGCGCAGATCGAATACCACGCGGTCGGCCCGTTCGATCCGCAGGCCGGCCTGGTGAAGAAGAGCGCACCGGCCAAGCCGACCTACACCGACATCTTCGGCAACTGGCTGTGCGATATGGCCGCGGCGGACGAACGGCTGCTTGCGATCACCCCGGCGATGCGCGAAGGCTCCGGCCTGGTGCGTTTCTCCAATGAATACCCGACGCGCTATTTCGACGTGGCAATCGCCGAGCAGCACGCGGTGACCCTGGCCGCCGGCATGGCCTGCGAGGGTGCCAAGCCGGTGGTGGCGATCTACTCCACCTTCCTGCAGCGCGCCTACGACCAGGCGATCCACGACGTCGCGCTACAGAACCTCGACGTCACCTTCGCGATCGACCGCGCCGGCGTTGTGGGTCCGGACGGCGCGACCCACGCGGGCAGCTTCGATCTGACCTTTCTGCGCTGTCTGCCGAACATGCTGATCATGGCGCCGGCCGACGAGAACGAGTGCCGCATGATGCTCACCACCGGCTTCCAGTACGGCGGCCCCGCTGCGGTGCGCTACCCGCGCGGTAGCGGACCGGGCGCGATGCTGCACGCGGAACTGGACACGCTACCGATCGGCAAGGCCGAACTGCGCCGGCGCGGACACGGCCTGGCGCTGCTGAGCTTCGGCGCGATGCTGGCGCCGGCCACGGTGATCGCCGCCGAACTGGACGCCTCCCTGGTCAACATGCGTTTCGTGAAACCGCTGGACGAGGCGATGATCCTCGAGCTGGCGAAGAGCCACGCCGGCTTCGTCACCCTGGAAGACAACGCGATCGCCGGCGGTGCCGGCAGCGCCGTGGCCGAATGCCTGGCCGCGCACGGCATCAGCCTGCCGATCCTGCATCTCGGCCTGCCGGACGTCTATCTGGAGCACGGCAGCCGCGACGAAGTACTGAGCATGGCCGGGCTCGACCTGCCGAGCATCCGCAACGCGATCCGCGCGCGTTTTCCGCAACTGACTGATGCGAGCATGGTCAGCACCGGCTGAGTCGTCGAGAAAACCACGATGCGGGCCTGAATGCAGGCTTCAGTGCAAAGCGCGATCGATTGCTACATTCAATCCCGCAGTGAAATCGATTGGATGTAGCTCTATATAGCACCCGCGCGCCTGCCACCACTGACGCGCTCACGATGCTCCAGATCCCGCGCCGTGAACACTTCGACATAGCCTGTTTCAGCCAACAAGTTGCGGACGGCCTCGGCCTGATCCCAGCCGTGCTCCAGCAACAGCCAGCCGCCCGGTTCAAGCCATGCCGGCGCATCGCTGACGATACGTCGAATGTCGTGCAGGCCATCCACGCCTGAAGTCAGTGCCGTGCCTGGCTCATAACGCAGATCACCCTGCGCCAGATGCGGATCGTCCGACGCGATATACGGCGGATTGCTCACGATCAAGGCGAACTGTCGCCCGTTCAGCGGAGCGAACCAGTCGCCGCATAGAAATTCCGCATTGGCGATGCCGAGCCGCTGCGCATTGCGCGCCGCGACAGCGAGTGCCGCCGCGCTGGCATCGACGGCGCTCACCTTCGCCTGTGCGCGCTCGCTCGCCAGCGCCAGCGCGATCGCGCCGCTGCCGGTGCCGAGATCGGCGATCCTGATTGCCACATCCAGTGGAATCCGCTGCAAGGCCAGCTCCACCAGCAGCTCGGTTTCCGGGCGTGGAATCAAGGTCGCCGGCGTAACTTCGAGATCGAGCGTCCAGAAACCGCGCCGGCCGGTGATGTAGGCCAGCGGCTCGCCGGCGGCGCGACGCGCGAGCAAGGCGTCGAACGCCGCGATCGTTTCAGCCGGCAATACTTCTTCCGCATGCGCAAACAACCAACTGCGCGGCTTGTGCAGCACATGCAGCAGCAGTGCCTCGGCATCGCCGCGCTCGGCCATGTTTCGCTGGGCCGCTGCCAGCACGGCACGCAGCTCAGCCATGCGGCTTCTCTTCGGCAAGATCGCGCGATGCATCAGGCAGACATGAGACGAGGAGACAGCGCATGCCAGTCCTCACGCTAAGAATGAAGCCACAGTGTAACGATGCCACCATCGACGGGGCAGTCGGCGGCGCTTGATGAGCAGCGCAAACGAAAGCATTCAAGTAAAAGCAGTCGCGGGACGAGTTGCTGTTTCGGTGCGTGCGAAAGCCGTACGCCAGGTATCCCGTAAGGCCGGTAAAACGAGCCATACGAACACGGGCCAGCCGATATCACGAACGTAGTTGATGTCCATGATCTAGCGCGTCTGTGTCATCGCAAAAAAGATCACCGCGATGAGGGTAGAGCTGATTTATCGCCCACCCGTACCTGGCTGTCCATGTGGGTTGACCGGTGTCTGGTGCGCCTGGACCTGCGCGTTGACCTGCGCCTGTTGCTGGGTGACCTGGCCGAGTTGCTTGTAGCTCTGCTCCGGCGACGTCTGCTGCGCCTGCTGCACGTCCGTCACGCACTTGCGCGTCGCGACATCGTGGGTGTTGCCGGAGAAAGCCAGCACATGGCTGTTCGGGCCCACCTGGTGGGTGCGCGGATCGGGATTCAGATGCACTTCCTTGATGTCTTTCAACTGACGCTTCTGCGCGTCCAGCATCACGCCCGCCGTGGTGCGTTCGAGCTGCTCCGGGCTGAGCGACATGCCGTGTTTGCCATAGGCGTTGGCGACCAATTCCTTGGTCTTTTCGTATTGCGTGTGCTTGGGGTTTCCCGGATTACGCGGGTCGCTCGGTGCATGTGTAGGTGCATGCGCGGGCGTCGGCGCCTGGGCCGGATGACTGGGCGTCGATGACGAGTTGCCGAACCACGAGCCAGGGTGAGTCAGGGTGTCGTAGCGTTTGGCCACATCCTGTTCGACCTGCTGAATGCCCTGGGAAACCATATGGGCACCTTGCGATGCTTTATCGCTGACGTAGTGCGCGCCTTGTGCGGTTTTATCGGCGACATAGTGGGCACCCTGTACGGTTCTATTCTCGACATAGTGCGCGCCTTGGACCGTCTTGTCGGCGACATAGTGGGCGCCCTGCACGGTTTTGTCCTCGACATAGTGGACGCCTTGCACCGTCTTGTCGGCTGCGTAGTGCGCACCTTGCACGACCTTGTGCTCGGCTTGCGTGACTGCTTGCTTGGTCGCATCGATATCGTGCGAAACAGCCTGCTTGGTATCTTCGTAACGCTGTTCGATATTATGTCCAGCAGTCTCGGCACTGTGATACGCGTCGACAATACTATTCACGCCCTTGAGGGCCATGCCCTGCACCGCGGGGTTGTGAATGACTCCCTGGACTCCTTCGGCGACGTTGTGCGCAGCCCGTTCAACGCCGTGCCTAGCCGATTGCAGCTGATCCGCACCAAAGTCGCCTGCGGCATGCACCGCTTGTCCGTGCAGGTGAGCCGCCTCGCCCAGCGCCGCACCGAACAGTGGCCCCGCCGGGTTCAGTGGCAGCATGGAGTCGCCTGTCGCCCGTGCCGCCGATGCGATGCGCTCGTCCCGCGATTGCACTTGTTGGCCGCCCGCTCGCAGCGCGTCGGCACCTTGTTGCAGCGAGTGCTCGACGCCCATCACCTTGGCGTTCTGTTCGATGCCTTTCCGGATGGCCGGATCGGCGTTTAACGCGAGGTATTCGTTCAATTGCTGCTGGATGTCCGACGGCAGCCGCGTCTGGCCAGCGGCGTGGTTCGGGCCATCGGCCTGACGCAATGCCACGGCCAGTTCGGTGCGCTCGTGCTGGACGTCGCCGCTGAAGTGGTCGAAGGCGTCCTTATTATCCATGTATCTCTGTTGATACTCCGCCTTGCGTGCGGGTTCCAGCGCGTTATCCGGACTTTTACTGCTGAAGTGCTGCAGGCCACCGTGATCGTCCAGCCGCATTGCGATCAGCGGATTGGGTAGCGGCGCCCCGGCAGGCGCACCCAGATAACGGCCATCGCGCAGGCTCTGGACATCCTCTTTGCTGGCCAGCGACACTACCTCGCCGATGTGCGGGTTGGCGGCGCTCACCACATCGCCGGCCATGCGGTAATTGGTGAGGTGGCAGCCGGGCGCGATTGGGCCGTCGGTCAGGCCCACCGCGCCGAAGGCGTTGTAGGTGGAACCTTGCAGTCCGAACTTCGCCGCCTCTCTCTCCGCATGCGTGCCGCCAAGCGAGTGCCCGGCGACGGTAACGTGGTCTTTGTCGATGCCCTGTAGCGCCGCCTTGTCGATCATCGCCGCGGTGAAAGCATCGGCAGCGTTTTTCTGCGGATTGACGGTATCGCGCACCATCGTGGCATCGACGGCGATGTCCTGCACGGTGGTGAGCGCGTGATCTCTTTTTAGAGCAGGAGTCTCACCGGAAAATAGGCCGGGATCGGTGCCGCGGTAGGCGATGATGACGTCGCCTGTGGTCTCATTTTGATATGCCGTGGCATGGAAGCCACTAACGGGATCGTTCGCGTAGCCGAAGACTTGATAGCGCTGCCCATCTAGACGTACTTCTTTCTTCTGATCAACATCGCTTTGGGCTCGGTTGGTATACGAGTCGTTGGCAGCGTCGGCTCGCTCCTGGACGGCAGAGGTCATGGCGCGACTTCCTTCACGGCAAGAGTGACTGGGAAAAAGTCACCTGGATTCTGTTTGTATTCGGGCCGAAGAGGAGAGTAGTCAGGTGCGCCATAGCGCGCAGAAGACCGGTCTCCGTACACGCTCTTCTTGAAGTAGCTCGTTTCCGGACTGTCATGTAGGAGATCGTCGAACGGACCACTCCAGGCAAACCTTACCCCTTGCGCCATCGTGCTGACGCTCACGCTGGTAACATCCCAATGGCACACGCCTAGGTTGTAGTAGTCCTCGTCCTGCAAGGCGTCTCGGTAGAAATAACCTCGCCACGTGTGGTCGTCCACGCGGGTCATTTCAATATCGATGCCAATGCTCGTCAGGCTCTGCTCACCGAGGAACGAATCCATCGGCACGCATTTCGCTATGCCGTCCTTAGCTTTCTCGATGTCATAGCCGATATAGCCCTTGATCGAATCCCACGGCCCCGGCGCGTCGGATGTGGCCGTGACCTCGTAGCGTTTGACGGGATGAGGGTTCTTCTTCGGATTTTCTGGGTCGCTGTGCGTCATAGAACATCCTGCGGTGATAATGAAAGTCAGAAAGAGTGCAGCCGCGGTTCTGTACAGCATGATCAAAATCCTTTCGGCGCTTACGCGAGTAGCAGATCTGGTTCGAACTCCTTTCACCCGCCTATGCCGGCTCGGTAGTCCGCGACGCCTCGCTGGTCAGCTTGATATAGTCGGCCATCCAAAGACACCTTGGTTGGTTTTTGGGGTCAGCATCGCTTTGCGAACGATTGTCGTGAGAATCGACAACCATTGTTGCTTGCGCTTGTTGTTGAGCGATAGAAGGGTTCACGAGCCAGCCTCTTTGATCGTCAACGTAATCGGGAAAAAAGCATCAGGGTTCTTGATATATTCGTGATTTATGGCCGAAAAATTCAGCGTTCCGATTCCAATGAGATTCCTATCTCCATATGAACTCTTCTTGAAATACTCCGTTTGCGAACCTTTCTGCAGAATTTCCTCTAGTAACATACCCGAGCTGAAACTTACTCCTTGCGCAGTAAATCCGGCTGACGCGCTGGTAGTATCCCAGTGGCAAACGCCCACCCA
>Ga0302314_10000822_pt1 | contig 57710 bp, 48 predicted proteins | sample III_Palsa_N2_3_FD_200533 | JGI IMG/M metagenome (GOLD analysis project Ga0302314, IMG submission 200533) | Peat permafrost microbial communities from Stordalen Mire near Abisko, Sweden - III_Palsa_N2_3 | ecosystem: Environmental > Terrestrial > Soil > Palsa > Peat permafrost | place: Sweden...
CTGCGCTGCCACCATGCACCTCCGCAGAGGGCTGGCAGCGCAGTTCCCCGCGCCCCTGAAAACTAGCGCGCGGTCTCGTCGAAGCCCTCGACCTCGTGGGGGCTGCGGGTGCCGGGGCCGATGTAGCGGGCGGCCGGGCGGACCAGGCGTCCGGTGCGCTTCTGCTCCAGGATGTGCGCGCTCCACCCGGCGGTGCGGGCACAGGTGAACATCGAGGTGAACATGTGCGCGGGGACCTCGGCGAAGTCCAGCACGATCGCGGCCCAGAACTCCACGTTGGTGGCGAGCACGCGGTCGGGGCGGCGGGCGTGCAGCTCCTCCAGCGCGGCCTTCTCCAGGGCGAGGGCGACCTCGTAGCGGGGAGCACCCAGCTCCATCGCGGTGCGGCGCAGCACGCGCGCGCGGGGGTCCTCGGCACGGTAGACGCGGTGGCCGAAGCCCATCAGGCGGTCGCCGTGGTCCAGGGCGCTCTTGACGTACGCCGTGGCGTCGCCGGTGCGCTCGATCTCCTCGATCATGCCCAGCACGCGGGAGGGCGCGCCGCCGTGCAGCGGGCCGGACATCGCGCCGACCGCGCCGGACAGCGCGGCCGCGACGTCGGCGCCGGTGGAGGCGATGACGCGGGCGGTGAAGGTGGAGGCGTTCATGCCGTGCTCGGCGGCGGACGTCCAGTAGGCGTCGATGGCCTTGACGTGCTTGGGGTCGGGCTCGCCGCGCCAGCGGATCATGAAGCGCTCGACGATGGTCTCGGCCTTGTCGATCTCGTTCTGCGGGACCATCGGCAGGCCCTGGCCGCGCGCGGACTGCGCCACGTAGGAGAGGGCCATGACGGCGGCGCGGGCGAGGTCGTCGCGGGCCTGCTCGGGGCTGATGTCCAGGAGCGGCTTCAGGCCCCAGGCCGGCGCGAGCATGGCGAGCGCGGACTGCACGTCGACGCGGATGTCGCCGGAGTGGATCGGCAGCGGGAAGGGCTCGGCGGCGGGCAGTCCGGGGTTGAACTTGCCGTCGACGAGCAGGCCCCAGGTGTTGCCGAAGGAGACGTGGCCGACGAGCTCCTCGATGTCGACGCCGCGGTAACGGAGCGAGCCGCCTTCCTTGTCGGGTTCGGCGATCTCCGTTTCGAACGCAACGACTCCCTCGAGCCCGGGGACGAAGTCGGACATAAAGGCGGCTCCTCAGATCGACAGGTGACTGTGGTGTGGCCAAGTCAGTCGGAGTTGGTGTGCGCTCCGCGCGGTTGCGCGGCACGCGATGACGCATGGGTGGTGCGGTCGGCGAATGGCACGCAGTGTCAGGGTGGCAGGCACTGGGTGCATTGCGCCAGAGCCCACGACGGTGATAGCGGGCACTCCTTTCGTTCCGGCGCCACGACACCTTATCTCTTGATGTCGAGATTTTTGGTACGTCCAGTGCTTGCGGGCAGGTGGGAGGCTGGATGATGGGGAGGTGCACTCACCTGAACACGCTCCCATCGCGATCCCCGAGCCGGAGCACGACGCCGTGGATGTAGCCGGGATGCGCCGCCATTACAGTGAGGCCGGCCTCGACGAGACCGGGCTCGCTGCCGATCCCATGGCGCAGTTCGCCCGCTGGCTGGCCGACGTCGAGCGGGCGGGGATCACCGAGCCCAACGCCATGGTGGTCTCCACTGTCGACGCCGAGGGTCAGCCGAGCACCCGCACCGTCCTGCTGAAGGGGTACGACCGGCAGGGGTTCGTCTTCTACACCAACTACGGATCGCGCAAGGGCGGCGACCTGGCCGTCAATCCGAGGGTGGCGCTGCTGTTCCCCTGGCACCCCGTGGCCCGGCAGGTGACCGTCACCGGGCTGGCCGAGCGGGTCGGCCGGGACGAGACCGGGGCCTACTTCCGCAGCCGGCCCCACGGCTCCCGCCTCGGCGCCTGGGCGAGTGAGCAGTCCCGCCCGGTCGGCTCGCGCGAGGAGCTGGAGCAGCGGTACGCGGAGCTGGCGGCGCGCTACCCCGAGGGGGCCGAGGTCCCGGTCCCGCCGTTCTGGGGCGGCTACCGGGTGACGCCGCGGACGGTCGAGTTCTGGCAGGGCCGCGAGAACCGGCTGCACGACCGGTTCCGCTACGAACGCGCGGAGGACGGCTGGTCCGTGCAGCGGCTGTGCCCCTGACGGTGCATCTCGGCCAGAACCCGGCCATTGGCCGGTGCATACCGGTCCATCGGCGGATGCACCCTTGCGGCCGGGCGGTTGCTGGGCGACGCTGATGCAGGATCGACATGCGCCCTGAAGAGCCTTGTGCTGGACCGGCCATGGAGGGGAGTAGCCGACAGGGGCACAGGTGGGGGCGTCTGTGAGTCCTAGGTTCTCCAACTCACGTGAAGGCTGGTCTCTGTGAATGCTCTCAAAGTCCCTGTGGCAGCAAAGCCCGCTGCGTCGCAGCGCCCGCGGCCGACGCTGGCCCAGCTGGCAGGGAAACCGTCTCCGCAGTCGTTCGACCGAATCCTGCCCACGGGCAGCGGCAGCAGCCGGTCCGGGCGCGACGTAGCCGCTTTCAACTCCTCGATCTGATTCGACGGTCGAGCGGGTTTGCTCGAATCCGGCGGACTATCTCCGCCGGGTGAGCACTGAGTGTCAGCTTTGCGCGCTACCGTTGCTGCATAGCGCTCTTGACGGAGCGTCGGGTCCTGGCGAGCAGCGGGCGGGAGGGCACGGGTGCACGGGCATACGAGGACGGACGGCCCTGTAGTCGAGGTGAACAAGAGGGGCCCGGCCTTCATGTTCAGCTATGCCCGGCCCTCCCGGAGCACGTCCATGGGTCCGGTCGAGAAGCTTCTCGGGGACCTCAACCATGAGCTCGGCTACTACGTGAAGGGGTACACCGAGGCCCTGCCCGGTGGCTTCGACCAGGACATGCCGCTGGGTGTGCCCTGGAAGCGCAAGCTGTCCCGGATGCTGGCCGAGTCGGAGACCCTGATTCCGCTGATCTCCCGGCCCTTCCTGGCGAGCGAGTGGTGCGGCAAGGAGTGGTGGGTCTTCAGCCAGCGCAAGGTGACGGTCCGCCCGCCGCTGGAACCGGGGGACACGGCCATCGTGCCGGTGATCTGGGTCCCGGTCGCGGAGAGCGAGATGCATCCGCTGGTCAGGAACCTCCAGTACGACAACAGCACCATGCCGGCCTCCTACGGCAGGCACGGGCTGCTCGCGCTGAGCCGGGGCGCCGCGGGCCGGCCCGGCGACTACGAGGCCGCGGTCAACCGGATCGCCAAGCGGGTCGGCGACCTGCTGATGTACGCCACGGTGGAGACCGGGCGCATGGTCAATCTGGACACCGCCCCCAATGCCTTCCAGAAGGTCCAACCGACCTGGGAGGGCGTCAGGTTCTGGCACGGCGACCACGGTGATCCGGATCAGGTCTGACGGAGGGACGGGTGGGACGCATGTCTGATGTGGCAGCCGCAGGGGACTCCTCCTGGTTCTTCCTGAGTTATGCGCACGCGCGCGACGCGTCGGTGGTGGACCCCTGGGTGGCCCGGTTCCACGCGGACCTGAGCGAGGCCCTGCGCAAGCTGGTCGGTGGCGCGGACTGGGCGCCGCAGGGCTTCCTCGACCTGCCGGGGGAGAGCGAGGAGCACCGCCGTGAGTGGCGGGCGAAGGCGCTGGCCCGCTGCAAGGCGATGGTCGCGCTGTACTCGCCCGACTACTTCACCGACCTGGAGTGCCACAGCGAGTGGGAGGCGTTCCAGTCCCGGCTGTCCCGTGCGGCGTCGAACGGGAGTTCCGCCACCGCGGTCGTCGGGGTGCTGTGGGACCGGCTGTGGAGCGACGGCCCCGGCGAGGTGGCGCTGGACCGGCGCGCCCTGTCCGCCAGGTTCGGCGACAACGGCCTGCGCGCGGCGCTCACCAAGCCCCGGCTGCACGCGGACTACGAGCGGGCGGTGCGCTGGGTCGCCGAGGCCGTGATCGCGGCGGTCGAGAAGGTGAACCTCGCGCCGGACGACTCGGTCGTCCTCGACCAGGAGCCGCGGCCCTGGCCCAACCACCCCACGGCGCGCAGCCTGCGGATCCAGGTGCTGGCCTTCACCAGCGGCGACCTGCTGCCGGACGGCTGCGACCCCGCGGACTACGGGGAGACGCCGCTGCACTGGCGGCCGTACAGCGGGGAGCAGGTGAAGCCGGTCGCCGAGCTCGCGGCCGACGCGGTCAGGGCGCGCGGCAACTGGCACGTCACGGCGGTGGAGAGCTTCGAGGAGGCCGGCCTGGCGGCCGCCGCCGACGGCGCGGCCGAGGTGGTGGGCGGCCCGCAGTTGCTGCTGCTGGACCGCTGGGCCCTGACCGACGCCCGCTTACAGGAGCTGCTGCTGCGCTACAACGAGGTGCGGCGGCATCCGATGGCGGTCATGGTGCCGTGGGCGCCCCGGACGCTGGTGGCCTTCGAGCGCGAGCACCGGCTGCAGGAACTGACGCTCTCCACGCTCGACACCGCGGTGGGGCGTCCCAAACCCGACTTCGAGCAACTACGCCGCGGCATACCGGACGCCGAGTCCTTCACGCGCCAACTGCCCAGGGCCATGGAGCAGGCGCGGCTGGCCTTCACCATGTCCCGGAGCGGCAGCAGACCGAGAACCCCCACCCACCGTCATGAACACAGTTGACTCATGAACACAGTTGAAAGGTCCGCGATGATGGACAGCGAACCGGGTCGGAGCGGCAACCGCCACGGGCGGGTGGTGACGTTCTACTCGTACAAGGGTGGCACCGGGCGCACCATGACGCTCGCGAACGTCGCCTGGATCCTCGCCGCCAACGGCGCGCGGGTGCTCACCGTCGACTGGGACCTGGAGGCGCCGGGGCTGTCCCGCTTCTTCCACCCGTTCCTGGACCACAACCAGCTGGCCACCACCGGCGGCGTGGTGAACATGATCAACGACTACCTGGAACGCGCCGTCGAGGACGCGACGCACAAGCACGCCATGGAGAGCGGCCACGCCGCCGTGTCCCAGCAGGCCATCAGCCTGGACTGGGAGTTCCCCGGCGAGGGGTGCATCGACTTCATCTCCGCCGGACGGCAGAACGAGGACTACTCCACCATCCTCAACGGCCTCAACTGGGACCAGTTCTACCAGGACTACGAGGGCGGGACCTTCCTCGACGCCCTGCGCGAGGAGATGGCGCGCGGCTACGACTACACCTTCATCGACAGCCGCACCGGGCTCAGCGACTCGTCGAAGATCTGCACCCAGCACCTCCCCGACGACCTGGTGGTGTGCTTCACCCTGAGCGACCAGAGCATCGACGGGGCCGCCGGAGTCGCCAAGCTCATCGACAACCGCACCGTCGAGGAGACGCCGATCCGGATCCTCCCGGTGCCGATGCGGATCGACGAGGGCGAGAAGGAGCGGGTCGAACGCGGCCGGGCGGCGGCACGGGCCCGCTTCCAGGACCTGCCCAAGCAGCTCTTCACCGTGCAGCCGGCCAAGTACTGGGGCTCGATCGAGATCCCCTACCGGGCCTTCTACGCCTACGAGGAGGTGCTGGCCACCTTCGGTGACGCGCCCGGCCTGCCCAACACCGTGCTGGACGCCTGCGAGCGGCTGGCCAAGGAGCTGACGCAGGGAAAGGTGCAGGCGCTCCCCGAGATGCCGGAGGCCCTGCGGACCACCACGCTCGCCAAGTTCGTCCGCAAGGACACCGCCAAGCGGGCCGACTTCAGCTTCCAGGTCTGGTACGCGATCGAGGACCAGATGTGGGCCGACTGGGTCCGCTACCTGCTCGACCGGGCCGGCTACCAGGTCACCATGTCCCGCATCGACGGCGAGGACGAGACCTCCGCCGCGCCCAAGGAGCACGCCAACGGGTCCGGCGGACCGCAGCTGGTCATGGTCCCGCTGCTGACCCCGCACTTCCTGCTCGCGGCCAGGTCCGACGAGATCTGGGGCACGGTGTCGATGAGCGAACTGGCCAACCCCCGGCCGCGCACCGCCGGGCTGCGCCTGGGCACCGTCCCGCCGGGGGCGCCCGCCGGGCACTCCCTCCCGCTCGACCTGACCTCGCCCACCCTCGACGCCGCAGGCGCCGTGGACCTGCTGGTACGCCATGTCGGCGGCGAGGACGAGGCGGCGGCACTGGCGAAGGCGGCGCTGGACGACAAGGCCGCGCCGCGCTTCCCCGGCACCCGCCCCGCCGTCAACCTGGTCAGCCTGCAGAGCCGCAACAGCGACTTCACCGGTCGCGCGGACGAACTGGTCACCCTCCGCGACACCCTGGTCAAGCGCACCGTCGCCGAGCCGATCAGCGGCACCCAGGCCCTGCACGGCCTCGGCGGCGTCGGAAAGTCCCAGCTCGCCCGCGAGTACGCCTACCGCTACATGGCCGACTACGACCTGATCTGGTGGATTCCCTCCGAGGACCCGGCGCTGATCACCACCGAGCTGGCGGTGCTCGCGGACCGGCTGGGGATCAGGGGCAGCCTCAGCGAGTCCGACGCCGCGAAGGCGGTGGTCGCCGCGCTCTCCCAGGGCGCCCCCTACTCCCGCTGGCTGCTGATCTTCGACAACGCGGAGGACCCGGGCAAGATCAAGGAGTTCCTGCCCGGAGGCGAGGGCCATGTGATCATCACCTCCCGCAGCCAGGTCTGGAGCCGGGAGGCGACGGAGCTGCAGGTGGAGGACTTCAGCCCGGAGGAGAGCATCGCCCACCTCAGCCGGCGTGTCCCCAACATCACCGAGGCCGAGGCCCGCCAACTCGCCGAGGTGCTGGGCGGCCTGCCGCTCGCGGTGGAGCAGGCGGCGGCCTTCCTGGAACTCAGCAGCATGTCGGTGGAGGGCTACATCGACCTGCTCAGGGACTACCCCGACACCATGTTCGGGGAGGCGCCGCCGGCGGACTACCCGATGTCCATCGCCGCCACCTTCGCGGTCTCCCTGGAGCGGCTGGAGGCGGAGTGGCCGGCCGCCAGGCGGCTGCTCCAGATGTCCGTCTTCCTCGGCCCCGAGCCCTTCTCGCAGAAGCTGCTGCACAAGAGCCCGGAGATGCTGGCGGCGCTCTCCGCCAGGGACGAGCGGCTGCGCCGGGGCGGGGCGCCGATGCTGGGCCGGATCAGCCATGCCATCCGCAGCCTCTCCCTGGCCAAGGTGGACGGCCGCAAGGACACCATCCAGGTCCACCGGATGGTCCAGGCCCGGCTCCGGATGCTGATGACCGAGCAGGAGCAGGCCGACATCAGGACCGAGGTGCAGCTGGTGCTCGCCGGCCAGCGCCCCCAGGGCGGCGAGGTGGAGGACCCGGAGAACAGGCAGCACTTCGAGCGGATCCGGCCGCACCTGGCGGCCTGCTCGGCGGAGTCCTCCGAGCACGCCGAGGTCCGGCAGCTGATGATCGACCTGGTCAGGCTCCAGTGGCGGAACGGGGACTACGTCCTCGGCCGGAACGAGGCCGACCGGATCGACGCGATCTGGAGCAGGCAGCTGGGCGAGGAGAACGAGCAGACGCTGGCGCTGCGCACCATCAGGGCCAACTTCCTCCGCGACCTCGGCGAGTACGGTCCCTCCTTCGCCCTGGACGAGCGCACCTGGAAGACCCAGGTCCGGCTGTTCGGCGAGGAGGACCCCAGCACCCTGGTCACCGCCCGCGGCATGGCCGGCGGGATGCGGGCACTCGGCCGGTACCAGGACGCGCTGGAACGCGACCTGAAGACCTACGAGGCCCTGACCGCCAACCTGCTGGAGGAGGACCGGCAGGTCCTCAACATGACCAACAACCTGGCCATCGACTACCGGCTGATCGGCAACTCCAAGAAGGCCCAGGAGTTCGACGAGCGGACCGAGGTCAACCGCAGGCAGGTGCTCGGGCCCGAGCACGAGCGCACCCTGCAGTCGCAGCTCTACCTGGCCCGCGACAAGCGCGACAGCGGCGAGCTCAGGGACGCCGCGGCCGACCTGGAACGGCTGCTGGACACGTTCCGCAGGATCAAGGGAGACGACCACCCGGAGACCCTGCGCACGGCCAAGAGCCTGGCGGTGTCGCTGCGGGTCCTGGGCCACTTCGAGAAGGCCGCGAAGCTGAGCGACGACACCTTCGCCCGGTTCCTGAAGCGCTACGGCAAGGACAGCCCCGACACCTGGCAGTGCGCGCTCAACGTGGCGGCGGACGACTGGTGCGCGGGGAACCACCTCGAGGCGCTGCGGCGCGCCGAGGAGATCTGGGACCGGTTCATCCGCGCACTCGGCAGGCTGCACCCCAACTCGCTTGCCTGCAGCGACAATGTGGCGGTCTACCTGCGCACCCCGGACGCCACGACGCAGAGCCGGGAGCTTTCGGCGGCCCTGGGCGAGGAGGCGACCGGGCACTTCACCGAGATCCTCGGCCCCAACCATCCGTTCACCATGTGCGCGGAAGTGAACTGGGCCAACGCCCGCGCGGAACTGGGCGACCTGGCAGGGGCGGAGACCAGCGAGCGGTCCTGCCTGGTCCGGCTGGCCCAGCAGATGGGCGAGGACCACCCGGACACCCACGCCTGCCGGTCCAACCTGGCCGTGACCCTCAAGGCCCTCGGCCAGGCGGACGAGGCGCAGCGGCTGCACGACCAGGCGGTGCGGGCCCTCACCAGGAACCGCAACTTCGGCCCCACCCATCCGGACACCGTGATGGCGGAGAAGTGGCTCAGGATCAGCCACATCCTGGAGCTGCAGGCCTGGTGACCGCGGACGTCAGGGCTGCCTGAGCCAGGGGAGCAGGTCGGGCAGCTCCGACATCGCGTCGAAGTGCGCCTTGCCGTCCTCGATCCGCAACTCGGAGCCCGCGATCCGCTCGGCCAGCCACCTGGAGTGGTTGACCGGCGCGAAGACGTCCTCCTTGCCGTGCCACAGGAGCACCGGCACCTTGATCTCCGACAGTTCGAAGCCCCAGTCCCCGATGAAGGCCATGGCGTCGTCGATCCAGCCGTCGCCCCTGCCCAGCAGGGCCTCGTGGTAGTTGCTCTTCAGCATCTGGCGTATCCCGGCGTCCTCGATCACCCGTCGGTCCGAGGCGTGGATCTCCTCCCTGAGCTGGGAGATCAGCGCGGAGGGGTCGTTCCTGATGGTCTCGGCGCGCAGGCGCAGCGCGGGCTCCAGGGCCTCGATGCCCTGGCGTGCGCGGGTGTACTCGTCGATGTTGCTCTGGGTCATCTCCCGGAACCAGGCCTCGTCGCCCATGCCGTCCTTGCCGACCCTGGGCGCCAGGCTCACCAGCGCGGCGACCTTGGTCACCATGTCCGGGAGCCGGGCCGCGCAGGCGAGCGCGTGCGGACCGCCGCCGGAGCGTCCGACCATGGCGAAGCGCGAGAGGCCCAGGTACTTGGCGATGGCGAGGACGTCGTCGGCGGCGGAGACGACCGAGTGCCCGGCGTCGCGGTCGGACCGCCCGTAGCCGGGGCGGTCGTAGGAGATCAGCCGGACGCCCATCCGGTAGAGCACGCTGGAGCGGGGGGCGACCCCTATCCGGCTGCCCGGGGTGCCGTGCATGATGAACACCGGCTGGCCGGACCTCTTGCCCCACTCGCTCACGATCAGTCGGCGCCCGTCCGGGGCGAGGACCTCTTCGTAGGCGGCAGTGGGCTTCTCGGGCTTCTGGTACACGGCTCTGCTCCTGGACCCCGGCTGCGCCCCGTCCTGCGGCCCGGAGGGAACGCCGGACGGAGCATCGGGACGGCCGGGGTCGGGCTCACGGACGTCCAGTAGCACGCCGTTCGCTCCCTGCACCCTGGTCAGCGGCTCCCGCGGCATCAGCTGCGAACCTGCCGATCGGCGTGGCATGAGGCGTGCTTCTGGCGTATGAGACCACTCATGGATACCAAAGCTGTCAGCCGCGACCGACGAAACACGTCCCCGCCCCTCCGCTTTCACGCCAATGAGTCAACGGGGGCACGCCAGTGCGATTGGACAGCCCGATGGCGCAGCGCTCCCGATCCCCCTCGGCCGCGTGCGAGCCGTGTGCGAGATGATACGTCACATCCGTTGTCCTGCACGGGGATTGGCACATAGTTGCGTGCATGACCCTCCCCTGCGGTGCGGCCGTCGAGCGTCCTACCAGTATGGGCGCGGTCGGTCGAACTCGGGAAGAGTCCGACTGGCCTTTGGCGCAGACTCGCCTGTCGCCGGTTCGCCCCCTGGGGCGAAACCGGACGCCCCTCTATCATGGCTCTGCTGGAACGTTCACGCGCCAGGACCGCCAGGAGGGCTGCTCACGCCTCCAAGGCCCGGGGGAGGCCGGTTTGGTGCCTTTTCGTCAGTTCGTGCTGAAGCTGCACAGCCGCTGCGACCTGGCCTGCGACCACTGCTACATCTACGAGCACCAGGACACGCAGTGGATGGCCCGCCCCAAGGCGATATCGGCCGAGGTGCTGGCGCGGACGGCGCTGCGGATCGGGGAGCACGCCAGGGTCCACCGCCTGGACCGGGTCCACGTGGTGCTGCACGGAGGGGAACCGCTGCTGGCCGGCGCCGGGACGATCGGGCTGGCGGCCGAGGAGCTCAGGGCCGCGTTGCCCGGGGGCTGCGACCTCGACCTGCGCATCCACACCAACGGGGTGCGGCTCGACCGCGACTTCTGCGAGCTCTTCGTCGAGCACGGCATCAAGGTGGGGATCTCGCTCGACGGCGACCGGACCGCCAACGACCTGCACCGCCGCTACCTGGACGGCCGCAGCAGCCACGACAAGGTGCTCCGCGCGGTCGGACTCCTCAACGAGCCGCGCTACCGGCACCTCTTCGCGGGTCTGCTGTGCACCATCGACATCCGCAACGACCCGGTCGCGGTCTACGACGCGCTGATCGCGCTCGACCCGCCGCGCCTGGACTTCCTGCTGCCGCACGCGACCTGGACCCACCCGCCGCCGCGGCCCGACGGACCGGAGAGCACCCCCTACGCCGACTGGCTCGGCGCCGTCTACCAGCGCTGGGACGCCCAGGGCCGACCGGTGCCGGTGCGCACCTTCGACTCGGTCCACCGGACCCTGCGCGGGGAGAGCAGCCTCAGCGAGAACCTCGGCCTGGAGCCGGCCGACCTGGTCGTCATCGACACCGACGGCACCCTGGAGCAGGCGGACTCGCTGAAGACCGCGTTCGACAACGCCGCCGCCACCGGGTTCAACGTCTTCGACGACTCCTTCGACACCGCCGCGCTGCACCCGGGCATGCAGGACCGCCAGCACGGGCTCGACGACCTCTGCCTCCAGTGCCGCAGCTGCCCGGTCGTCACCTCCTGCGGCGGCGGCCTGTATGCGCACCGCTACCGCGAGGGCAGCGGCTTCGACAACCCGTCGGTCTTCTGCCCGGACCTGCTGGCGTTCATCGGCGAGGTCGCGGACCGGCAGCGCACCGCGGAGCCGCCCGAGCCGACCGAGTTGCCGGAACCGCCGCTGACCGAGCGGCAGTTCGCCGAACTGGCCGCCGGCTACGGCGGGGCGGCGACGGTGTCGGCGCTGGTCGAGCAGCAGCTGGGCATCGGACGCAGCCTGCTCGCCGAGGTCTGGAGCCGGGCCGGGAGCCGGGACCGGGCGGACCTCCGCGCCGTATGGGAACTGCTGACGGCCCTGGACGCCGAGGCACCCGAGGCCGTGGACGCGGTCGTCGCCCACCCCTACACCCGTGCCTGGGCCGTGCGCTGCCTCACCGGTGAGCGCTCCCGTCCCGGCGCGGACACCGGCGGCCTCGCCGAGATCGCCGCCGCCGCCGCGCTGCGGGCCGGGTGCGACGCCCCGGTCGACGTGCCGGTGCGGGACGGCGTGCTGCGGCTCCCCGGACTGGGCCGCGTACTGCTGCCCGGCGGCGGCAGCGCCGTGGTGACCGCGGAGCAGGACGGCTTCACGGTGCGGTCGGGGCAGACCCTGGTGCGGGTCGGCCCGGAGGACGGCGGCACCGGCAATCCGCGCTGGCAGCCGGTGCGGCGGGTGGTCGCGGGCGAGGACTGGACGGTGGCGCTGGAGGACACCGACGCGCAGCGCGACAGCTACGGCGACGCGCATCCGGTGGCCGGCCGGCTGCAGGAGGCCGAGTACACGGCCTGGGCCACCGCCCTCGGCGAGGCCTGGCGCTTCATCGGCCGCGCCCTTCCGGGCCATGTGCCCGGAATCGCCGTCGGGCTGGCGAGCATCACGCCGCTGAGCGACCGGGCCGCCCGCGGCCGGGACATCAGCGCCACGGCCCGCCAGGCCTTCGGGGCGGTCGGCATCGGTCGGCCCGCGACCGCGGACAGCCTGGCGCTGCTGATCGTCCACGAGTTCCAGCATGTGAAGCTGGGTGCGGTGCTCGACCGGCACGACCTGTACGACCCGCACGACACCCGGCTGTACTACGCCCCCTGGCGGCCCGATCCCCGGCCCCTGGAGGGCCTGCTCCAGGGCACCTACGCGCATGTCGCGGTCGCCGAGTACTGGCGTGCCCAGATGGGGCGGCTGCCCCGGGCCGACGTGGAGTTCGCCCGCTGGCGGGCGCATGCCGCGGAGGCCCTGGAGACGCTGGCCGGATCGGGGTCCCTCACCGACGAGGGGGCCCGGTTCGTCGCCGGCATGCGGGCGACGGTGGCGCCCTGGCTGGACGAACCGATCAGCGAGCGCTCGACCCGTGAGGCCGAGCGGCTGAGGGCGGACACCCGTGAGAGCTGGCTCGTCGGCCTGGCCCGGAGCCCCGGGGCCGGAGGCTGACGGTGGGGAAGAGGACCGATCTGGTCGGCGATCTGCGTCGGCTCGGGGTGCAGCAGGGCGGGGTCCTGCTGGTGCAGGGCTCGCTGCGCGCGGTGGGGAGGGCCGGCGGCGGGGCGCGGGCCGTGGTGGACGCGCTGCGGGAGGCGCTGGGCCCCGAGGGCACCCTGGTGGCGTACACCGGCACACCCGAGAACTCGCTCAGTTCGCGGACCCACCGGGACGAGACCGCCGGGCTGGACGCGGCCGGGCTGCGTGCGTTCCTGCGCGGCATGCCCCCCTTCGATCCGGAGCGCACCCCGTGCGTCCGGAGCATGGGGCGGCTGGCCGAGGAGATCAGGACCACCCCCGGAGCGATCCGCAGCGCCCATCCGCAGGCGTCGTTCGCGGCCGTCGGGCCGCTGGCGTCCCGGATCGTCGGCTCGCATCCGCTGGAGAGCCACCTGGGCGATCTGTCCCCGCTCGGCCGGCTCTACGAGGAGGACGCCGAGATCCTCATGGTGGGGCTGCCCAGCTGGAAGTTCACCCCGTACCACCTGGCCGAGTACCGGGTGGCCGATCCGCCGATGTGCCACTACGCCGCTGTGCTCCCCGGACCCGCGCCCGGATCGCGCCGCTGGACCGTCTTCCAGGGAGTGGACCTCGACGACCGCCGGTTCCCCGAACTCGGGGCGGCGGTCCAGCAGAAGGTGACCTTCGGCGAGGGCCGGCTGGGCGACGCCGCGTGCTTCCTGGTCCCGATCGTCCCCGCCGTCGATGCCGCCGCCGACCTCATGGCGGAGCACCGCAACGGGCCGGTGCTGCCCGGCGCGGCGCGGCACAGGTCCCGGAGGATGGACCGGGGGTTCACCCCGGCCGCCCTCCTGGACTGACCGCCTCGACCGACCGCCGGGTCAGACCCGGCGGTCCCGGCGCGCCCGCCAGATGGTGTGCTCGCGGGAGACGGCGTCCTCCGCGTCCCGGGAGAGCCGCGACCAGTCCTCCTCGGCGTTCGGCCCGGCCGGGTCCAGACGGTTCAACTGGACCTCGATCAGGTCGAGTTCGGTACCGGCGAGCCGGTAGGCGGAGGCCAGCGGGCCGAACTGCTTGAGCTGGGTCCAGGCGGTCACCGAGGCGGCCACGGTGGTGAACATGCCCAGGAAGTGCCAGGGCAGGATGCTGAAGATCTGCAGCAGCGCGAAGCAGCCGCCGACGATGATCGCGGCGATCGAGACCAGCTGCCATTTGGCGGTCTCGCTGTCGCACAGGTCCGCGCGGGACAGGTACCAGGTCCGCTGGGCGCGGACGCGCTCCTGCAGGTAGAGGTCGCGGCGCACGGTGAGCGGCGTCGCGCGCAGCCGGCGCATCTCGTCGGTTATCGCGGGCTTGGCGCCGTGGGGGATCACCGGGCTGTCGCGGAAGGCCTGGAACACCTCGCCCATCTGCATCTCATAGGCGCTGTCGGCCTCCAGGGACGCCGCGGGGCCGGAGAAGGGGCGGGCCCGCACGACGTACTTCCAGGCCAGGGTCTTCACGGACTCGGCCGCCGCCCTGCCCTGGTACCAGCGCTCCTGCGGGTTCTCCGCGCGCAGCCGGTCCCAGAAGTACCAGGCCCCGACGAACGCCAGCACGGACAGCACCGGGGCGAGGTTCAGGCCCTTCGCATGGATGTTGAAGATGCCCACGACCGAGGCGACGAGCAGCATGGTGATCTGGCCGACGTACCAGCGGAGCGCCTTCTGCTGGCCGGACAGCGACGCCTCGTCGGCGGTCCAGAAGGGTTCCGGTAAAAGCTGGCGCTCGCGGTTGCCTGGAGGCTCCTTGTGGACCATCGACTCCCCCTCGTGCTGGTCCCCTGTCCGTTCCGGTCAAGTGTGACGCTGCCCAGCGGCCCTGCACAGCACACCTGCAGCACCTGCAGGAGAAAAGGGGACAGCCCCTGGGCTGTTCCCGTCCGCTCGGACGGGCGCCGGAGGACGGCCGGCGGGCCCAGGGGCCGGGTGGCTGCTGTGGATTGCCACACAGTCCGTGTGTAACCGATCGGGCTGCTAGGAAGCAGCCACCTCACTGGTCCCAGAAGTACTCATCCTCTGGATCACCTCCTTTCGGTGTGACGACACTGTAGGCACGCCTCCGGTCGGGCGGCAACGGATTATCGGCGCCCGGGTCCGGCGGAGGATTTTGGCGGAAAGGGGTGTATCGGTCGGGTCGTGCGGGTTGAATGGCCATGAGGCTGAGCCTCCGAGAAACCGGCAGTCGCAGGAGGTGCGCGGAATGGACGCCCAAGGGCCGGCCCTGCGTGTCGACGCCGATGCGCGGTTGCTCGCCGTCCTGCTGGACGGCATGGAGGTCGGTCTCGCCGCCATGGACCGTGACGGGGTGCTCACGCACTGGAACCGCGAGGCCACCAGACTGCTCGGCTGGACCGAGGAGGAGGCCGTCGGGCGCGACGGCCTGGAGGGCTGGGCCCTGCGCCCCGGCGACGCCGACGCGGTCCGCAGCCAGCTGCTCGACAGCCGGCAGGAGGGTGCGCCCCGCCTCGGCCCCGGCGGCAGGGTCCATGAGTTCGCGCTGGTCACCCGGGACGGGCGGCGGGTGCTGGTACGGGCCCAGACCTACCCGGTGACCGCCGCCGACGGACGCTCCCTCGGGCTGTACTTCGCCTTCTCCGAGGCCGGCGCCCAGGTCGAACTGGAGCGCTCGCTGGGACTGGCCGAGGCGATGCTGGACGAGGCCCCCACCGGCGTGGTGCTGGTGGACGCCGACCTCCGCCCGGCCGCCGTCGGCGACTCCGCCGCACGCTGGCTGGACTGCGAGCGCACCGCCCTGCTCGGCCACCCGCTGGGGGAGGTGCTCGGCGACGGCGTGCAGGAGCTGGAGGCCGCGCTGCAGCATGTGCTGGCGACCGGCAAGCCGCTCACCGGCGTCAAGCTGTGGGCCGCGCTCCGGGCCGACCCCGGGCGCCGCCGCTGCTGGCGCAGCGAGTTCGTCCGGCTCGGCTCCCCGCTCGGGGAGGAGCCGGTTCCGCTGGGCGTGGCCTGGTTCTTCGAGGACGTCACCCTGCACGAGCAGGCCGAGCTGGAGGGCACGGTGCTGCGGTTCCGCGCCACCCAGCTCCGGCGGGCCGGGCAGTCCGCGGCCGAGTGCGAGGACCCCATGGAGGGGGCCGTCGGCTACCTGGACTTCGTCCTGGCAGGCTTCGCCGACCACGCGCTGCTGGACGTCCTGGAGGGCGGCGCGCCCGGCAGCCCGCTGGTGCGGGCCGCACTGTCGCCCGTCGGCGGGCTCGGCCACGACACCGCCCTGGAGCCGACCGGCCTGCCGGTCCGCTACAGCGAGGTCCACCCCGCGGTGCGGGCGCTGGAGCACTCGGGAACGGTCACCCTGTCCGACACCGGCACGCCCGTGGTCGCCGACTGGGCGGCGCTGCGCCGCTGGCCGGCCGGGACGGTCCACGGGCTGTGCACGGCACTGCGCAGCCGCGGGCGCACGGTGGGCGTGCTGACCTTCCTGCGCGGCCCGGGGCGGCACCGCTTCGACCGCGCCGACATCGCCTACGCCGAGGACATCGCCGCCAGGGTCGCGGCCGCGGTGGACCTGGCGCAGGGCCGGCAGCTCTAGAAGGTGTAGAAGACGCGGTCGCGGTTGTCCGCCATCAGCTTGGCGTTCCAGTCCATGCCGCCGTCGACGTTGCCGGAGCGGAACAGCGGCGGGGTGAGCCCCTCGGCGGCGAGCCGGCCGACGGCGGTGGCGACGACCGCCTGCATCAGGGCGATGGTGGTGATGCTCGACGCCGGACCGAAGGTGGTGTCGGCGCCGGGGGCGGTGAGCTCCCCGTCACCGACCGCGATCTTGTTGTCCAGGACGATGTCGCACTGGTCCTTGAGGTAGGTCCCCGAGGGGTGCCGGGAGGAGACCGCGGCCGGGTAGGCGAGGGAGGTCAGTCCGATGACCGTCAGTCCCCGCTCGCGGGCGTGCATCGCCAGCTCGACCGGCATCACCTGGCGGCCGGACAGGGAGATCACGAATAGCAGGTCGCCGCTGCGCGCGGGGCTGGCGTCCAGGGTCGCGGTGGCCAGGCCCGACACCCGCTCCAGGGCGCTGCCCAGATGCGCGGGGACGACGTCCACGCCGGTCACCCCGGGAACGGCCAGCAGGTTCATCAGCACCAGGCCGCCGGCCCGGTAGACGACGTCCTGGGCGGCCAGGGACGAGTGCCCGGCACCGAAGGCGAAGATCCGGCCGCCGCTGCGCACGGTCGAGGCCAGGGCCTCGGCGGCGCGACCGATGCCGGCGGCCTCCTCGTCGCGGACCCGCTGCAGCAGGGAGATCGCGGCGTCGATGTACTGCTCGGCCAGGTCGCTCATCGCGGGAGCACTCGCTTTCGGTGTGTGTCGCGTGACTCTCGGGTGGCACGCTGCTGCCTGTGCGGGGTCGCTGTCAACAGCGCCGGCGCCCGTTCCGACGGGAATGTCGGTGCGATGCGTCAGAATTGCACTGCGACGACGCTGGACGACGAGGAACGGAGCCCGCGGCGATGAGCGGCCACCTGATTGACACGACGGAGATGTACCTCCGGACGATCTTCGAGCTGGAAGAGGAGGGCGTGGTACCGATGCGCGCCCGGATCGCGGAGCGCCTGGAGCAGAGCGGGCCGACGGTCAGCCAGACGGTCGCCCGGATGGAGCGCGACGGCCTGCTGCAGGTCGCGGACGACCGCCACCTGGAGCTCACCGACAGCGGGCGCAAGCTCGCGACCCGGGTCATGCGCAAGCACCGCATCGCGGAGTGCCTGCTGGTGGACGTCATCGGGCTGGAGTGGGAGCAGGTCCACGCCGAGGCCTGCCGCTGGGAGCACGTCATGAGCGAGGCGGTGGAGCGCCGGGTGCTGGAGCTGCTGCGGCACCCGACCGAGTCGCCCTACGGCAACCCCATCCCCGGTCTGGAGGAGCTCGGCGAGGCCCCCGGCGAGGACGGCTCCGAGGTCATCGTCAGCCTGGACGAGCTGGTGCCGGGCCCGGAGGGCAAGAGCGTGGTGGTGCGGCGGATCGGCGAGCCGATCCAGACCGACGCGCAGCTGATGTACACCCTGCGGCGGGCCGGTGTGCAGCCGGGCGCGGTGGTCAGCGTGACCTCGGCGCCGGGCGGCGTCCTGGTGAGCAGCGGCGGCGAGGCGGCCGAGCTGGACAAGGAGATCGCGGCCCACGTGTTCGTGGCCACCACCTAGCGACAGATCGGGTGGACCCGACTCTTTCCCCGAGCGCCGGGTCCACCCGTCCCCCACCCCTGTGCCTGCCTCCCGGCAGGCGCCCCACCCCTGGTCCCCCAGCCCCCGACCCCCGGCGCGCTGTGCTGCCCGCTCCCTTCGTGACCGGCGCCATGGACGCTTACGACCGGATTTCTCCCCTCGGCGACAGCGGCCAATCCTTGAGCGCTGTCACTCGAACGTGGGGTTTTGTTCAGCCCACGACCGCATGGGGTGCCAGCGGCGCCTCGCGGCCGCAGGCGTAGGCGATCGGGTTGATCAGCTCCGTGGCCTCCGGCAGCCAGCGGTTCAGCGTGGTGGGTTCACGCGCCCACTGGGCGAAGCCGAAGGTGCCGACGCGGGTCGGCGGGGCGATGATCCAGTCGCCCTCGCCGTGGCCGATCAGGTCGAGCCGGCCCGGGCCCCAGCCGAGCCTGCGCAGCATGTCGGGCAGCTTGGGCAGCGACCCCGGCAGCACCAGGAACAGCAGCCGGCGGCCGCTCCCGGCGCCGCCGCGGGCGTCCCCGGGGACGGCCAGGACCGGGCCCAGCTGCAGGCCCATCCGTTCCATCCGGGCCAGGGCCAGGCAGCCCGCGATCTCGGGCACGTCGATGGCGTCGAAGGTGCGCCCGGTCGGCAGCAGGATGGAGGCGTGCGGGCTGTCCGTCCACCAGCGCCGCACCACTCCCGGCCCGGAACTGGCCTTGCGGGCCCAGTCGCGGGTGGAGGGGTGGGTGCCGGGCGCGGGGCAGGAGCGGTCGCCGCAGGAGCAGTGCGGCGCATCGTCGTCCTCGATCAGCCAGGTTCCGGGGGCGACCTCCCAGTGCCGCTCCTCGGCGTACCTGACGGCGGCGTCGACGAGCGGATCGCGAACGCCTGCTTGCAGCGGCTCAGCGTGCAGCGGCTCAGCGTGCAGTGGTCCAGTGTGCAGCGGTTCAGCCGACCGGGTGGCTCCGAGGGTGTCTTCCACGATCAGCACAACTAGTACCGGCCGGGCGGGTTACGGGTCCGGTCGCAAATGTCGGCCACGGGGGGCGCGTGGGTGCACTCATGGGGGCGCACACGGGGTATGGGGGCCTGTGGCGGGTATCACTTCTCAGGGGCGGCTCGCTACCCTGGACAGAATGTCTCAATTGCCGTGGCACAGCGAGGGATTCAGGCCTGTAGCGGCCATCTCGCCCAACTCGCCCGTGCCGCGCACTCTCCGAGTCAAGCACGTTCAAGGGGGAGGCACCCTCATGGCCGCCAGACCGCTGGTTTCCCGACAGCCCAACGAACGGCTCCAGGCGCTGATCCAGGAGGCAGGGTGCTCCAACGCGGGCCTTGCCCGCCGGGTCAACCTCTGCGGCGCGGAGCACGCGCTCGACCTGCGCTACGACAAGACCTCGGTGGCCCGCTGGCTGCGGGGGCAGCAGCCCCGGGGCCAGGCGCCCTCGGTGATCGCCGAGGCGATCGGCCGCAAGCTCGGCCGACCCGTCGGCGTGGACGAGATCGGCATGGCCGACGGCAAGAACCTCTCCTCCAGCATCGGCCTGCACTTCTCGGCCGGTCTGGGCGGCGCGGTGGACCAGGTCTGCGAACTGTGGCGGAGCGACGTCGGCCGCCGCGACTTCCTCACCGGCACGTCCGTGGCCGCGTCGGCGATGGTGGAGCCCAGCCGCGACTGGCTGATCGCCGGCATCGACGCCCAGGTCGCCCGCAGCGGCGGCCCTCGGGTCGGACCGGCCGATGTGGAGGCGGTGCGGGCCACCACCGCGATGCTGGTGGAGCTGGACCACCGGTTCGGCAGCGGGCATGTGCGCCCGGTCGTCGTGCACTACCTCAACAGCGTGGTGTCCGGGCTGCTGTCCGGCTCCTACCGGGAGGAGACGGGGCGGATGCTGTTCGCCGCCGTCGCCAGGCTCACCGAGCTGGCCGGCTACATGGCCATCGACACCGGGCACGCGGGCCTGGCCCAGCGGTACTACATCCAGGCGCTGCGGCTGGCGCAGGCGGCCGGTGACCGGTCGTACGGGGCCTATGTCCTGGCGGCCTCGATGAGCCACCTGGCGGCGAGCCTGGGCAACCCGCGCGAGATCGCCCAACTCGCCCGCGCCGCGCAGGAGGGCGCGCGGGGCTCGGCCACCCCCACGGCCATGTCGCTGTTCTATGTCGCGGAGGCGCGCGGGCACGCGCTGCTGGGTGACGTCAGGTCCTGCGAGACGGTGGCGGCGCGGGCGGTGGAGGCCTTGGAGCACAGCCGCCCGGACGAGGACCCGGAGTGGATCGGCCATTTCGACCGGGCCTACCTGGCGGACGAACTCGCGCACTGCCACCGGGACCTGGAGCAGCCGAGGCAGTCCGCCCGGCAGGCCGAGGAGGCGCTGAGGATGCATCCGGAGACGAGGGTGCGGCGGCGTGCGGTGGACCTGGTGCTGCTGGCCACCGCCCAGTTGCAGCTCCGGGAGCTGGAGCAGGCGTGCGACACCGGCGTGCGCGCCGTGGAGTTGATGTCGGGTCTGCGGTCCGCGCGCGGGACGGAGTACCTCGACGACTTCCGGCGGCGGCTCGAACCGTACCGGGAGCAGCGGGCGGTGAGGGAGTTCCAGGCCCGGACCCTGGCCGAGGCTGCGGCCTAGGCCGGCCCGGGATCCGGCATCCGCGGTCGGGAACTGGCTGGAACTGGCTTTTTCGCACGAGCGGAAGGTGTCAATCCGCTGGGCCGATGGCCACCCGCAAGGATGAACCGGTAGCGTGGGTCGCTGTTCTGACAAGTGGTCCCGCGCCGGTGCGGGGGCAGTGCCGCCCGTACTGGGCGAAGTGAGGAATCGCCTTGAACCAGCGCCGCCACAACTCGTCCGACGAACTGACGCCGGAGGACCTGTTCCGCCCCGAACCCATGGACGGTGCCCGCACCGGTGGGACGATCGCCGGCGAGGTGCTGTACTCCTCGCAGGAGACCCTGCCCTGGGCGGGCGCCGGTCAGCCGCCGGCCAGCGGACAGCCGGAGTACTTCGGCGACGCCACCGCGGTCGCGCCGGTGCCGGACTACAGCCGGCCGGACGGTGGCGAGGCGTCCACGCAGTTCCTCCCGCCGTTCCCGGCCGCCCCGACGGTCCGGGAGTGGCAGCCCCAGCAGCAACAGCAGCAGCCGTCCTACGGGGGCGGGGGCTACCAGGAGCAGCCGCAGTACGAGCAGCCGCACCAGTACCAGCAGCAGCCGCCCTACCAGCAGCCGCAGTCCTACCAGCCGCAGCCCCAGCCGGGGTACGCACCGCCGCCGCCCACCGGCGGCTACCAGGACCGGCCGCAGCAGGGCCGGCCCGCTGCCCGCCGACCCTCCAACCGCATGATCGCGGTCATCGCCGTCGCCGCCTGCGCGGTGGTCGGCATCGTGTCGGCCGTCGCGCTGAGCGGCGGGGGCACCAGCAGCGCGGCCACGGTCGCCCCCTCGGCCAGCACCTCGGCGGGAGCCACCGCCGGGAGTGCCGCCGGCGGTGACGACAAGGTCCAGGCGCAGGCGATGTCCGACCTGCTGGCGACGGCGTCCAACGGACGCGCGGCGGTCATCAGCGCCGTCGCCAACGTCTCGCAGTGCCAGAACCTCGGCCAGTCGCAGCAGGACCTCAGCAGGGCGGCGGGGCTGCGCCAGCAGCTGATCCAGCAGTTGGACGCGCTCCAGGTGAACGGGCTCACCGGGGGCGGCGATCTGGTCGCCGACCTGCGCAAGGGCTGGCAGGAGTCGGCCCTGGCGGACCAGCACTACGCCCAGTGGGCCGCGGAGTCCAAGGGCAGCTGCGGAAAGACCCACAAGCCGGTCGCGGGCGGTCCGCTGTCGCAGGGCGACGCCTCCAGCGGCCGGGCTTCCGCCGCGAAGGACAAGGCGTCCAAGCTGTGGGACGCGATCGCCGACCAGACCGGCCTGCCGACCCGGTCCAGCACCCAGCTGTGAGCATCGAACGTAGTATCGACAACTATGCAGGTCACAGATCACGGTTCACAGCAGAGCGGCTCCAGGTCTTCTCGAACGGCCACCCGCTCCGCCAGCATGGGCGCTATGCCGCTCACTGACATCCCCTGGTGGCGCTGGCGGGCCCGGGTCCGCTCAGCCCTGCACATGCTCGGCGACCCCGCGTTCCAGCAGGAGTGCTGGGAGTCCGGCCGCGAAGGGTACGGCGACGTCACCGACGCCGTGTACCGCCTCGTGGAGGACACCTGGCTGGACCGCTGGTCCGCCGAGAAGTACATCGGCACGATCGTCCGGGACTCGACCGAGGCCGCCCTGGTCGACACGGCCGTGCTGCGGGTGCTGCGCATCCTGCACCAGGTCGGCCCGGACGCCCCGTCCAGCGCCTACCTCCAGCACCACGGCTGGCCCGAGGCCGTCCGCGCCTGCCGGGACGCCCACCTGCGCCTGGCCCTCAACGACGGCGAGGACCCGGACGTGCCGCCGCGCTCGCTCGACGTGCTGAGGATCCTGACCCGCACCGGAGGGTGAGACGGCAGGACAGCCGGACGGCCCGCTGTGGCAGTCTGGGGCCTCGTCGTGACGCGCAGCGCGAGAGGACACCCCGGTGGCACAGGCACAGCAGCAGCCCGGTTCGGGCCAGTACGTACTGACCCTGTCCTGCCCGGACAAGCAGGGCATCGTGCACGCGGTGTCGAGCTACCTGTTCCGCACCGGTTGCAACATCCTGGACAGCCAGCAGTTCGGCGACGGTGACTCGGGTCTGTTCTTCATGCGGGTGCACTTCACCGCCGAGGAGCCCGTCACCCTGGCGAAGCTGCAGGCCAGCTTTGCCGCGACCGGGGACGCCTTCCGGATGGACTGGCAGCTGCACCCCTCGGCCGAGCGCACCCGGATGCTGCTGCTGGTCAGCAGGTTCGGCCACTGCCTCAACGACCTGCTGTTCCGCGCGAGCAGCGGGGCGCTGCCGGTGGACGTCGTCGGGGTGGTGTCCAACCACACCGACTTCCAGGAGCTGGCCGCCTCCTACGGCGTCCCCTTCCACCACATCCCGGTGACCGCCGACACCAAGGCGGAGGCCGAGGAGGCGCTGCTGGCGCTGGTGGACAAGGAGAACGTGGACCTGGTCGTGCTGGCCCGCTACATGCAGGTGCTGTCGGACGACCTGTGCAAGGCCCTGGCCGGGCGGGCGATCAACATCCACCACTCGTTCCTGCCGAGCTTCAAGGGCGCCAAGCCCTACCACCAGGCCCACGTCCGGGGCGTGAAGCTGATCGGCGCGACGGCGCACTATGTGACCGCGCAGCTGGACGAGGGGCCGATCATCGAGCAGGAGGTCGTCCGCGTCAGCCACGACGTGACGCCCGCCCGGCTGGTCGCGCTCGGCCGCGACGTCGAGTGCCAGGCGCTGGCCCGCGCGGTGAAGTGGCACGCGGAGCACCGCGTGCTGCTGAACGGCAGCCGCACGGTCGTCTTCGGCTGAGCGGTTCGGCCGGGCGCAGCAACCGTCCGCGACCCGCGCGTCAGGGTCGCGACAGCAACCGGGTCGCGTGCAGGAGATCCCTGGCTGCCGCGCGGTCGCCGGTGATCCCGCAGGGCAGCCGGTCCGGGTCCCGGTGCGCGGCGGCGAGGAAGCAGAACTCGACGCCGTCGACCGCCAGGGTGGCCACCGGCTCGGTGTCCGGCGGGGGTGCGGGGGCGTCCGCCTCCAGCGGGATCAGCCACTCGCTCTCGCCGCGGCCCTCGATGATCAGCTTCACCGCGCGGGGACCCCTGGGGTCCCCGTAGGAGAGGTCCCGCCAGGACGTCAGCGAGGCGAGCCCGGCCGCCCGCAGGCCCATCAGGGCCAGCGGGAGCAGCCGTGCCGCCAGGCCGATCAGCTGCCGCATGTGGACGCCGCGCGGCGGACCGTACGGGTAGCCGACGGCCTCGGCGATGTCCTCGGCATGGATCCAGCACTCGAAGGCCCGGTCGAGGAAGGAGTCCCGCACCGGGATCGAGAACGCCCCGTAGTCCACCTCGACATCGCCGGCCGCCGGTCCGGCCGCCGCGGCCGCCAGGGCGGCCTGCTCCACGATCGCCCGTGTCTGCGCCCGCCACATCGCCCGCACCGCCTCCGGGGAGCGGCGCTGGGAGGTGTCCCGCAGCCAGTCGCTGCGCTCCACCAGGTCGCTGCCGCGGCTGGGGTCGGGCAGGCCGAGGGCGAGCGCCAGCACGCCGTCCACCGCGGTGAGGTGGCACAGCACACCGGCGGGGCGCCGGTGCTCGGTGCCGCCGTGCCAGCGCAGTTCGGCGGACTCCAGCCAGTCCAGTTCGCCCAGGTCGCGCAGGAGCGAGTCCAGCCGCGCGGTCTCGGCGATGTAGGCGGCGGCATAGTCGGGGACCCGCACCTGCGGGGGCCGCAGGGCCAGGGCGCGGGTGAGCACCGAGCCGCGCAGGTTGGGCTCCGGGTCGAGGGGCTCGTCGGCGGAGAGCCAGCCGGCCGCGTCCCGCAGGCGGTTGGCCTCCTCCGCGCAGGACGGGCAGCCGGCGAGGTGGTGCTCCACCTGGGCGGCCTCCTCGGCAGGGCAGGCGTCCAGGGCCCAGGCGCCGATCAGTCCGCGCAGCAGCTCGTGGTCGTACGCGGGCTCGGGCACGGGTTCGGGCGCGGCGGTCATGGGGTGGTCTCCGATGCGAGGGCGGAGGCCAGGAGTTGCAGGCCGAGCCGCATCCGGTGCTTGGCGGTGGCGGCGCTGACGCCGAGCTCCTTCGCGGCCTGCTGGTAGGTCCGCCCGCCGAAGTAGGTCAGGACCAGGGTCTCCCGGAGCACCTGCGGCAGGGAGGCGACGACGTACTGGACACGGGCGGCGGTCGCCGCCGCCAGGACCTCCTCCTCCAGGCTGGAGGGCTCGACGGCCTCGCCGAACTGCTCGGGACCGGTCGGCAGCCCGTGCTCGCGGCGCAGGCGCTCGACCGAGCGGCGGTGGGTGAGGGTGCCGATCCAGGAGCGCATGGACCCGTGCGCCGGGTCGAACTCGGCCGGGTGCTCCCAGACGTGGGAGAAGACCTCGCGGGTGATCTGCTCGGCGGCGTCGGAGTCGGAGAGCACGCGATGGGCGAGACCGTGCACCAGCGGCGCGAACTGGTCGTACAACTCGCCGAGAGCGGACTCCTCGCCGCGCGCGAGACGTCGCTGGATCTGGCGGTCCCAGCGCAGAGGGGCCGACGTTGCCATGGGCACCACCCTCCCGGGGCACCTGACGGTGCGTTCCGTCCTCCGAAATCTATCGCTCCGTCAGACGGCACCGCACCCACTTGCGCAAACTGCGCGAGTAACCTGAGCTGGAGTCACGACCGCTCGTGACCGTTCCCGACCGGCCCTGTTCCAATGAGCTGAGAATCGCGGCACAGCGTGACGACACTGACGGTACGTTCCGATGTCCACGAGGGCTGGGCACTGCTGAGGGTCGCAGGGGAGATCGACCTGGTATCAGGCGGTCAGATTCGGTCGGAGGTGCACCGCCTCGTCGCCGAGGGCCGGCGGCGCATCGTGCTGGACCTCAGCGGGGTGAGCCTCTGCGACTCCAGCGGGGTGGGCGTGCTGATCGGCGCCCGGCGGCTGCTGCGCTCCTGCTCGGGCGAGCTGCGGCTGGTCCTGCCGCCGTCCGGCGAGGAGGAGAGCACCCATGTGCACCAGGTCTTCGCGGCGCTGGGCATCCGCCGGCTGTTCGACATCCACGCCGACCTGGCCTCGGCGACCGCGACCGAGAGCGGGGCTGCGTCCGCGACCCCGGAGCGGAATCGGGTGCTCCCGTCCTGACCAGTAGGCTCGGGCCTTGTGAATGATGTCAGCCTCAGCCTCGTCCTGCCGGTGTACGGCGTCGCCGACTACCTGCCGCGCTGCCTGGACTCGATCCTCGCCGTCGACATCCCCGAGCAGGTACGGCTGCAGGTCATCGCCGTGGACGACTGCTCGCCCGACGGCAGCGGCGTCATGCTGGACGCCTACGCCGCTCGCGACCCCCGGCTGACCGTCCTGCACCTCCCGGAGAACCGCGGCCTCGGAGGGGCCCGCGAGGCCGGACTGGCCGAGGCGACCGGCGACTACGTGTGGTTCGTCGACAGCGACGACTGGCTGGCCGAGGGCGCGATCGACGCCGTCGCCGAGCGGCTCGCCGCCCTCCGCCCGGACGTGCTGATCACCGGCTTCGCCCGCACCTACCCCGACGGCAGCACCGAGCCCGACACCTGGCGCCGGCTGCTCGACGGGGTCCCCGAGGTGTTCACCCTCGCCGAGCGGCCCGGCCTGCTGCAGATGATCCTCTCGGTCTGGAACAAGGTCGTCCGCCGCGACTTCCTGCTGGGCCTGGACGTTCGCTTCGGCGGCGGCAACTACGAGGACATCTCCGTCACCTATCCGCTGCTGCTCGCCGCCGAACGCCTCAGCTACCTCGACCGGGACTGCTACTTCTACCGGCGCGAGCGCGAGGGCGCGATCACCAACACCGCCTCGGCCAAGCACGCCGACGCCTTCGCGCAGTACGACGCGATCTTCGCCTTCCTCGACCGGCACCCCGAGGTCCCGGCCGAGCTGCGGCGGCTGGTCTTCGACCGGACCGTGAAGCAGGCCGTCACCATCCTGGACCAGCCGGGACTGGTCCCCACCGAGCTGCGGCCCGACTTCTTCCACCGCACCGCCGCCCACTTCCGCAGCCACCGCCCGGCCGGATACGTCCACCCGGGCGGCCTGCGCGGGGTCCAGTACCGGCTGGTCGAACGCGACGCCTGGGGCGCGTACCAGCAGCTGCGCCCCCTGCAGTCGCTTCCGCGCACCCTGAAGCGGACGCTCAGGCAGAGCAAGCAGGGCGTCCGCAAGGTCGTCCGGGGGGCGGGGCGACGCAGCCTCTACGAGGCGTACCGGCGGCTGCCCATGGACGAGAAGCTCGCCGTGTACGCCGCCTACTGGTACCGGGGCTACGCCTGCAACCCCGCCGCGATCCACCGCAAGGCCCGCGAACTCGCCCCGGACGTACGGGGGGTGTGGGTCGTGGAGACCCGTGCGCAGGCCGCGTCGCTGCCGTCCGGCGTGCCCTGGGTGATCGCCAACACCCCGGCCTACCTGAAGGCCATGGCGACCGCGAAGTACCTGGTCAACAATGTCAACTTCCCGCACACCATGACCAAGCGGCCCGGCTCGGTGCACGTCCAGACGCAGCACGGCACCCCGCTGAAGCTGCTCGGCCTGGACCTGCGGACCAGGCCCGAGGCCGCCGACGGCATGGACTTCGAGCGGATGCTGGAGCACGTGGCCCGCTGGGACTACCTGGTGTCGCCCAACCCGCACTCCACCACCGCCTTCGGCAGCGCCTACCCCGGCCCCTACAAGGTGCTGGAGACGGGTTACCCGCGCAACGACCGCCTGGCGAACGCTGCGCCCGAGGAGGTCGCCGCGGCCCGGGAGAGCCTCGGCATCCCGGAGGGCCGCACGGCTGTGCTGTACGCGCCGACCCACCGGGAGCAGCACGCGGGCTACGTCCCCGTGCTGGACGTCGAGGCGCTGGCTGCGGCGCTTGGCCCGGACTTCACCCTCCTCGTCCGTACCCACTACTTCTACGCGGACGGCTCCGACGGCGGGCAGAGCGGGCTCGGCAGCGGGATCGTCGACGTCTCCGCGCACCCCTGCGTGGAGGACCTGTACCTCGCGGCCGACGTCCTGGTCACCGACTACTCCTCGTCGATGTTCGACTATGCCGTGCTCGACCGCCCGATCGTGGTCTTCGCCCCGGACTGGGAGGAGTACCAGCGCATCCGCGGCGTCTACTTCGACCTGATGGCCGAGCCGCCGGGGGTCACCACCACGACGCAGCCGGAGCTGGAGCGGGCCCTCCTCGACGGTTCGGCGACCGGCCCGGAGGCCGCGGAGCTGCGCGCGGCCTTCCGCGCGCGCTTCTGCCCCTGGGACGACGGCGGCGCGGCGGAACGCGTGGTCCGCACGGTGTTCGGCGTCTGACGCGACCGGGGGTCAGTCCGCGATCTGCTGCGAGATCCAGATCAGCGAGTCCGGCATCATCCGCTCGAACAGCTCGGTGGTGTGGCCGCCGTGGCTCAGTACCATCACCTTGCTGTTGCCGGGGTGGCGCAGCGCGCCGATCAGCGACTGCGCGGCGTAGACCGTGTCCGAGTCGGCCAGGCTGCCCGCCCCCAGCAGTACGATGTCGGGCTGCGTCTTGGCGTGCTTGAGCAGCAGGTACGGGTTGTTGGCCGCGGCCAGGCCCGGATCCTTGGTGACGATCGGCGCGTTGGGGGCGTTGTAGCCGGACATCATGACGCCGGCGTGGAACGACTCCGGGTACTGGACGGTCAGGTTGGCCGAGCAGTAACCGCCGGCCGAGTAGCCCATGATCGCCCAGTGCCCGGGGTCGGCCGAGGCCCGGAAGTTGCCCTTGATCAGCGACGGCACGTCCTTGGCCAGCCAGGTCGCCGTCTGGTAGCTGCCGGGGAGGTTGGCGCAGCCCGAGTCGTTGCCGCCGCCGAACATATTGAGCGTGGCCGCGACCAGGATCATCGGCTTGGCCTTGCCCTCGCCCATGAGCTTCTGCATTTCCTCGTTGACCTTCATGGTGCCGAACCAGGTCTGCGGGGTACCGGGAGTGCCGGGCAGCAGCTCGACCACGGGGAAGTCGGTGTGGGCGTACTGGGGCTGGTTGTACTGCGGCGGCAGCCACACGTACATGTCGCCCTTGATGTGCGATCCGGGCCCGACGGCCACGGTCTTCAGGACGCCCGGCTCGTAGGTGGTGAACGACAGCTTCTCCGCCGTGGCCCCCTTGCCCTGCCGGCCGCTCCCGCCCCCCGACCCGATCTGGTTGGTCGCCCCGGTGAGCTGCACGGTCGCGTCACTGCCGAACAGGTCGCCCCAGGTGTCGTAGAAGGGGCCCATGCTGTTGTTGACGTAGACGAGGACCATGAGCACGGCAGCAGCCTGACTGAACACAGTCATGGTGACCCTCGTGGCCGCCCGCGCCGCGGCGGGCCCCGGTATCCGGTTCCATAGCGCGATCAGAGCGATCACGCTCACTACGGCAAGCGCGATGGTGAGTGCGAAGAACGGCATGCCTGTGAGACTCATCGGTAACCCTTTCGGACTCTCCCGCCGTCGCCGGCCGGCGTCAGGTGGACGCCGGCTGGACGGAATCCGCTTGCTGGGGACGCTCCCGAAGGCTGCAGGGTTGCACTCCTCGACGGAATCGTCGAACAGGATCACAACCGCACATGGCGATTCCGGGGGCGAGCTTACCTTGAGGTTACCTGGGAGCTCGAACGAGTTTTCATACCAATGGATGACAGTCGAATGGCCGCATGGCGGGGGAGTCGCCAGAGGTAGGTATCACCCGAACATCTCGCGCAGCTCGTGCTTGAGCACCTTGCGGAGCGTCTCGTTCCGGGGCAGTGCGTCCACGATCTCCAGCTGCTCGGGGATCTTCTGGGCCATCAGCCCGGCCTCGCGCAGCCGCGCCGCGATCTCCGCCAGCGTGGGCGGCTCCACCCCGGGGCGCCGCTCGACCACGGCGCACACGCGCTCGCCGCGCACCGGATCGGGCAGGCCGATCACGGCGACGCCGTTGACGCGCGGGTCCTGGTAGATCAGGTCCTCGATCTCCTGCGGCGCTATGTTCTCGCCCTTGCGGATGATGATGTCCTTCAGCCGCCCGGTCAGCACCACATGGCCGTCGGGCCGTACGCAGCCGAGGTCTCCGGTGTGGAACCAGGCACCCTCGGTGAACGCCTGCGCGGTCAGCTCCGGATCGGTGTAGCCCCGGCAGATCATCGGACCGCGCAGCCACACCTCCCCGACCCCGCCGGCCTCCACCTCCTCGGCTCCGTCCGGTCTCATCACGCGCACCTCCACCCCCGTCACCGGGTGGCCCTCGGTGTGGGCGAGCTGCTCGGGGGTGTCCCGGGGGGAGCCCATGCAGATCGCCGGGGCCTCCGTCATGCCGTAGCCGTGCGCCAGCACGCAGCCCATCTCCTCCACCACCTCGCGGTACATCTCCGGAGGCCGGGGCGCGCCGCCGCCCGAGATGATCCGCAGGCTCGGCAGCAGGCGCTCGCCCTCGGGGAGCTTCCGCTGCTCGGCCAGGAACGCGGCGTAGAAGGCGGTGCTGCCGCCGGCCATCGTCACCCCGTTGCGCCGGTACGCGGGCAGGATGTCGGGCAGGGCGAAGGTCTCCACCAGCAGCGCGGGGAACCCGTACACCAGCATGGTCACCAGGTAGTCGGGGCCGCCGATGTGCGCATAGGGGAAGGCGATGGAGCCGACGTCCTCCGGGCTCATGCCCAGGGCGTCGGCCAGGCCGACGCCGCCCGCGATCAGCGTGCGGTCGGTGTGGCGGGCGCCCTTGGGGGCGGAGGTGATCCCCGAGGTGTAGTAGATCCAGCGGATCGGGGCATGGTCGTCGCTCAGGTCGGTCCGGGGCGGGGGCGGCAGCAGGGCGGGGTTGCCGACCGGCAGGTCCGCCTCCGCGTAGGCGACGCGCACGCGCGGCGGCGAGGGCCAGCCCGCGCTCAGCTCCTCGGCCAGCTTCACGTAGTCGAACCCCCGCCATACGCCGGGGACGAGGAACAGCTGGGCGCCCGACTCCTTGAGCACCCGGCCGACCTCGGCGCCCCGGTAGATGGCGATGACCGGCGTCTGTACGGCGCCCAGCCGGGAGAGCGCCAGCGACAGCACGACCGTCTCCACCCGGGTGGGCAGCTGCCAGGCGACAGCCGTCCCCTCGGTGACCGCGTACTCCTCGTTCAACCCGGCCGCGACCCGCGCGGCGCGGTCCCGCACCTCCCGGAAGCTGAGCCTGCGGTCGGTGCCGCCGCCTGTGTCCTGGATGAGCATCGGTGCGTCAGGCGTCTCGGCGACCCGGCGTTCCAGCAGATCCCAGAGCGTCCGGGCGTCGGCGACGGTGCTACGCATGGTGTCCTCCCCCTGGAATCTGACCTTGTGTCAGATGCGGGTCGAGCCTACTGAGGTGCCGGTGCCGACCTCAAGACTGCTGCGACCCCCAACGGTTGCGACCCCCAACGCCCCGCGACCGTACGGCTGTCGGTCACCGTGGCCACCAGTGCCAGCGTGTGCTGCAGCACCGCCTGCGCGTACTCCGGCGGGGTGCCGGCGACCGCGTCCTGCGGCAGCACCACCTGGAAGCCCGCATCCACCGCGCCGAACACCAGCTCGATCAGGGCGACATTCAGCGACACCCCCACGCACACCACCGTCCGCACGCCCAGATTGCGCAGCACCGAGGCCAGTCCGGTGTCCTGGAACGGCCCCAGGCCGTGCAGCCGGGGTAGGACGAGATCCCGCGCCTCGTCGGCCCCGATCCCGGGGTGCAGCGCCGCCGCATCCGATCCCGGCGCCAGCGGGGTGCCGGACCTCGCCGCCGCCGCGAACAGCCTGGCGTTGCGGTTGGCTCCCCGCCCGTCCTCCCGCCGAAGCGCCGTGCAGTGCAGCACCGGGACGCCTGCCGACCGCGCCGCTGCTCCCAACTCCCTTACCCGCTCCACCAGATCGACCTTCCCGGCTGCCTCCGCGAGCGCCGGGAAGACCGCCCCCTCGCCCAACGGCCCACCCAGCACCCCGAGCTGGCACTCGCAGGTCACCAGCGCGGCCCGCGCCGGGTCGAGCAACTCGTCCAGCAGTACGGCGGCCATGGCCGTCGCCTCCTCGTCGTCGCTGTCACTCCGCCGGGCGCTTGCCGCCCGTCGTCCGGCTCACTAGTCTGAATCTGACGGATCGTCAGGTAAAGGGTTCGGGCAGCCGGACCTCGGAGGGAGACCCATGGACAACCCCGAGCCGCCGCTGAGCCCCGCAGCGGAACCCGATCTCCCGATGGTGGTGAGCGTCGACGACCATGTGATCGAGCCGGCGCACCTGTTCGAGACCTGGCTCCCCGCCAAGTACCGCGACCGGGGCCCCAAGCCGCTGCGCGCGGGCATCGGCGAACTCGCCTACGTGGGCGGCAAGTACCAGATCACGATGGACCCGTCCGGGCCGCCCACCGACTGGTGGATCTACGAGGACCTGAAGTTCCCGTACAAGCGGAACATCGCCGCCGTCGGCTTCGACCGCGACGAGATGACTCTGGAGGGCATCACCCGGGAGGAGATGCGCCAGGGCTGCTGGGACCCCAAATCCCGGCTCGACGACATGCAGAACAACCATGTGGAGGCGTCCCTCTGCTTCCCGACCTTCCCCCGCTTCTGCGGCCAGACCTTCGCGGAGGCCCATGACAAGGAGGTCGCCCTCGCCTGCGTCCGCGCCTACAACGACTGGATGGTGGAGGAGTGGTGCGGTGACAGCGGCGGCCGGCTCATCCCCCTCTGCCTGATCCCGCTCTGGGACGTGCAGTTGGCGGTCGCCGAGATCCGCCGCAACGCGGCGCGGGGGGTGCGGGCCGTCTGCTTCAGCGAGATCCCCACCTACCTGGGCCTGCCCAGCATCCACAGCGGCTACTGGGACCCCTTCTTCGCCGAGTGCGAGGCGACGGGGACGGTCGTCTGCATGCACATCGGCTCGTCCTCCCAGATGCCCGCCGCCTCCCCGGACGCGCCTCCGGCCGTCCAGGCCACGCTGAGCTTCAACAACGCCATGGCGTCCATGACGGACTTCCTCTTCTCGGGCGTCCTCGTCGCCTTCCCCCGGCTCAAACTCGCCTACAGCGAGGGCCAGATGGGCTGGATTCCGTACGCGCTGGAGCGCGCGGACGACGTCTGGCGCGAGCACCGCGCGTGGGGCGGCGTGCGCGACATCGTCCCCGAGCCGCCCTCCACGTACTACTACCGTCAGATCTTCGCCTGCTTCTTCCGCGACAAGCACGGGGTCGCGTCGCTGGACAAGGTGGGCATCGACAACGTCACCTTCGAGACCGACTACCCGCATGTCGACTCGACCTGGCCGGAGACGAAGGCCGTCGCCCTCGACCACGTGGCCGGCCTGCCGCCGGAGACCATCTACAAGATCATGCGCGGCAACGCCATCCGCATGCTCGACCTGGACCTCGACCGCCACCTGGACCCGAACGGCCACCCACTGCGGGTGTGAGGGGTGCCCGGGAGCGCCACCCCACCCACGCCCCGACCCGCCGCAGCCGAGCGGAGCACCACCCCAGAGAGAGGACCCCGTCGTGGACCTGCGTGACACCCCGGCCGAGGCCGCGTTTCGGCGCGGGCTGCGCGAGTGGCTCGGGAAGACGCTGCCCGAGTTGCCGCCCCCACCCGATCCGGGCGACTGGCCGGGCCGCAGGGCGTATGACACGGCCTGGCAGCGGCGGCTGTTCGACGCCGGGTACGCGGGGGTGCACTGGCCGGCCGAGGCGGGGGGGCGGGGGGCGACCCCGGTCGAGCACCTGATCTTCCTGGAGGAGACCGAGCGGGCCGGGGCCCCCTACGTCGGGGCGAACTTCGTCGGGCTGCTGCACGCGGGTCCGACCATCGCCGCCGAGGGCACCCCGGAGCAGCGCCGTCGCTACCTCCCGCCGATCCTCAGCGGCGAGGAGATCTGGTGCCAGGGCTTCAGCGAGCCCGGGGCGGGCTCCGACCTGGCGGCGCTGCGCACCCGCGCCGTGCGCGACGGGGACGAGTACGTCGTCAGCGGCAGCAAGATCTGGACGTCCCACGCCGAGGTCGCCGACTGGTGCGAACTGCTCGTCCGCACCGATCCCGCCGCGCCGAAGCACCGGGGCATCAGCTGGCTGGTCCTGCCGATGGACGCACCGGGCGTGACGGTCCGTCCGCTGCGGACCCTGGCCGGGACGACCGAGTTCGCGGAGCTGTTCCTGGACGACGTCCGGGTGCCGGTGGCGAACCGGATAGGGGAGGAGAACGACGGCTGGCGGGTGACCATGGTGACGCTGTCCTTCGAGCGCGGGACGGCGTTCGCGAGCGAGGTGGTGGCCTGCCGTCGCACGCTCGGAGCGCTGGCACGGCTCGCGAAGCAGAACGGCGCATGGGAGGACACCGCGCTGCGGCGTCGACTGGGGCTGCTGGCCGGACTGTTCGGGGCGTTGTGGCGTCTTGTCCAGTGGAATGTGTCGGAGGCCATGGCCGCTGGTGCCGAGGGCGGTGGGGGCGGTGGGGGCGTGCCCGGTGCCGGGGCCTCGGTGTTCAAGCTGCGGTTCTCCGAGGCCCGGCAGGAGCTGTACGACCTCGCGGCCGAGGTGTTGGGGTCGGGGTCGCTGGTGCTGGCGGCGGCGGGCAGTGGCGAGGACGAGTGGACGGCGCAGCGGCTGCAGGGGCTGTCCTACACCATCGCGGCGGGGACGTCGCAGATCCAGCGCACCATCGTGGCGCAGCGGGTACTGGGGATGCCGAAGCAGCAGAAGACGGCCGGGGGTGCGTGATGGATTTTCGACTGACGCAGGATCAGGTCGATCTGCAGGCAGGGATGCGCTCGCTCCTCGCCGGACGCTTCGGCCGGGAGCGGCTGCGGGAGGCTGCGGACGGGGGCGAGGTGTTCGATCGCGCGCTGTGGGGGGAGTTGGCCGGGGCCGGGCTGTTCACGCTGCGGGTTCCGGTGGAGGGGGACGGGCTGGGGCTGGGGCTCGCCGAGGCGGTGCTGGTGTTCGAGGAGGCGGGGCGCGCGTTGGTGCCGGGACCGCTGGTGGCGAGCGAACTCGCGGTGGCGCTGGGGCAAGGGGGCACTGCCGGGACCGTTGCCGGGCTGGTGCGGGTTCCGCGCGGGCGGGGACCGTTGCTGGTGGAGCAGTTGCCCTCGCTCGATGTGCTGCTGGTGCTGGACGTGGCGGCCGGGGAGCTGCGTCGGGTCGATCCGGTCGACGTGCTTGCCGTCGCCCGTGAGGTGCGCGGGGTCGATCCGCTGACGCGGCTGTGGGAGGTGACCGGGCCGCTGCCGCAGGGGAGTCCCGTCAGCCGGGCGGACCCGGACAGGGTGTGGTGCGAGGGCACGCTGCTGACGGCGGCGCTGCAGGTGGGGTTGGCGGCGCGGGCGGTCGGGTCGGCGGTGGCGTACGCGGGGCAGCGCGAGCAGTTCGGGCAGCCGATCGGTGCGTTCCAGGCGGTGCAGCATCTGTGCGCGGACATGCTGGGACGGCTGGAACCGGCCAGGGTCGCGGTCAGGGCTGCGGCACTGGCGCTGGACGCGGACGGGGGAGCGGGCAGCGGAGCGGGCGGGCAAGCGGGGGTCGCGCCCGACGCGGCGGCGGAGGTCGCCGGGGCGAAGCTGCTGGCGGACGAGGCGGCGGTGCACGGTGCCCGGGACTGCCTGCAGGTGCACGGTGGGATGGGCTTCACCTGGGAGGGCGATGTCCACCTGCTGCTCAAGCGGGCGTGGGTGCGGCAGCAGTCCTTCGCGGGGGCCGAGGAGTGCGCCGAGTTGCTCGCGGAGCGGCTCCTGTGAGCGCCTGCGAGCTGTGGACACTTGTCGGAGGGGTTGTTTTGTCGGGGCGTCAGCCGGTCGCCGTTGATCCTGTGACGGTTCGGCTACGCTCCATGGGTGCGGACGGATCGGGAGATTCCAGACGAGCGGGTCGGAGCGGCACGCGGACCAGCCGGGGCAGTATGCACCCCGGTGCCGTCCCAATGTTGGAATATGCCTGAAGCGCTTGCAGTCATGGGTGCCGGCGAATCATTCTTGGGCAGATCCGCGGAGGGGCGCCGCCGAAAAGCCTTTCCGAAGGCGCAACTGATCCCGCAAGTACGGGTGGTGTGAGCGGTGCAGGTGCTTCAGGTGCAGATCGCGGTGCAGGCCGATCCTGCGGAGGTCGGGCGTGCCCGCAAGTGGACCCGGACCCGGTTGCAGGGCTGCGGTGTGTCCCTCGATGCCCCGCTCGCCGAGAGCCTGGTGCTGCTGGTCTCCGAGCTGGTCACCAATGCCGTCGTGCACACCGGTTCTCCGGCGGTGCTGCGGCTGGTGTTCCCGGTCGGCCCGGACGCCGACCACCGTCCGGTGCGGATCGAGGTCGCGGACTCCAGCGATCAGCCGCCCCAGCCGAGACCCGGGCCGAGCGAGGACACCAGCGGCCGCGGCCTGGAGCTGGTCGAGTGTCTGTCCGACCGCTGGGGTTGGTACCCGGAGGGTGCGGGTAAGCGCGTGTGGTGCGAGATCGAGCCGGAGGCCGGTGCGCCGACCGGTCCGGTTCTGGGCGACGCGGCCGCGCTGGGGCTTCAGCACCTGCTGGTCGGCTGACGCGCGGAGCAGCGTCGAGTGAGCAGCGGGGGCTGACGGGTGGGTGTGGTTCGGACGGTCTCCCGGTGGGGCGTCGCGGAGCTGACGGATGCCCTGGCCGGGGCCGTCGACGTGGAGCTGGGCTCCGACGGGGTCGGCGACTGGTGCCAGCCGTGGCGGTTGCCGACCGCTGACCTGGAGTTGCACCACCCCGCGCTGACCCTGTCGGCGATGTGCCCGAGCGGGGTGCGGCTGCGGCTGCGGACGGCCTCGCGGCAGGTGCGCCTGGAGGCGGATCAGGTGCTGCTGGTCGCCGGTCTCCCCGCCTTCGAAGCGCCCTACGACCTGCTGGTCGACGGGGTGCCCGCGCAGCGGGGATCCGTGCGGCCGGTGCCGGACGGGGTGGAGTTCCTGGGGCTTCCGGCCGGGGACAAGGCGCTGGAGATCTGGCTGCCGATCCTGCCCGGCATTCGAATACGCGGCCTGCGCGCGCTGGACGGACTGCCGCTGCTGCCCGCGCCCGCGGACCGGCGCCCGCGCTGGACGGTGTACGGGAGCAGCATCACCCATGGCTGGGACACCTCCCCGGCACGGACCTGGCCGGCGGTGGCCGCGCGGATCCTCGGGCGCAGCGTCACCAACCTCGGCTACAGCGGAGCCTGCCTGCTCGACCCGCTGGTCGCCCGGGTGATCGCGGAGCAGCCGACCGAGCACATCGCGCTGGAAATCGGCATCAACATCCACAACACGGCCGCATTGCGGAGCCGAACCCTCCTGCCGGTGCTGCACGGATTCCTGGCCACAATTCGGTCTCGCCGAGCACACGTCCCGATAACCGTGATCGGCCCGGTCTTCGGCGGCGCGCGTGAGGAATCCGTGGTCGCCTGCGGCCAGGAGGAGGTGTGGGAGGTCAGCGGTGACCTGACGCTCGGCGAGATCCGGGGGCTGCTCCGGGAGGCCGTGCGGCTGCTGCGAAAGCGCGGTGACACTGCACTGACCTGGATCGACGGTCGTCAACTCTTCGGTGCGGCGGACGCCGCGGCGGGAGGGCTGCCGGACGGGCTGCATCCCGACGCGGCCGGACAGCTCCGGATGGGCGAGAGATTCGCCGTGCTGCAGAGCGGATTCGGCGCAGGGGCGAATTCCGGTCAGTGGGCCCCTCGCCAGTCGTCCGAAAGCGTACGCAACCAATCCGGATCACGAAAAGGCCATTGACGTGGAGTGCCCGGCTGATCACGCTGGGACTCAGCGATTCGTTGCGAGGGGACGTTGAGGGCACCTACGGCCGATGGCCGGTGAGGCGTGTCCTTGGCGAGGGCGAGTCGCGGCGGCGCGGGTCAGGGCTGGGTCCGCGAATGCTCGACGGACTCCGTGCGTCGAGGCCGGGCGGCGGGGCTCCGTGCAGACTGTGCGAGCTGCGCGGTGCCCCGCCATCCGATCTGTGCCGTGGTCGAGGCTATTTGACGGCGACGGGGACCACCGGCGCGCCGACGCCGCCGGTGAACGGCTCGGGCGGGGCGCTCAGCAGGAACTCGTACCGGCCGTCCTCGGCGCAGTCGGCCGCCAGTGCCTCCAGGTTCCAGTTCTGACCCTGCATCATGCCCATCTCCACCAGGTGCAGGGCGTGCACCGGCAGGTAGAGCCCGTCGATCTCGGGCGGGAAGATCTCGAAGGTGAGCGTGTCGTTGGCGACCGCCGCCACATCGCGGGCGTGGAACCACTCGGGCGTGTGCAGCGACAGCCCGGGGGAGGGGAAGGCGTAGGCGTCCCGGTCGCCGCCGAGGTAGAGCTGGATCTGCCCGGTGCGCACCAGCACGATGTCCCCGGCATGGACCTCGACACCGGCCAACTCCTGTGCGGCTTCCAGGTCCTCGACGGTGATGAGGTGCATCGGCTCCAGCCGGCCGAGCCCGCGGGCGCGGGCGACGTCCAGCAGGACGCCCCGGCTGACCAGCGGGGTGGCCTTCTCGATGCCGCTGCGCACCGCGCCCTCATGGGCGGTGATCGCGGTGCCGGCGGGCCGGTTGTTGTAGATGCGGTTGCCGTGGCTGACGTGGCCGAGGCCGTCCCAGTGGGTGCCGGCCTGCAGGCCCATGGTCACCACGTCGTCGCTGGTGGCGATGGCTCCGGGGCCGAACATCTCCCAGTTGAGGGCGACCATGGTGTGCAGCGGGTTGACCCGTCCGGGAATCATTCCGGTCTGCACCCCCTGCTGCTGGAGCGGCAGCGCCAGCGAGAGGCGGCGGCCGCTGCGGACGGTGGCGACGGCGGCCCTGACGACCTCGGGGGTGATCAGGTTGAGGGTGCCGATCTCGTCCTCGGCACCCCAGCGTCCCCAGTTGTTGACGCGCTTGGCGATGTCGCGGAACTCGTCGAAGTCGGTGGGTGCGGGCACGGCTTCCTCCTGCTGCTGCGGCTCTGATCGAATCTGACGGTCACTCAGGTCTGGTTTCTTCCAGGCCCGCGCTCCTAGAATCTAACGGTCCGTCAGAAACTTGAGGAGAGGTACGGCATGGGCGACTTCCTGCAGGGCAAGGTGATCGCGGTGACCGGTGCGGGGCGTGGCATCGGGCGCGCGGTCGCGCTCGGCTGCGCGGCCGAAGGCGCCAGGGTGGTCGTCAACGACTACGGCGTGGGCATGGACGGAGGCAATCCCACCAGCGAGGTGGCCGACGCCGTCGTCAAGGAGATCCAGGCGGCGGGAGGAGAAGCCGTCGCCGTCGCGGACGATGTCTCCACCATGGCCGGCGGCGCTCGCACCGTCCGCACCGCCACCGAGACCTGGGGCCGGCTCGACGGCGTCGTCTGCGTCGCCGGAATCCTGCGCGAGCGCATGCTCTTCAACATGTCCGAGGAGGAGTGGGACGGCGTCGTCGACACCCACCTCAAGGGCACCTTCACGGTGTTCCGCGCCGCCGCCGCGCTGATGCGCAGCCAGGGCAGCGGCACGCTCATCGGCTTCACCAGCGGAAACCACACCGGCAGTGTGGCCCAGGCCAACTACAGCGCGGCCAAGGGCGGCGTCATCTCGCTGGTCCGCAGCGCGGCCCTCGGCCTCAACAAGTACGGCGTGACCGCCAACGCGGTCGCCCCCGTCGCCCGCACCCGGATGTCCGCGAACGTCCCGATGGAGCTCTTGGAGATCGGCGAGCCCGAGGACGTCGCCGCCCTGGTCGTGTACCTGCTCTCGGAGCAGGCCGCCCAGATCACCGGGCAGGTCTACACCGTCGCCGGTCCCAAGATCGCGGTCTGGGCGCAGCCGCGCGAACTCCGCTCCATGCACGCCGAGTCGGGCTCCTGGACTCCGCAGCGCATCGCCGACGCCCTGCCCGGCTCGGTCGGCAGCGACCCGATGCCGATGCTCGCCCAGCTGGAGGCCAGCGCGAAGGCCGCCGCGGCGAAGCAGCGCCCCAACGCCTGATCCACCGAAGGGAACCGCACCGGACATGGACTTCTGACATGGACTTCTCCTTCAGCGCCGACGACGAGGCATTCCGCACGCGCGCCCGCCACTGGCTCGCCGAACGCCTCGAAGGACCCGACGCCCCCTTCGCCGACCTGCGGGGTCGACGCACCCTGCACCTCCCCGAGCGCCGCCGCGCCTGGGAGCGCGAACTGGGCAGCGGCGGCTGGATCGGCCTGGGCTGGGACGAGGGCACCCTCACCCAGCAGGTCGTCTGGGCCGAGGAGTACGCCCGCGCCCAGGCCCCCGCGCCGCTCGGCGTCGTCGGCGAGCACCTGCTCGCGCCGACCCTGCTGCGCCACGGCACCCAGGCGCAGCGGGACCGGTTCCTGCCGCTGATCGCCAGTGGGGAGGAGATCTGGTGCCAGGGCTACAGCGAGCCCGGCGCCGGCTCCGACCTGGCCGCGGTCCGCACCGCCGCCGTCCAGCAGGAGGACGGGCACTGGCTGGTCACCGGGCAGAAGACCTGGACCTCGCTGAGCCAGTGGTCGGACTGGTGCTTCGTGCTGGCCCGCACCGAGCCGGGCTCCGCCCGCCACCACGGGCTCAGCCTGCTGCTGCTGCCCATGGACCAGTCGGGACACATCGACGTCCGCCCGATCCGCCAGCTCGACGGGGACTCCGAGTTCAGCGAGGTGTTCTTCGACGGCGCGCGGGCCGAGCAGGTGCTCGGCGCCCCGGGGGAGGGGTGGCAGGTCGCCATGACCCTGCTGTCCTTCGAACGCGGCGCGGGGATGCTGGGCCGGCAGATCGGCTACGCGCGTGAACTCGACGGCGTCCTCGCGGCCGCCGCCCGCACCCGCGCCGACCAGGACCCGGTGCTCCGGGAACGGCTCACCCGCCAGTGGGCCGACCTCCACACCATGCGCTGCAACGCGCTGCGCACCCTCGGCACGGCCGAGCCGGGGACGGCCGCGGTGGCGAAGCTGCTGTGGGGCGGCTGGCACCAGCGGCTCGGCGAACTCGCCGTGCAGGTGCTCGGCCCGGCCGGGGCGCTGGGGACCGGTGGGCACGTGCCCGGCAGCTGCGCGCTGACGGATGCCCAGCACCTGCTGCTGTTCTCCCGCGCGGACACCATCTACGGCGGCAGCGACCAGATCCAACGCAACCTCATCGCCGAACGCGTCCTCGGCCTGCCCCGTGAAGCCCGCCCCACCGCCTGACGCCGAACCCACAGAGCTGAACCGACACCCGAGGGAACCTCCATGACCGCAACCCCGGCCACGCACAAGCTCTTCATCGACGGCGCCTGGCGCGAGGGCGGCGACGGCAGCTACCCCGTCGTCAACCCGGCCACCGAGCAGATCGTCGGCCATGCGCCGGAGGCCTCCGCAGCCGACGTCGCGGACGCCGTCGCCGCAGCCCGGCGGGCATTCGACAGCTGGTCCAGGACCAGCCCGGCCGAACGCGCCGCCGTCCTCGACCGGATCGCCGACGCCGTGCTCGCGCACGCCGCCGACTTCGTCCCGCTGCTCCAGGCCGAGACCGGCTCGACGATCCGGGTGGCCTCCTCCATGCAACTGCCGGTCGTCGCCGACCGGTTCCGCCGCTACGCCAGGGGCGCGCTGGAACCGGTGCTCACCCCCTTCGCTCCGCAGCCGGTCGCCCCCACCGCGCTCGCCCCCGGCGGGCTCACCAACGCCGTCGCCGCGCGCCGACCGGTCGGCGTCGTCGGCTGCATCACGTCCTACAACTTCCCCATCGTGAACCTGGCGGGAAAGCTCGCACCCGCCCTCGCCATGGGCAACACCGTGGTCGCCAAGCCGGCGCCGCAGGACCCGCTCAGCTGCCTGCGCCTCGGCGAGATCTTCGAGGAGGCCGGAGCGCCCCCCGGCATCTTCAATGTCGTCACCGGCTCCGGGGTGGAGGCGGGAGCGGCGCTGGTGGCCTCCCCCGACGTCGACATGATCAGCTTCACCGGCTCCACCGGCGTGGGCCGCCGCATCGCCACCGACGGCGGCGCGACCATGAAGCGGCTGCTGATGGAGCTCGGCGGCAAGGGCGCGGCCCTGGTCCTGGAGGACGCCGATCTCGCCACCGCCGTCTCCGCCATCGGCTCGACCTGGGCCTTCCACTCGGGGCAGATCTGCACCGCGCCCACCCGTGCCCTGGTCCACCGCTCCCGCTACGACGAGGTCGTGGCCGGACTCGCCCGCTACGCTGCCGCGCTCACCGTCGGCGACCCGCTGCTGCAGACCACCGTCGTCGGCCCGCTGATCACCGCGCAGCACCGGGACCGGGTGGAGGCCTACATCGCCGGCGCACTCGCCGAGGGCGCCCGCCTGGTCGCCGGAGGCACCCGCAAGGAGCACGCGGACGGCGCACCCACCCTCCCCGACACCGGCTTCTATGTCGCACCGACGCTGCTGGCCGACGTCACCCCGGGGATGGCCGTGGCCCGCGAGGAGATCTTCGGCCCGGTGGTCGTGGTCCTCCCCTTCGACGACGAGGACGAGGCCGTCGCCCTCGCCAACTCCTCCGAATTCGGGCTCTACGACTATGTCTTCTCCCGCGACTCCGCCCGCGCCTACGCCGTCGCCGGACGCCTGCGCAGCGGCAATGTCGGCGTCAACACCGCCCAGCGCCACCCGGAGACCCCGTTCGGCGGTTTCAAGCAGAGCGGGGTCAACCGCGACGGCGGCTCCTACGGCCTGCACGCCTACAGCGAGATCCAGGCCCTGGTCTGGCAGTCCTGACCATCCGTCACCTTTCGCACCCCAGGAGCGCAACATGAAAGGCGTCATCTTCGACGGCAAGACGGCCCAGGTGGTGGACGACCTCGTGGTCCGCGACCCCGGCCCCGGCGAGGTCCTGGTGCGGATCGCCGCCGCCGGGCTCTGCCACAGCGACCTCTCCGTGATCGACGGAACGATCCCCTTCCCGGTCCCGGTGGTGCTCGGCCACGAGGGCGCCGGCACCGTCGAGGCCGTGGGCGACATGGTCGCCCACGTCAAGCCCGGCGACCATGTCGCCCTCTCCACCCTCGCCAGCTGCGGCACCTGCGCCGAGTGCGGACGCGGGCGGCCGACGATGTGCCGCAAGGCCATCGGCTTCCCCGGCCGGCCCTTCCTCCGCGAGTCCGAACCGGACAATCCCGTCTACAACTTCGCCTCCACCTCGGTCTTCGCGGAACGCACGGTGGTGAAGGCCGTCCAGGCGGTGAAGATCGACCCGACCATCCCGTTCGAGTCCGCCGCGCTGATCGGCTGCGGCGTCCTCACCGGGGTGGGTGCGGTGCTCAACCGGGCCCGCGTCGCCATCGGCGACACCGTCGCCGTGATCGGCTGCGGCGGGATCGGCCTCAATGTGATCCAGGGAGCGCGGATCGCCGGGGCCTCGCGCATCATCGCCGTCGACGCGGTCGCCGCCAAGGAGATCGTCGCCCGCTGCTTCGGTGCGACGGACTTCATCGACGCCCGCGCCGTGGACTCCACCGTCGAGGCGGTCCGCGCGCTGCTGCCCAACGGCGTCGACCACGCCTTCGAGTGCGTGGGCAGCACGGCCTTGATCCGGCAGGCCATCGACATGGTCGACCGCCACGGCCAGGCAGTGCTGCTCGGCATGACCCCGCCCCCGGCGGAGGCTCAGTTCCGCCCGGCGGAGCTCTTCCTGGACAAGTCCATCCTCGGCTGCCGCTACGGCTCCTCCCGCCCGCAGTACGACATCCCCCGCTATGCCGCCCTCTACCAGTCGGGACAGCTGCTCCTGGACGAACTCGTCACCACCGTCTACCCGGTGGACGACTTCGAACGCGCCGCCGACGACACCCACCACGCACGGGTCGCCCGCGCGGTCCTCACCTTCTGAACCTTCTGAGCGGCTACTGGAGCGACTCCGACACCGCCGGCTGGTGCCGGACGTCGACGCCCGCGCTTCCTGCGGTCGGCACCAGCAGCCGCCGCGTCGCGGCCAGCAGCAGCGCGCCTGCCGCGATGCCGCCGAAGGCGACGGCCGCCGCCGTCCGCAGGGAGCCGGCGACGACCGCGCCGGAGACGGCGGAGCCCAGGGCGTTGCCGGTGGCGAAGAGGGTGACCAGCCAGGCGAAGGCCTCGGTGACGGTTCCGGCCGGGGCCAACTCGGCGATCAGGACGAAGGCGGCCGCGAGCAGTGGGGCGAGGCCCAGGCCTGCGACGAAGGCGGCGACGCCCATCCAGCCTGCCGACGGCACCAGCAGCAGCGGCAGGTAGCACAGTGCCATCAGCCCGGCCAGGACCGCGGTGCGGGTGGAGGTCGGGGCGGACCAGGGGAGGACGCCGTAGGCCAGGGCGCCGAGCAGCCCCGCGAGGGCGGCGAGGGCGAGCAGGGTGCCGGCGCCCCCGGGTATGCCGGGGTGGGCCTGGGCGTAGGCGACGAAGAGGATGTTCTGGGCGCCGACGGCCCAACCGGTTCCGGCGAAGGCGAGCAGCAGCACCACCAGGCCGGGGGAGCGGAGCGGCCCGAGCCAACTGTGGTGCGGGCTGCCAGGTGTGGACGCCTCGGGTGCGCACCAGGCGCGGGCGGGGCCCGAGGTGGCCACGGCCAGCGTGCCGACCAGGCCGAGCCCGGCCGCGAGCCACAGCGTGGCGGTCGGGTCGCCGAAGGCGGCGACCCCCGCGACCAGCAGCGGGCCTGCGACATAGAGGATCTGCTGGGCGGCGGAGTCCAGCGCGTAGGCGGTCTCCAGCGCGGCGGGCGGGACGATGTCGGGCCACAGCGAGCGCAGGCAGGGCTCCAGCGGCGGCATGGACAGCCCGGCGAGGGCGGCGCCCGTCATCGCGGCGGCGGGGTTGCCGGGGGCGAGGGCCAGGACGACGTACCCGCAGGCGGCGACGGCGCAGGAGGCGAGGAGCACCCGGGGCTGGCCCATCCGGTCCACGGCCCGGCCGAGGACCGGCCCGCCGATCGCCGCGGCGATGGCGTACGCCGCGGTGGTGAGCCCGACCTGCGTGTACGGGGCCCCGGAGTGGCGCAGGACCAGGGCGACGGCGATCACCGTCATACCCGCGGGGAGGCGGCCGACGAGTGTGCCGATCAGCAGGCGCGCGACCTGGGGGCCGCGCAGCACGGTGAGGTAACCCATCGGGGTCGGCTCCTTGAGGCAGGGGGAAACGGGCAACTCTATGCCACCCGGAGGTGCCCCTCGGTCGCACGATTCGCTCGGTGTCCACGTAGCAGCTGATGGGTGCGACGCAGTCGAGCCTGCGGACAGGACAGAGGGCCCGCCGTCAGCCGTGCGACGGGGGCCCTCTTGGGTTGGCGCTGGTGGGAGCCGCCAGAAGATCGGGCGACCTGATCGGGGATGACCAGGGGCAGTTGATCAGTGAGTGGGATCAGACCGGGGTGACGTTCTCCGCCTGCGGACCCTTCGGGCCCTGCGTGACGTCGAACTCCACGGCCTGGTTCTCCTCAAGCGAGCGGAAGCCGCTCGCGTTGATGGCCGAGTAGTGGACGAAGACGTCGGGGCCGCCGCCGTCCTGGGCGATGAAGCCGAAGCCCTTTTCGGCGTTGAACCACTTGACGGTTCCGGTCGCCATAACCGTTCTCCTTGCGAGGGACGTAATGGACGCCACACCTCGTGACGCCCGGTCCGCTGCGCTGATCGCCCCGCTTCAGGTACTTCTGTCACAAAGCTTCTGAAAACTACAGAAGCCCGCGGTCACATGCTCCGCAGGCTTGAGTACTGCATGGGAAATCAAACTGCAACTGCGGGAACCCTAGCACGCAGGTTCCTGCCCGGCCAGGGATGATCCAGGGCCTGGAACGGCCGCTCCAGGGCCGGGGCGTCGGGCCTGCGCGGAGCCCAGGGCTAGTGTGCAGGTTGTGGACACTTCTACCGAGCGTGACACGGAGCAGAGCGGCGGCTCACTGCGGCCCCGGGTGGGACACATCCAGTTCCTCAACTGCGTACCCATCTACTGGGGGCTGGCCCGTACCGGGGCCCTCCTCGACCTGGACCTCACCAAGGACACCCCGGAGCGGCTGAGCGACGCGCTGGTCAACGGCGACCTCGACATCTCGCCGATCACCTGCGTCGAGTACCTCCGTCACGCCGACGAGCTGGTCGTCCTGCCGGACATCGCCGTGGGCAGCGACGGCCCGGTGCTGTCCTGCGTGATCGTCAGCCAGGTGCCGCTGGACCAGCTGGACGGCCGCCGGGTCGCCCTCGGCTCCACCAGCCGTACGTCCGTCCGTCTGGCGCAGCTGCTGCTCGCCGAGCAGTACGGGGTCCAGCCCGACTACTACACCTGCCCGCCCGACCTCTCGCTGATGATGCAGGAGGCCGACGCCGCCGTGCTGATCGGCGATGCCGCGCTGCGGGCGACCATGCACGACGGGCCCCGCCTCGGCCTGGACGTCCACGACCTCGGCGCGATGTGGAAGGAGTGGACCGGGCTCCCCTTCGTCTTCGCGGTCTGGGCCGCCCGCCGGGACTTCCTCGAACGCGAGCCGGAGACCGTCCGCGAGGTGCACCGCGCGTTCCTCGACTCGCGCGACCTCTCCATGGAGGAGGTCGACAAGGTCGCGGAGCAGACCTCCCGCTGGGAGGTCTTCGACTCCGGGCTGCTGCGCCGCTACTACGCGGAGGCCCTGGACTTCGCCTTCGGCGAGCGCCAGTTGGCCGGGCTGAACGAGTTCGCCCGCCGGATCGGCATGAGCACGCAGGACGTGCGGCTGCTGGAGGCCTGACCGCGGCGGTCTGAGCACAGCAGGACAGGCGGGCTGGCGTACGCTGGGCCGTGCCGTAGCAGTGTGCAGTACGAGAGGACGCAAGGTGCCCGAGAGCGAGACCACCACGACCGCCGGAGGCGGCCGTCAAGCCGTCCTCGACCGCGCCGCCGCAGGGGGTCGCATCACGCCGGAGGAGGCGCTCGACCTCTACCGCCACGCCCCCCTGCACGCCCTCGGCACTGCCGCCGACGCCGCGCGCCGCCGCCGCTACGCCGGTACCGAGCACATCGCGACGTACATCATCGAGCGCAACATCAACTACACCAATGTCTGCGTGACGGCCTGCAAGTTCTGCGCCTTCTACGCGGCGCCCAAGGACGTCGAGAAGGGCTGGTCGCGCGACCTCGAGGAGATCCTGCGCCGCTGCGCGGAGACCGTCGAGCTCGGCGGCACGCAGATCATGTTCCAGGGCGGGCACCACCCCGACTACGGGGTGGAGTACTACGAGCGGGCCTTCTCGGCCATCAAGAAGGACTTCCCGCAGCTGGTGATCCACTCCCTCGGCGCGTCCGAGATCGAGCACATGTCGCGGATCTCCGGCGTCACTGCCGAGGAGGCCATCCGCCGCATCCACGCCGCGGGTCTCGACTCCTTCGCCGGCGCCGGCGCGGAGATCCTCCCCGAGCGCCCCCGCAAGGCCATCGCGCCGCTCAAGGAGTCCGGCGAGCGCTGGCTGGAGATCATGGAGCTGGCCCACGGCCTGGGCGTCGAGTCCACCTCCACCATGCTCATGGGCACCGGCGAGACCAATGCCGAGCGCATCGAGCACCTGCGCATGATCCGCGACGTGCAGGACCGTACGGGCGGCTTCCGCGCCTTCATCCCGTACACCTACCAGCCGGAGAACAACCACCTCAAGGGCCGCACCCAGGCCACCCTGTTCGAGTACCTGCGGCTGATCGCCGTGGCCCGGCTGTTCCTCGACAACGTCGCGCACATCCAGGGCTCCTGGCTGACCGTCGGCAAGGAGATGGGCCAGCTCACGCTGCACTACGGCGCGGACGACCTGGGCTCGGTCATGCTGGAGGAGAACGTGGTCTCCTCGGCGGGCGCCAAGCACCGCTCCAACCGGATGGAGCTGATCAACCTGATCCGCTCGGCCGGACGCGTCCCCGCGCAGCGCGCCACCACCTACGAGCACCTGGTCGTCCACGACGACCCGGCCGACGACCCGGTCAACGACCATGCCTACTCGCACATCGCCTCCACGGCGATCAGCGGCGGCACGGCGCACCCGGAGCTGAAGCTCCTCAACGCCAACTGAGCGAAGCCGACAGTGCTGACCATCCATGCCACGCCGGACCTCGCGGCGGCCGTCGAGGGCGCACGCATCGTCGCCCTCGGGCCGCCCGAGGACCTGGCGGCGGCGTATCCGCAGGCGCGGGTGCGGCACTGGGCGGGCCGGCTGGAGGCCGGTCTGCTGCACGAGGGCCCGCTGCCGGACGCCCCCAGCGCACGTGAGCGTGTGCACGCCTGCCTGCGCCTCGGTGCGACCGGCGCACGCGCCGAGCACCTGGCGTCCGATCCCGCGCTCCACCAGGCCGCGAGCCGCAACAAGTTCGCGGTGCTGGACCGCCGCCCGGTGCTCGCCGTCGGCGCCCGCGCGGATCTCGCGGTGTTCGCCGAGGACGGCAGCTGCCTCGCCACCGTGCTGGCGGGCCGGCTGGTCCACCGCCGCGCCTGAGTGGGTGAACAATGGGGGGCGTGACCCGAGCCTCCCTGGACAAGCAGCCGCACGAAGTCGCCTCGATGTTCGACGATGTGGCGGCCAAGTACGACCTCACCAACGACCTGCTCTCGCTGGGCCAGACCCGGCTGTGGCGCAAGGCGGTCGCCCGCGCGGTCGACGCTCGGCCCGGCCAGTTCGTCCTCGACCTCGCAGCCGGGACAGCCACCTCCTCGCTGCCCTTCGCCGAGGCCGGTGCGACCGTCGTGCCCTGCGACTTCTCGCTGGGAATGCTCCGTGAGGGCAAGCGCAGGCACCCCGAACTGCCGCTCACCGCGGGCGACGCCACCCGGCTGCCCTTCGCGGACGGCGTGTTCGACGCCGTCACCATCTCCTTCGGCCTGCGCAACGTCCAGGACACCGACGCCGCACTGCGCGAGCTGCTGCGCGTCACCAAGCCCGGTGGGCGCGTGGTGATCTGCGAGTTCAGCCACCCCACCTGGGCGCCGTTCCGCACCGTCTACAGCGAGTACCTGATGCGCGCGATGCCCCCGGTGGCCACCGCCGTCAGCAGCAACCCGGACGCCTACGTCTACCTGGCCGACTCCATCCGCGCCTGGCCCGACCAGCCCGCCCTCGCCACCCGCCTCCAGTCCGCCGGCTGGTCGAACGTCGCCTGGCGCAACCTCACCGGCGGCATCGTCGCCCTCCACCGAGGCACCAAGGCGTAGGGCCGGCCTGCCGGGCTCAGACCGCGCGGGCCGAGCCCTCCGGCCAGATGCGGTGGACGTAGATGCCCTGGGCCTCGGCGCGGGCGACGGCGTCGGCGATCGGGCTGCCGGGCTCGCCGTCCCAGACGGCGACGAGTTCGTCGATCAGGCTCAGCAGCGTGTCCGTGGGGTCGAGACCGGGGGTGAGCCGGTGGATGGCACGGGCCTCGCGCATCAGGGAGAGGGAAGGGTGCGCCGGGTCTCCGAAGACCTCCAGCTTGCCGCCGTGCTCCAGCACGGCCTGGGCGAACCAGGTCTCGGGGCCCTCGCCCAAGGGGCTGACGCCGACCAGGCCGTAGGTCTGGTACCCCGTGATCAGCTTCCACAGCTCGCCGCGGACCAGCATCTCGGTGATCTCGGACAGGCCTTCGTGGCCCATGACGCCGATGTGCATGTCCGCTGCTCCTCTGGCCGTGAGTCCTCAGGTCTGCCGATCAGTCTGCCCGGCCGGAGGCGATCAGGTCGGCGGCGTCCGCATGGCGAATCGCCGCCCCGCTTAGACTGCTCGGTGGCCCCCTCGGGGGCGCCGACCAGATCCGACGAGAGCAGCAGGAGTCCCAGGTGACCCAGTCCGCAGCAATCGAGCCTGCCGCCGTCGAGGCCGAGGCCGATGTGATCGTCGTCGGGGCCGGGCCGGCGGGCGCGACCACGGCGTACCACTTGGCGCGGGCCGGCCTCGAGGTGCTGCTGCTGGAGAAGTCGCAGTTCCCTCGGGAGAAGGTCTGCGGCGACGGGCTGACGCCGCGCGCCACCAAGCAGTTGGTGGACATGGGGATCGACATCTCCGAGGAGGCAGGCTGGCTGCGCAACAAGGGCCTGCGGATCATCGGTGGCGGCGTGCGCCTCGAGCTGGACTGGCCGGAGCTGGCGAGCTTCCCCGACTACGGCCTGGTCCGCAAGCGGGCCGACTTCGACGAACTGCTGGCCCGGCAGGCCGAGAAGGCCGGAGCGAAGCTGCACGAGCAGTGCAATGTCACCGGCCCGGTGCTGGACGAGCGCACCGGCCGGGTCATCGGCGTCACCGCCAAGCTGGGAGAGGAGAAGAGGGCGGTCACCTTCCGGGCGCCGCTGGTGGTCGCGGCGGACGGCAACTCGACCCGGCTGTCGCTGGCCATGGGCCTGCACCGGCGCGAGGACCGGCCGATGGGCGTCGCCTACCGGACCTACTTCAACTCGCCGCGCAGCAACGACGACTACCTGGAGTCCTGGCTGGAGCTGTGGGACCGGCGCGGCGGCCAGGAGAAGCTGCTGCCCGGCTACGGCTGGATCTTCGGCATGGGCGACGGCACCAGCAATGTCGGCCTCGGCCTGCTCAACACCACCGCCGCCTTCAAGGACATCGACTACCGCGAGCTGCTCAAGGTGTGGTGCGCGGGCATGCCGGAGGAGTGGGGCTACACCCCCGAGAACATGACCGAGCCGATCCGCGGCGCGGCGCTGCCGATGGCCTTCAACCGGCAGCCGCACTACACCCGCGGTTTCATGCTGGTCGGCGACGCGGGCGGAATGGTCAACCCCTTCAACGGCGAGGGCATCGCCTATGCGATGGAATCCGGCCAGATCGCGGCCGGTGTCATCGTCCAGGCCCTGGCCCGGCAGACCGACCTCGGCCGCGAGCGGGCCCTGGAGGCCTACCCGAAGATCCTCAAGGAGGTCTACGGCGGCTACTACTCGCTGGGCCGAGGCTTCGTGAAGGCCATCGGCAACCCCCTGGTGATGCGGATGGCCGCGCAGCACGGCCTGACCCACCCGGTGCTGATGAAGTTCGTGCTCAAGCTCCTGGCCAACCTGACCGACCCGCAGGGCGGCGACGCCATGGACCGCATCATCAACGGCCTCGCCAAGGTCGCCCCCAGGGCCTGACCCCCCACGGCGCCGGAGGATTCCGGACCTGTCCCGGATTGGTGGACAGGTTCGGAACCGGCGCCGGTTCACGTGCGGAACGCGCACGATTCGAGTGAGCCAGGCCATCAGGAGCGTGTTGTCCCCGCTCCAGGCGTATGTGCCGTGTCCGTACCGGCACCCCCCGCAGCCTGTGACGTCAACTTTCGGCCAGTGGGTCCACCCCGACGAGGGGCGTTTCTCTATCATGATCCATCCGCGCAGGCAAAAGTTGCGGTGGATCACCTCAATCTGCTAGGGAAACGGCCTCCCACCTGCGACGACCGGCTTCTGTGCTACGCCTTGTGAAGGAAAGCACACGAGTAGTGGCTGATTTTGCCTCCTCATTGCTTCTTGATCATCCGTCAGGTGTTGTAGATCACATTGATGGTGCTGACGCCCGTGTCGCAGATCACATGTGAACGGGCATAGGATGCAGCCGTCTTGGGGCCTTGTGAACTGCCTCACATGAGGGGATCAAGGTCGCGAGCTGTACGGACCCGCAGTCACCGACGGCGACGTCGGGACCGACTGACGCCTGGGAGGTCGTTCGTCGTGAACGCATATGCGCCGATTCTGGTACTTGGCGCCCTCGCGGCCGCCTTCGCGGTCGGCTCCGTGGCAATGGCCGCGCTGACCGGCCCCAAGCGCTACAACCGCGCCAAGTTGGAAGCCTACGAGTGCGGCATCGAGCCCACTCCGCAGCCCCTGGGGGGCGGCAGGTTCCCCATCAAGTACTACCTGACGGCGATGCTCTTCATCGTCTTCGACATCGAGATCGTCTTCCTCTACCCGTGGGCCGTGACCTTCGACGCCCTGGGGCTCTTCGGACTGGTCGAGATGGTGCTGTTCATCGCCACCGTCTTTGTCGCCTACGCGTATGTGTGGCGGCGCGGGGGCCTGGAGTGGGACTGATCACCAGCCGTCAACCGCCGACGTCAACCGCCGAGAGCTGAGAGGACACCAGATGGGTATTGAGGAGAAGCTGCCCAGCGGCTTCCTGCTCACCTCGGTCGAGCAGGCCGCCGGGTGGGTCCGGAAGAGTTCGCTCTTCCCCGCCACCTTCGGCCTGGCCTGCTGTGCGATCGAGATGATGACCACCGGCGCGGGCCGCTACGACCTCGCCCGCTTCGGCATGGAGGTCTTCCGCGGGTCGCCGCGCCAGGCCGATCTGATGATCGTGGCGGGCCGGGTGAGTCAGAAGATGGCCCCGGTCGTCCGCCAGGTCTACGACCAGATGGCCAACCCCAAGTGGGTCATCTCCATGGGCGTCTGCGCCTCCTCCGGCGGGATGTTCAACAACTACGCGATCGTGCAGGGCGTCGACCACGTGATCCCGGTCGACATCTACCTCCCCGGCTGTCCGCCGCGCCCCGAGATGCTCATGGACGCGATCCTCAAGCTGCACGAGCAGATCCGCCACGAGAAGCTCGGCGCGCAGCGCGTCGCGGCGGAGGCCGAGGCCGAGGAGCTGGCGCTGAAGGCGACCCCGACGATCGAGATGAAGGGGCTGCTGCGGTGACCGACCAGCAGAATCCAGAAGAAGCGAGCGGCGTGCCGGTCCCGCGCGAGGGCGCGACCGAGCTGGAGGTCGTCGGGGTCCGCCACGGGATGTTCGGCGGCGGCAACGGGGTCGGCGGCGGCAGCGGCGACACCTCCGGCTACGGGCGGCTGGTCAGCCCGATCGTGCTGCCCGGCGCCTCGGTCCGCCCCTACGGCGGCGAGTGGTTCGACGAGGTCGCGGACGAGTTCGAGGGCGCGCTGGAGGAGCAGGGGCTCGACGTCGCGGAGGTGCTCGACAAGACGGTCGTCGACCGCGGCGAGATCACCTTCCACATCGAGCGCGCGTTCCTGCCGCAGGTGATGCGGACGCTGCGCGACGACCCCGCCCTGCGCTTCGAGCTGTGCACCGGCGTCAGCGGAGTGCACTACCCCGGCGACAAGGGGCGGGAGCTGCACGCGGTCTACCACCTGCGGTCGATCACCCACAACCGGCTGATCCGGGTGGAGACGTCCGCCCCGGACGCCGATCCGCACATCCCGTCGACATTCGCGGTCTACCCGACCAATGACTGGCACGAGCGCGAGACCTACGACTTCTTCGGCATCGTCTTCGACGGCCACCCGGCGCTGACGCGGATCATGATGCCGGACGACTGGCTGGGCCACCCGCAGCGCAAGGACTACCCGCTCGGCGGCATCCCCGTCGAGTACAAGGGCGCGCAGATCCCGGCTCCCGACCAGCGGAGGTCGTACAACTGATGTCCACACCACACGCAACCGAACCGCAGGCCACGCAGCAGGCCGAGGCGCCGGGCCGGGAGACCACCGAGGGGCGGGTCTACACCGTCACCGGCGGCGACTGGGACGACATCGTCACCGCCGCGGCCCGTGCCGACGACGAGCGGATCATCGTCAACATGGGTCCGCAGCACCCGTCCACGCACGGCGTGCTGCGGCTCATCCTGGAGATCGACGGCGAGACCGTCACCGAGGCGCGGTGCGGGATCGGCTACCTCCACACCGGCATCGAGAAGAACATGGAGTTCAGGAACTGGACCCAGGGCACGACCTTCGTGACCCGGATGGACTACCTGACGCCGCTGTTCAACGAGACCGCCTACTGCCTGGCCGTGGAGCGGCTGCTCGGGGTCACCGAGGACATCCCGGAGCGGGCCAGCATCATCCGGGTCCTGATGATGGAGCTCAACCGGATCTCCTCGCACCTGGTGTGCCTCGCCACCGGCGGCATGGAGATCGGCTCCACCACCCTGATGATCTACGGGTTCCGTGACCGCGAGATCATCCTGGACATCTTCGAGCTGGTCACCGGCCTGCGCATGAACCACGCCTATGTCCGCCCCGGCGGCCTGGCGCAGGACCTGCCGCCGGGCGCGCTGGACCAGATCCGCGAGGGCATCAAGCTGCTGCGGCAGCGGATGCCCGAGTACGACAAGCTGGCCACCAACAACCCGGTGTTCAAGGCCCGGTTGGTGGACGTCGGCTACCTGGACCTGGCCGGCTGCATGGCGCTGGGCGCGACCGGGCCGATCCTGCGCTCCACCGGGTTGGCCCACGACCTGCGCAAGTCGCAGCCCTACTGCGGCTACGAGCAGTACGACTTCGAGGTGCCGACCGCCGACACCTGCGACTCCTACGGGCGGTTCCTGATCCGGCTCGCGGAGATGGAGCAGTCGCTGCGGATCGCCGAGCAGTGCCTGGACAAGCTGCGCGGCGCCGGCGGCCCGATCATGGTCGCCGACAAGAAGATCGCCTGGCCCGCGCAGCTGTCGCTGGGCCCGGACGGCATGGGTAACTCGCTCGACCACATCCGCACCATCATGGGCGAGTCGATGGAAGCCCTGATCCACCACTTCAAGCTGGTCACCGAGGGCTTCCACGTCCCGGCCGGCCAGGCCTACGAGGCGGTGGAGTCGCCCAAGGGCGAGCTGGGCGTGCACGTCGTCAGCGACGGCGGCACCCGCCCCTACCGGGTCCACTTCCGCGACCCGAGCTTCACCAATCTGCAGTCCATGGCGGCGATGTGCGAGGGCGGACAGGTCGCGGACGTCATTGTCGCCGTGGCCGGGATCGACCCCGTGATGGGAGGCGTGGACCGGTGACCACGAACGAGAGCACTGCCCCGACGATGCTGGGGCTGCCGCAGCTCCCCGCCCCGGTGTACCCGGCGGCGGTGCGGGCCCGGCTGGACCCGGACGCGCAGCAGCTGATCGACCGCTACCCGGAGAGCCGCTCCGCGCTGCTGCCGCTGCTGCACCTGGTGCAGGCCGAGGAGGGCTTCGTCAGCCGCACCGGCATCCGCTACTGCGCCGAGCAGTTGGGCCTGACCACGGCCGAGGTGACCGCGGTCGCCACCTTCTACACCATGTACCGGCGGCGCCCGGCCGGCGAGTACCACGTCGGCGTGTGCACCAACACGCTGTGCGCGGTCCTCGGCGGCGACCAGATCTTCGAGGAGCTCAAGGACCACCTCGGCATCGGCAACAACGAGACCACCGCCGACGGCACGGTCTCGCTGGAGCACATCGAGTGCAACGCGGCCTGCGACTACGCGCCGGTGGTGATGGTCAACTGGGAGTTCTTCGACGACCAGACCCCCGCCAGCGCCAAGCAGCTGGTGGACGAGCTGCGTTCGGGCAGGGGCGGCGAGGTGCGGCCCACCCGCGGCGCTCGGCTGTGCAGCTTCAAGGAGACCTCGCGCATCCTCGCCGGGTTCCCCGACGACCGCCCCGGAGCGGTGGACGAGTCCGGGGCCGGCGGCGACGCATCGCTCGCCGGACTGCGGCTGGCCCGCGGCGAGACCCTGCCGGGGACCGGCCCAGCCCGGGTCGTCGCCCCCCGCCACGAGGACGCCCCCCGTGGCGAGGACACCCAGGAAGGACCGGCCGAATGACCGCCGAGCACCCGGAGAAGCTGCTCTCTCCGGTCCTGTCCGACAGCTGGGACGACGACCGGCCGTGGACGCTGGAGACCTACCGCCGCCACGACGGCTACAAGGGCCTGCACGAGGCCCTGCGGATGGACCCGGACGCCGTCATCGCGCTGGTGAAGGATTCCGGACTGCGCGGGCGCGGCGGGGCCGGCTTCCCCACCGGCATGAAGTGGCAGTTCATCCCGCAGGGCGACGGCAAGCCGCACTACCTGGTGGTCAACGCCGACGAGTCCGAGCCGGGCACCTGCAAGGACATCCCGCTGCTGTTCGCCAACCCGCACGTGCTGATCGAGGGCATGGTGATCGCGAGCTACGCGATCCGCTGCAGCCATGCGTTCATCTACCTGCGCGGCGAGACCGTCCCGGTGCTGCGCAGGCTGCACGCGGCCGTGGCCGAGGCCTACGCGGCCGGCTACCTCGGCAAGGACGTGCTGGGCTCCGGCTTCGACCTGGACATCACCGTCCACGCCGGGGCGGGCGCCTACATCTGCGGCGAGGAGACGGCGCTGCTCGACTCGCTGGAGGGACGGCGCGGACAGCCCCGGCTGCGGCCGCCGTTCCCCGCGATCGCCGGGCTCTACGCCTGCCCGACCGTGGTCAACAACGTCGAGTCCATCGCCTCGGTGCCCAGCATCCTGCACCGCGGCAAGGAGTGGTTCCGCTCCATGGGCAGCGAGAAGTCCCCGGGCTTCACGTTGTACTCGCTGTCCGGGCACGTCACCAACCCCGGCCAGTACGAGGCCCCGCTCGGGATCACGCTCCGCCAGCTGCTCGACATGACCGGGGGAGTGCGGGCCGGGCACCAGCTCAAGTTCTGGACCCCCGGCGGCTCCTCCACCCCGATGTTCACCGACGCGCACCTCGACGTCCCGCTGGACTACGAGGGCGTGGGCGCGGCCGGGTCGATGCTGGGCACCAAGGCGCTGCAGGTCTTCGACGAGACCACCTGCGTGGTGCGGGCGGTGACCCGCTGGACCGAGTTCTACGCCCATGAGTCCTGCGGCAAGTGCACCCCCTGCCGTGAGGGCACCTACTGGCTGGTCCAGCTGCTGCGCCGGATCGAGGAGGGCGAGGGTGTCCAGGGCGACCTGGAGAAGCTGAACGACATCGCCGACAACATCAACGGCAAGTCTTTCTGCGCCCTCGGCGACGGCGCCGCCAGCCCGATCTTCTCCTCGCTCCAGTACTTCCGCGCGGAGTACGAGCGGCACCTCACCGAGGGCCGCTGCCCCTTCGACCCGGCCGCCTCCACGGTCTGGGCCGACAGGCTCGCGCGCGGCGGCTCCGCCGTGTCCACCCACCAGACCGCCCAGGAGAAGGGGGTGCTTGCATGACCGTCACCTCGGAGGCTCCCGGTGCGGGCGCGGCCCCGCCACCCGAAGAGCTGCTCGCCGTCACCATCGACGGAGTCCAGGTCCATGTGCCCAAGGGCACGCTGATCATCCGCGCCGCCGAGATGATCGGCGTGCAGATCCCGCGCTTCTGCGACCACCCGCTGCTGGACCCGGTCGGGGCCTGCCGCCAGTGCATCGTGGAGGTCGAGGGCCAGCGCAAGCCGGTCGCGTCCTGCACCATGACGGTGACCGACGGGATGGTCGTCAGCACCCAGGTCACCTCGCCGGTCGCCGAGAAGGCGCAGCACGGCGTGATGGAGCTGCTGCTGATCAACCACCCGCTGGACTGCCCGGTCTGCGACAAGGGCGGCGAGTGCCCGCTGCAGAACCAGGCGCTGTCGCACGGCCAGGCGGAGAGCCGCTTCGAGGGCGTGAAGCGGACCTACGAGAAGCCGGTGCCGATCTCCACGCAGGTGCTGCTGGACCGGGAGCGCTGCGTGCTGTGCGCGCGGTGCACGCGGTTCAGCGAGCAGATCGCCGGCGACCCGTTCATCGAACTGCTGGAGCGCGGGGCGCTGGAGCAGGTCGGGATCGGCGAGGGCGACGACTTCCGCTCGTACTTCTCCGGCAACACCATCCAGATCTGCCCGGTGGGCGCGCTGACCTCGGCGGCCTACCGGTTCCGCTCCCGGCCGTTCGACCTGGTGTCCTCGCCGAGCATCTGCGAGCACTGCTCCTCCGGGTGCGCGGTGCGCACGGACCACCGGCGCGGCAAGGTCATGCGCCGGCTGGCGGGGGACGACCCGGCGGTGAACGAGGAGTGGTCCTGCGACAAGGGCCGCTTCGGCTTCCGCTACGCGCAGTCCAAGGACCGGCTGACGACACCGCTGATCAGGGACGAGAGCGGTGAGCTGGTCCCGGCCTCCTGGCCGGAGGCGCTGGCCGCCGCGGCGGCGGGGCTCGAGGCCGCCCGCGGCAAGGCCGCGGTGCTGGTCGGCGGCCGGTCCACGGTCGAGGACGCCTACGCCTACGCCAAGTTCGCCCGGGTCGCGCTCGGCACCAACGACGTCGACTTCCGGGCCCGGGTCCACAGCGCCGAGGAGGCCGACTTCCTGGCCGCCGCCGTCGCCGGACACGGGGTGGACATCGACGGCGGCGGCCTCTCCTACCAGCAGCTGGAGGCGGCCCCGGCCGCGCTGCTCATCGGCTTCGAGCCGGAGGAGGAGTCCCCGATCGTCTTCCTGCGGCTCCGCAAGGCCGCCCGCACCAAGGGCCTGAAGGTCTGGTCGGTCGCCACCCACGCCTCGCGGGGCCTCACCAAGCTGGGCGGCAGGCTGCTCCCGGCGGCCCCCGGCACCGAGGCCGAATGGCTGGAGGCCCTCGGCGAGGGCGACCCCCTGGACGGGGACGCCGGACTCGCGGCCGAGGCCCTGCGCCGGCCCGGCGCGGTCGTGCTTGTCGGCG
>Ga0302314_10000825_pt1 | contig 57649 bp, 39 predicted proteins | sample III_Palsa_N2_3_FD_200533 | JGI IMG/M metagenome (GOLD analysis project Ga0302314, IMG submission 200533) | Peat permafrost microbial communities from Stordalen Mire near Abisko, Sweden - III_Palsa_N2_3 | ecosystem: Environmental > Terrestrial > Soil > Palsa > Peat permafrost | place: Sweden...
GCGGCCTGCGCCTGCCGCATACCGGCGTAGACCGCGAGGATCTGAGTGGTGGCGGCCTGGTCCGGGTTCTGGGTCGGGGTGGGCGAGGCGGTGGCGACCGGCGGGGCCGAGCTGACCTGGGCGACCTGGCCGGACTGGGCGCAGCCCGTCAGGGCGAGCAGCGCAGCGGCGACCACCGTTGGCCCGAACCAGAACTGACGGATCATCATTCTTCCTCCCCCTCGGACCTGGTCCGGCGCAAGGCCTCCCGCAGGGCGGCCGGGAGCGCGTCCATCGGCAGAACTCCCCGACCGGCGGCCCGGTTTCGCAGGTGGACCGAACCCGATCCGGAGGCGAACCGGGCGAGGGTGAGCACCATCCCCTCGGACTCGCCCGCGGTGGCCCGGTGCAGCGCCTCCGGGGTGAGCACCGCAGGCGCTCCCGGTAGCCCGTCCCGGAGTTGCGCGGTGACCGTCTCCGCCCAGGAGGGTTCGCCCACCCCCGCGCGGACCCGACGGCCACCGATCGGGCGGATCTGCCCCCAGAGTGACGTGTCGTCAGCGAGCAGCCGATCCGAGCCCGCGCCGGGCTGGTCGGACAGTGTGTCGGTGAGCACCGACCACGCGCGTGGATCGGCTTCGACGTCGACCATCAGCAGCCTGACCGGCGCGGCGGCGCGGCCGAGCACATGGGTGATCCACTCCCAGCGCACCCCGAGCAGGTGGGCGAGCCGCAGCGGCAGTCCGGGCGCGGTCAGATAGAGCTGCTCATCGCCGCCGAGCGCCAACTGCCCGGTGACATAGACGATCAGGCTGCGGGCGTCGGCGTCGGCGGCACCCTTCAGGCCGGCCAGCAGGCTGTCGGCGTCATGGCCGTCCGGGGTGACCACCCGGCACTGGGCCGGACCGTCGAACAGCCCCGTCGGCAGGGCGATGCTCATCGCCGCCAGCCGCGCGACATGCCGGTCCGGGTTGGGCCGGGTCCGGGCCGGGCCGGTGGGGAGCAGCAGCACGATCCGGTGCGGCGGGGCGACGTGCCTGATCAGCGTGCCGACCTGGGTGTCGGCGGTCGCAGCGCGCCAGCCGAAACTCGCGGTACCGGTGCCGTCCATCGGCTGCTCCTCCTTCCCTCCTCGGCCGAACCGTGCCGAGCCGTACCGTGCGCTGCTGTGCCGGGCCTTGCCATGGCGTGCCCAGGGCCGCCTAGTCGTGCGCTCCGCGGGTCTGCTGCCGCAGCAGCCTTCCGGCCAACGCGGCGACCTGGCACTGCATCTCGTAGGTGACCTTGCCCATGTCGACCTGGCGGGTGGTGCAGAGCGCGAGTACCGAGTGGTGGCCGGCCGGGAGCGCGAAGACGTAGCCGTCGCCGGTCTCCAGCACGATCTGCCGGATCTGCACGGCCCGGTCGCCGCTGAGGGCGCAGGCGAGTGCGCGGGCCGCGCCCTGGAGCGCCGACATCATCGCCGAGGCGCCCTCGGCGGCCTCACGGTGCAGGCTGGGCGACGCCCCCCAGACCATCCCGTCGGAGGTCACCACCAAGCCGTGCTCGACGCCCTCCAGTCCGAGCAGGGGTTGCAGCACCCATGACGCGTCCTCGTGCACATCGGCTCTGCTCGGCGCGTAGGCCATCACAGGCTCCCCTCGTGGTGGCTTTCGACGTGGTAGGGCTCGGTGTACGGGCTTTCAGGGCTTTCAGGGCTTGCTGGGCTTTCGGGGTACGGACTCCGGTTGCGCCGGCTCTCGTTGTGGGGGTTCTCCGCGTGTCGGCCCTCGGCGTACGGATTCTCGACGTAGTGGGTCTCGACGTACGGGGCCTCGACGTACTGGCCTTCGACGTACTGGCCTTCGACGGTGGCCGGGCCGTCGGCGAAGCGGTGCTCGGCGGCGGCGCGGCCGGATTCGGTGCCGCTCTGGAAGGCGCTCCAGACCGGGCTGCTGCCGCGCAGGCCGGAGGCCGGCGGGGTGGGCTGCGGCTGCGGCTGGGGCTCCGGCTGAGCCAGGTAGGGGGCGTGCCGGGCCGGGCCCGGAGCCCTGTGCCTGGGCTCGAACCAGTCGGCGGCGGTGGCCGGTTCGTCCGCCCTGGGCTGCCCCTGGGCCGCCGCCGTGGCCACCTGGTCCAGCAGGGCGAGGTGGTCGGCCTCCAGTGGACTCCCGGCGAAGCGCCGGTGCAGCGGACCGGGGACCGGCAGGTGCGGGAAGGTCAGCCGGGCGAGCACGGCTGGAACGCGGACCTCGATCAGGTGCCGGGTCTCGGCCGCGCGGTCCCGCTCCTCCGCCGCGTGCCGCGCCGCCTCCTGGCCGAGCACAGCCGCGTGGTGCCGGGAGCGGAGCCAGAGCGGCGTGGTGACCAGGCTGGACAGCGTGCCCGCGGCCAGCACCGCGGCCGCCGCGTCCGCCAGCGGGGTCAACGGACTGCCTCCGCGCCGGGTTCGGCTCCCGACGCGGTCCGGGCCGGGCCGCGTGGCGGCCGACCGATGTGTCCGGAGTCAGCTGCTCCACTTGTGGAGGGCATGACAACCGGGGCATACAGACGGGTGACCTGATGCATGGCTCCCCTCCCTCGCCTTGCCTGCTCCTTCGGCACTGCTGATAGCACACGCCTCTACCGCACCCCCAGGCGTCGTGCGAATGAAGGGAATCAGACATTGGACATCGCCCAACAGCGCTCACAAGGACGCGTACTTGGCACAAGCCCGCGCAGAACACGCGCATTTCCCGGCTGCCAGAATGCCCATTCGCCCGCCGCGCGGGACCCCGGGCCATTACCTTTCCGTACATGAGCCGTAACGCGGATCCACGGCCAGAGCATGAGCCGACCCCGAATATCCAGCTCAGTGGGCTCCTTGACGAGGCCAAACTCTCCAACATGGCCTTTGCCCGCGAAGTCCGGGCCATCGCCGCGCACCACGGTCACACGCTCGCCTGCGATCACAACCATGTGCGCCGCTGGCGCGAGGGGCACGCCAGCCGCGCGGTACCGCCGCAGTTCATCGCCGAGGCGCTGTCCCGCAGGCTCGGCCGGGGGCTCTCGCTGTCGGACGTCGGCATGGACGCCCAGGGCCGGATCCCTTCCGCCCAGGGGATGTTGGAGTTCGCCTCCTCGCCCGCCGAGATCCTGTCCGCGACGCACGCGCTCTGCGCCCAGTCGGAGGCGCAGGAGCGCACCCAGCCCAACGGCCCGTTGACAGTGCTCGCCCCGGCGGTGCTGCGCTGGCTGGTGGTCCCGCCGCCCAACGCCCCGGCCCGGCACCAGCCCGGACGTCCGGTCACCTCCGGCGACATCGACCGGGTGCGCAGCACCATGGGCGCGTTCGACCAGATCGACCGGCGCAGCGGCGGGGTGGTCGCCCGGCTGCCGGCCGTGGAGTTCCTGCGGGTCGGCGTGGTGCCGCTGCTGGGCGCGCACTACACCGGGCCGACCGGTCGCGAACTGTTCAGCGCGGCGGCGCAGTGCGCCTACGGCATCGCCCGCTACACCTTCGACGCCGACCTGCCCGGCCTGGCCAGCCGCTATGCCGTGCTCGCGCTGAGCATGGCGCACCAGGCCGACGACCTGCTGCTCGGCGCGTATGTGGTCGGGCTGCTGGCCGAGCAGGCACTGCTGGCCGAGTCCCCGCAGATCGCACTGACCTATGTGAGCGCCGCGCTGACCGCCACCGCCGACCACGGGCCGCGCGCCCGGGTCGGGCTGCACGCGGTGGAGGCCCGGGTGCACGCGCAGTTGGACAACCCGGTACCGGCCCGGGCCGCCGCCGCCCGGGCCGAGCGCGGGGTCGGCAAGCCGCAGAGCGAGCCCTGCCCGGCCTGGCTGGAGCAGTACGACCACGGTCTGGTCGCGCAGAGCGCCGCGCAGTGCGCGCTGACACTGGGCAATGCGATCACCGCGCGTCGGCGGGCCGAACAGGCGTTGGACACGATCCCGGCCGACCGGGTCAGGGACTCGGTGGTGATCCGGTTGTACCTGGCCGCCGCGCTGGCCAGGCAGGGCAGCGTGGAAGAGTCCTGCGAGCAGGCCGAGGCCGCGCTGCTGCACGCCGACGGCATCCAGTCGAGCGCCGTCACCGCCGCGCTGCGGCTGGCCGCGGACGATCTGCAGGGCCAGGCCCGGACGCCACGGATGGCGGCGGTGCTGAGCCGGGTCCATAAAGCGACAAGTCGTCAGCAGACCACGATGATGTGAAGCGCGGCGCGCACTCCGTTGTGAAGAAATTGTCGATTTTCTGATTGATCGACTGCGGTGAACTGGTCATTCCCGGAACCGCATATGCCACGGGCCAGCCGGTGTCCCAACCATCGCGATTCCCGGTACATACTGAGCCGCCACCACCCAGAGCACCGCACAGCCCAGGGGGCAGCCATGCATCAGCAGCCAAGGCAGCAAGACGAGTTGGCCGAACGCCTGAACCATCTCTTCTCGGTCGCGCACCCTCCGCACCGCCCCGCCTACGGGACGCAGGAGGTCGCCAACGCCATAAGCGCCACCGGTCGCACGGTGATCTCGGCCAAGTACCTGGGCGAGCTCCGAAGCGGGCAGCGCAGGCACCTGCCGGAGTCCCGCGCCGCCGCCATCTGCGAGTTCTTCGGGGTCCCGCCCCGATACCTGACTGATCCGGACACCGCCGAGGAGACCGATCAGGAGCTGGCCCTGCTGGCCGCGCTGCGCAGCGAACACGTCCGGCACCTGGCGCTGCGGGCCGCCCGGCTGCCCCCGGCGGAGCTGGCCGACGTGATAGCGGGCGTCGAGCGCTGCCTGACCGCCGTCGGCGACCTACCGGGGTGATCCCGAGGTGATCCTCGGTGATCGGACCGGGGTGATCGGTAGTCCCGGGCGAGCTGCCAGACTGGTCCGGTGACCAGTACCAGCCCCTTCACCGACCCATCGGACGACGGCTCGGACGACCGCGACTCCGCACCCCAGTCGGTGCTGCCGCTGGTGGTCCGGATCGAGCGCACCGACCCGCCCGCGCACACCGACGCCCTGGAGACCGCCGCCCGGGCGGTGCTCACCCTCCTCTCCGACCCGCGCGCCGAGGAGCCGGACGGCGAGTGGGCCGAGCGGGTGCACGCCTGGCAGGACGCCCGGATCCGCAAGGTGGTCCGCCGAGCCCGGGGTTCGGAGTGGCAGCGGGCGACGGAGTTGCCGGGAATCACCGTCACCGGCGGCTCCGCCGAGGTACGGGTGTTCCCGCCGGTACCACTGGACGGCTGGCCCAAGGAGCTGGTGAAACTCCAGGTCTCCGGCACCGAGCTGGACGACCCGGAACCGCCCGGGCGCCCGGGCCCGCCGCTGCCGGTGCTCTGGTTCAATCCGGACGTGCCCATGTCCACCGGCAAGTCCATGGCCCAGGCCGGGCACGGGGCCCAGCTCGCCTGGTGGGCGCTGGCGGAACCGGACCGGACGGCCTGGCGCGAGTCCGGCTTCGCGCTGGCGGTGCGCACCGCCGCGCCGCAGCAGTGGGCCGAGCTGACCGGCTCCGGCCTGCCCACCGTCCGCGACGCCGGCTTCACCGAGATCGCCCCAGGCTCCTGCACGGTCGTCGCCGACCACCCCGCCCTGCGGCGCGGCTGACCCCCTGACCGGTCCCCGCTGTCCGCCCGCCCGCCTGTCGTACCCCCCGGCTATCGTCCTGTCATGGCAGACATGGCGGTGGAACTCGTCCCCTACGACCCGAGTTGGCCGGTCCGGTTCGCCGAGCAGCGCGTCCGGGTGAGCGCGGTACTGGCCGGCCGGTTGGCCGCTCCGGTCGAGCACATCGGCTCGACCTCGGTGCCCGGCCTGCGGGCCAAGCCGGTGGTCGACCTGCTCGCGCCGGTCGGCTCGCTCGGCTCCCCCGCCGACCGGGAGGCCATGGTGCAGGCACTGTCGGCGGACGGCTGGCTGTACTGGCCGGACGACCCGCACCGGCTGACCCGGCTGTGGTTCCTGCGCCCGCGCCCGGAGGCACGGACCCACCATCTCCAGGTGGTCGAGCACGGTGGCCCCCGGGCCAGGGCGCTGCTGGCTTTCCGCGACGCGCTGCGCCGGGACCCGGAGCTGGCCGAGGCCTACCAACTGCTCAAGTCCCGGCTGGCGGCCGAGCACCCGCGGGACCGCGAGGCCTACACCCGTGGCAAGGCGGCCTTCGTCGCCGGTGTCCTCGCGACCGCGGGGAGCACCGGCGCGGAGGCGGAGTAACTCAAGAACTGAAGCAGCTCAGGAGCTGAAGACCTGGAACTCCGAGATCTGCCCGGCCGGCCAGCCGTTGTTGGCGGTGAAGTTCAGCCGCAGGTAGCGGGCCTGGGTGCTGCCGAAGGTGATGGTCACGGTGTTGCCGGTGGCCGGGTTGAAGGTGTAGCCGGCCGAGCCGACCACCGTGCTGAAGGTCGAGCCGTCGGTGCTGCCCAGGACCGACAGGGTCTGCGTGCGGGTGGCCCAGGCGGTGAGCGGCGGCAGGTCCAGCACGATCCTGGACACCCCGGTGGCCGCGCCCAGGTCGACCTGGAGCCACTGCGGGAAAGCGTTGTCGGTGCTCTCCCAGTAGCTGCCGCTGTTGCCGTCGACCGCGTTGGCCGGCACATAGGTCTGGGTGTAGCCGCTGGCCGAGGCCGGCCGGTTCAGTGCCAGGTTGGCGTTGCCGGCGGCGGTGGTGCTCGCGGTGACGGTATTGGAGGCCGCCGAGACATTTCCGGCGGCGTCATAGGCACTCACGCTGAAGGTGTACGAAGTGGACGAGTTCAGTCCGGTCGCGCTGTACGCGGTCGAAGCGGTACTGCCGAGGAGTGTCGCCGTCGATCCGTTCACCCGGTAGACGTTGTACCCGGTGACCCCGACATTGTCGGTCGAGGCGGTCCAGGAGAGCCCGATGCTGGTGGCTGTCTGGTTGGTGGCCTGGAGGCCGGTCGGCACGCTGGGCGGCTGGGTGTCGCCGCCGGACAGCACCGGGGCGGTCGGTCGGGTCGCGGTCAGCGCCAGCTGCCCCTTGAGCATCCGGCCGCCGTCGGCGGTGAGCCGCAGGTAGTAGTCCGAGGAGCAGGCCGTGCCGTCCGCGTTCAGGGCCAGCAGGCCGGAGTTGGACGGGACGGTGGCGGTGGTGGGCGTGGTCTTGGCGATCTGGTTGCCCTCGCCGAACTCGTCGAACATCGATATGTAGATGCCCTGCGCGCCCACCCGGACCATGTTGTAGAACTGGTGCCACATGAAGTCCCCGTGCGCCCGCTGGTTGGCGGAGACGTCGCCGGGCAGCACGCAGGGCTGGTAGTCGATGCCGTTGGAGTTGCAGTACGCCTGGTCGGGGACGTTGTACTGGCTGTAGACCGAGTCCGAGTCGGCGATGTCGCCGATCGCGCCGACCATCCACGGCGAGATCATGTTGAAGGCGCTGTAGACGCCCAGGTAGCCCGCACGCGAACCGCCGACGCCGGTGAGCCACTCCCTCGGGACGCCGCCCATGACGTAGCAGCCCTGGCTCTTGAACCAGGTGACCACGTCCAGGCAGTCGGCGGCGCTCCACGGGTGGTTGGCATCGTTGAAGCCAAAGCCCCAGATGCCGACCACCGGTTTGCCGTTCTGCGTCGCATAGGCCGACGACGCGGTCAGCGCGGACATCTTGGACGTCCAGTCGGTCTTGATCTCCGTCTGCATGTTCGTCCAGCCGGTGACGTCGTACATGATGTAGAAGTTGCGGTCGTAACTCTCGGCGGCGGTGCGCACCTTGGTGGCCATCGCGTCCCGGGTCGGGCCCTCGCTGCCGTTGGGGTCGAAGCGCTGGAGGGCGGCGGTGTCGCAGCCGTTCTGCTGCATCCACAGGAAGTGGGTGTTCACCGTCTGCTGGTCGTACGAGGAGAACAGTTTGGCGGGCTGCCCGTTGTTGAGGTTGGCATAGCCGGTCTGGTACGAGGAGCTGAACTCGGTCATGTCCGGCCATGCCTTGATGGCGTTGTTGCTCGGCGAGGGCGCCTGCGACCAGTCCTGGCTCCAGTGCCACCAGCCGTCGATGGGCGCTCCGTCACCAATACAGGCGAACCAGCCCTGGTAACCGACGGTGATCTTGCCGACGACGTCCCCGGGGGCGCTGGCGTCCGGGACGATCTGGGACGCCTCGGCGGTCTGGGTTCCGGCGACGAGCCGGGCCGCTGTCCGGGCGTGGGCGGTGGCGGGGATGACGCTGAGCGCCGATCCGGCCAGCACGGTGGTGATGAAGCTTCGACGCGAGACTGCCATGACGGACTCCTCCTGATCGGCGGGTCCGGTTCGCTTTCCGAGCAGCCGAGCAGCCGAGCAGCCGGAAGCGAGCCCGCCTGTCACTGTGTGCGTGCGGGAGCAAGCACCTGCCGCGCGGCGGGGACACGGTCAACGGGGGCCGTCACAAGGGTGGTTGGAGACGGTCAGCGCCCGCTGCAGGGGGATTCACTGCGACGGATCGTAGCGAGCATGACATATGAGCGCAATAGCTCTGTGATCTCATGCAAATTTTGCAATTCGCACCGCAAAAAATGTTGCGCAGCCGTGGGGCCAAGCCGACGGAGCGCCGACCGGCAATAACTCAGAGTGATCACAATCACCGTATGGATGCGTGCTGTTGCGGCGCGTCACACCCGGGGTGACGGTGTGCACGTACCACCGGTTTCCTGTGAACGAAGGTAAAAGCATGTCCTTGCACCGCGCCCGTGCCATGGTCACCAGCGTCGCCGTAGCGGCAGCCGTGACCGCGGGAACTCTCACCGTCGGCACTGCCCAGGCGGCCGCTCCGGCCGCAGCCCCGGCGGCCTCTGTGTCCGCACAGCCCGCCGCACTGCCAGTGGCCGCGCCTGATCCGGCCGCCACGCTGAAGACGCTCGGCGCCCTGGGCGCCGTCACCCAGCTGGTCGGCGCGCTCGCCGCGGCGGCCACCGCCAGTCCGCCCCCGTCCCCCGCCGCTCTGCAGTCCCAGCTCGGCTCGCTGACGACGGCGGATCAGGCGCTGACCAGCGCGGTACCGGCGGCACCCGCGCTGCCGGTGGGGTCGCCGGCAACGTCCGGTACGGCTACCGGCAAGCGCAGCCCCGGCGTCAGCAACGGGCTGCCGCTGCCCGTCCCGGTGCCGGTCCCGGTCCCGGACGTGCTCCAGACCGCGCTGACCAAGCTCCAGACCGACGCGACCGCCCTGGTCGCCGCCGTGACCTCGGCGAATCCGGCCCAGGTGCTGGCCGCGCTGACGACCGTGGCCACGGACACGGTGGCCGTGGTCACCGCGACCGTCACCACGCTCGGGGTACCGGCTCCGGTCTGATCGGGAGTCCCTGAAAACGGGAGTCCCCGGAAAGCTGGAAGAGGCGTGCGCCGCGGCGCACGCCGTTCGCGCGATCCGCTCAGACCACGGCCGCGGCGGACACGGTACGAGCCCGCTCCGCGTCGCGCTTGGCGACCCCCGCGCGGACCAGCGGGATGACGTACCGGCCAAAGTCGATGGCGTCGCCGAGCAGGTCGTAACCCCGGGCGGAGAGGATGTCCACGCCGAGGTCGTAGTAGTCGAGCAGGGCCTCGGCGACCGTCTCCGGCGTGCCGACCAGGGCGTTGGAGTTGCCCGCGCCGCCGGTCGCGGCGGCAGTCGGCGTCCACAGCGCGCGGTCGTAGCGCTCGCCCTGCTCGGCGATCTCGATCAGCCGCTGCGAGCCGGTGTTCTCCGGAGCCTGGCCGTTCCGGCGGCGGGCCCAGGCCCCGCTCTCCCGGCGCGAGTTGATGGCCGCCACGGTGCGATGCGCCTTCTCCCAGGCCAGTTCCTCGGTGGGGGCGATGATCGGGCGGAAGGCGACCTGGATCCGGGGAGCGGTGGCCCGCCCGGCCGCCGCCGCGGCGGCCTTCACCGCCTCGATCTGCTTGGCGGTCTCCGCGAGCGGCTCACCCCACAGCGCGTAGATGTCGGCGACCGCGCCGCCGGCCGCGTAGGCGGCCGGGGAGGAGCCGCCGAAGGAGACGTCGGGCCGGGGCTGCCGCACCGGGAACACGTCACTGACGAAGTCGTTGAAGCGATAGTGCTCGCCCCGGTGGTCGAACGGTTCGCGGGCGGTCCAGACCCGCTGCACGATCTCGATGTACTCCCGGGTCCTGGCGTAGCGCTGATCCTTCGTCAGGAAGTCGCCCTCGCGCTGCTGTTCGTGATCGGTGCCGCCGGTGATGAAGTGGACCGTGAGCCGACCGTCGCTGATCTGGTCGAGGGTGGCGAACTCCTTGGCCGCGAAGGTCGGATAGGAGACGTTGGGCCGGTGCGCGAGCAGGATCTGCAGCCGACTGGTGTTGGCCGCGATGTACGCGGCGGCGGTGCCGGGCTCGGGTGAACCGGAGCCGTAGGCGAAGAGGATCCGGTCCCAGCCGTGGTCCTCGTGGGCCCGGGCCAGCTTGAGCGTGTACTCCTTGTCGAAGGCGTTCCCGCTGCGGGGATTGGTCTCCGAACCGTCGTTGGTGGCGGCGATGCCGAGGAACTCCACTGGCATGGTGCGGCCTTTCTCGTGTGCGCGGGCGCGACCGAGCGGAGGATCGGCGGCGGCGCGTGCCACCGGTCCCCAGCGAGTGGTGATATGACGAAACGTCAGCTTGCGGCTGCGAGAATGTGGTTGTTGTAGTGGCCGGTGAGGGCGTCGGAGAACTGGTCGACGATCTGCCCCAACGACTCGGCGGTGGACGGCTCCAGGGTCACCCCGCCCTGCCCGTCGACGCTGATGTGGCGGTCGAGCACGAACCAGCCCTGCACTATGTGCTTGGGGGCCATCGAGGACAGCACCGGGCGCAGCGCGTAGTCGATGGCCAGGACATGGGCGGTGGAGCCGCCGGTGGCCAGCGGCAGCACGGTCTTGCCGGACAGGGCGTACTGCGGCAGCAGGTCCAGCAGGGACTTGAGCAGTCCGGAGTAGGCGGCCTTGTAGACGGGGGTGCCGATGACCACACCGTCGGCCTGGGCGAACAACTCGGTCGCGTGGACGATGGCCGGGTGTCCGAAGTCGGCCCCGAGCAGGGCCTCGGCCGGAAGCGTGCGCACGTCCAGCGGGACGACGGTGTGGCCCTGGGCGGTCAGCCGGGCGTCCAGGTGGCGCAGCAGCCGTGCGGTTCGGGAGGTGGCGGAAGGGCTTCCGGAGACGGAAAGGACGGTGGCCATGAGGCCCTCATTTCGGAGTCTGTTGCATGCGGTCGGCGTGCGGGCAGGGCGGGCCTGCGGCCATCCGCGACGGTGCGGACGCGGGGCACGACGGGGCAGAGCGGGCCCGGAACGGGACCGGGTGCGGCCGGACACGGAGACGAGTGCGCGGTGCGGGCACTGGTTCCTGCGACCCGGGGGCGGGCTCTGCGGGGCGTCGGAGGGAGAGCGGGAGACCCGCTCAGGCTTCGCAGCAACAGAAGGCGCTGGAGACACGGACGAGGTCGACATGTCGCCGCCGTGTGAGGTGCTGTCGCGCGTTCATAGAAACCGATTGAAGCAGCAACGAAAACCGCCCGTCAAGGAAACCTCTTCGCATCTCAAGCACTGGATGACCCGGGCCGCCACCGTCCCAGCGATCGGACTACCAGTCGGACCACCAGTCGGACCACCGGCCGGACCACCGGCCGTACGAGCCTTGGGCCGAGCGCCAGACCGCCCCATCCGGCGTCGAAGTCCTTTCACCCCATGTCAACTGACGGTCCGTCGATTGAAACACGAACCCGGCCGGCGCGTCCCGGTTGCGGGGATTCCTGTCGGATTCCTTTGAACTCTTGCCGTGCCCGACAGGCCTTCGCTATGTTCATGTCCCCGGACACCACCAACCGTGGTGGCAGCCTGCGTCCGCGACTGTCATGTTCATGATCACAGAGTGGTTTCGGGTCCCCGTGCCCCACAACCGGGCTCCGCTCCCAGGTACGGCGCCGCCAGCTCCTCCGCACGCGCACGTGTTCCCCCGCTCCGGAACGGCGCGGCCGGGCACCCGCCACGGCCACCCTCGCGCCGTCCCTCACCCCCTCATGGGAGGGCCGTTCGTTGCATACCCCCAACCCGCTCAGATTCGGACTCCGCAGGATCGTGGCCGCCGCCGCGTCGGCCGCCACCCTGGCCATGTTCGGCCTGGCCGCGGGCGCCGCCCCGGCGACCGCCGCTCCGGCGACCACCGTCACCAGCCACGCCAGCTCGGACTACCGCCAGGCCTGTCCGCAGGCGCCGGTGGGCTCCTCCTCCTGCAACGCGCTGGTCCGCACCAACGTCAAGACGCAGGTGGCCCAGCATGCGCCCGACGGCGCGATCCAGCCGCTGGCCACGGTCTCCGGCTACGGCCCGACGCAGCTCCAGTCGGCGTACAACCTGGCCTCGGCCGCCGCCGCGGACGGCACCGGTCAGACGGTGGCCGTCGTCGACTCGTTCGACGACCCCAACGCCGCCAGCGACCTGGCGGTCTACCGCACCCAGTTCGGGCTTCCGGCCTGCACCACCGCCAACGGCTGCTTCAGCAAGGTCAACGAGAACGGCCAGGCCAGCCCGCTGCCCTCGCCCGCCCCGGCCGACGACGACTGGACCGGCGAGGAGTCGCTGGACGTCGACATGGTCTCGGCGATCTGCCCGAACTGCCACATCCTCCTGGTCGAGGCCACCTCGGAGAGCAACGACGACCTGGGCACCGCCGTGAACACGGCCGTCTCCCTGGGCGCCAAGTTCGTCTCCAACAGCTACGGCGGCGACGAGGCGTCCAACGACTCGACCTACGACAGCGAGTACTACGACCACCCGGGCGTGGCGGTCACTGCCTCCTCCGGTGACAGCGGCTACGGCGTCGAGTACCCGGCGGCCTCCCAGTACGTCACCGCGGTCGGCGGCACCTCGCTGTCCACCGCCTCCAACACCCGTGGCTGGACCGAGTCCGTCTGGTCCACCTCGTCCACCGAGGGCGCGGGCTCCGGCTGCTCGGCAGACGACGCCAAGCCGACCTGGCAGACCGACACCGGCTGCTCCAAGCGCACCGTCGCGGACGTCTCCGCGGTCGCCGACCCGGCCACCGGCGTGGCGGTCTACGACACCTACAACAGCGAGGGCGGCTGGAACGTCTACGGCGGCACCTCGGTGGCCTCGCCGCTGATCGCCTCGGTCTACGCGCTGGCCGGCACTCCCGCCGCGGGCACCACCCCGGCGTCCTACCTCTACGCCCACACCTCGTCGCTGTACGACGTGACCACGGGCAAGACCGCCACTTGCAGCCCGACCTACCTGTGCGAGGCCGGGGTCGGCTACGACGGTCCCACCGGTCTGGGCACCCCTGACGGCACCACCGCCTTCTCCAGTGGCAGCTCCACCGGCAACACGGTGTCGGTGACCAACCCGGGCAGCCAGACCGGCAAGGTCGGCACCGCCGCTTCGCTGCAGATCAGCGCCAGTGACTCGGCCTCCGGCCAGACCCTGACCTACAGCGCCACCGGCCTGCCCGCCGGGCTCTCGATCAGCGCCTCCACCGGCCTGATCTCCGGCACCCCGACCGCGTCCGGCAGCTCCAGCGTCACGGTGACCGCCAAGGACACCACCGGTGCCTCCGGCAGCGCCGGCTTCACCTGGACCGTCAGCGCCGCCACCGGCGGCGGCTGCACCGCCTCCCAGCTGATCGGCAACCCCGGCTTCGAGACCGGCAGCGCCTCCCCGTGGACCGCCAGCTCGGGTGTCATCAACAGCGACACCACCGACGAGCCCGCCCACTCCGGCAGCTGGGACGCCTGGCTCGACGGCTACGGCACCACCCACACGGACACCCTGTCCCAGGCCGTGACCATCCCCTCCACCTGCGTCAACGCGGCCTACTCCTTCTGGCTGCACATCGACACGGCGGAGACCACCAAGACCACCGCCTATGACACCCTCAAGGTCGAGGTCGTCAGCGGCTCCACCACCACCACGCTGGCCACCTACTCCAACCTGAACGCGGCGAACGGCTACACGCAGCACTCCTTCAGCCTCGCCCCGTACATCGGCAAGTCCGTCACCCTGAAGTTCATCGGAGCCGAGGACTCCAGCCTGCAGACCAGCTTCGTGCTGGACGACACCGCGCTGAACGTCTCCTGACGCCCACTCGGTAGCAGGGCCCGACAACAGGCCCGACAGCAGGCCCGAGAGTAGAACCCGTCCGACAGCAACGGCCCCGGTCGCCTCGTGCGACCGGGGCCGTTCGCCTGCGCCGATGGCAGGATGGGCGCATGGACCTGCGCATCTTCACCGAGCCCCAGCAGGGGGCCTCCTACGACACACTGCTGCGAGTGGCCAAGACCGCCGAAGAGCTGGAGTACGGCGCGTTCTTTCGCTCCGACCACTACCTGAGCATGGGCGACGCGGACGGCCTGCCCGGCCCCACCGACGCCTGGATCACCCTGGCCGGGATCGCCCGGGAGACCTCCACCATCCGGCTGGGCACGCTGATGTCCGCGGCCACCTTCCGGCTGCCCGGGGTGCTCGCCATCCAGGTCGCCCAGGTGGACCAGATGTCCGGCGGCCGGGTCGAGCTGGGCCTCGGCGCGGGCTGGTACCAGGCCGAGCACACCGCCTACGGCATCCCCTTCCCGCAGGCGAAGCTCGGCCGGCTGGAGGAGCAGCTCGCCATCGTCACCGGCCTGTGGAACACCGCGCTCGGCGAGACCTTCGACTTCGACGGCGCGTACTACACGCTCAAGGGCTCTCCCGCCCTGCCCAAGCCCGCGCAGGCGCATGTGCCGATCCTGGTCGGCGGCGGCGGCCCGGTCCGCACCCCGGCCCTGGCGGCCCGCTTCGCGGACGAGTTCAACCTGCCGTTCCTGTCGGTCGAGGACAGCGCGGCGCAGATCGCCCGGGTCCGCGAGGCGGTCGTCCAGGCCGGGCGCAAGCCGGCCGAACTGATCTACTCCAACGCCCTGGTGGCCTGCGTCGGCCGGAACGACGCCGAGGTCGCCCGGCGGGCCGAGGCCATCGGCCGGTCGGTCGACGAGCTCAAGCGCAACGGCGTCGCCGGGACCCCGGACGAGGCCGTCGAGCAGATCGCCCGCTACGCCGCCATCGGCTCGGAGCGGATCTACCTGCAGATCCTCGACCTGGACGATCTCGACCAGCTGGCGCTGATCGCCGACCGGGTGCGCCCGCAACTGGGCTGACCGCCGGTCGGCGGCGCGGGGCCGACCGGGGCCGGCGGCGGGCGTGGAGTCTCCGGAACGGACTGACGCCGTGTCAGGGTGGGGGCATGTCCGACACCTCTCGCCCCTGGTGGCAGTCCTGGACGGTCATCGCGCCGCCGATCGCCTTCGTGGTCCTGCTGCTGACCTTCGGGCGGCACATCCCGGTGTGGCTGGCGGTGCTGATCGCGGCGGTGCTGGTGGTCGCGGTGCTGGCGGCGGTGCACCACGCCGAGGTGGTCGCGCACCGGGTGGGCGAGCCGTTCGGCTCACTGCTGCTGGCGATCGCGGTGACCGTCATCGAGGTCGCGCTGATCGTCACGCTGATGATCAGCGGTGAGGACGGCGCGGCCTCGCTCGCCCGGGACACGGTCTTCGCCGCCGTGATGATCACCACCAACGGCATCGTCGGAATCTCGCTGTTCACCGGGTCGCTGCGGTCCGGCCTGGCGGTCTTCAACCCCGAGGGCACCGGCGCGGCGCTGGCCACGGTGACCGCCCTGAGCGCGCTGAGCCTGGTGCTGCCGACCTTCACCAGCACCCCCGGACCGAGGTTCTCCGGCGCCCAGCTGACCTTCGCCGCGCTGGCCTCGATCGCCCTGTACGCGATGTTCGTGTCCACCCAGACCGGGCGGCACCGGGGCGACTTCCTGCCCGTGTCCACGCCCGCCGCCGGGGCCCCCACCACCGAGACCGTGCTGTCCGCCGACAGCGGCTCCTCCCCCGCCGGACACGACGAGGCGCACCCGGCGACGCCGAGCTCGCGGGCCGCGCTGCTCAGCCTCGGGCTGCTGCTGGTGGCGCTGGTGGACGTGGTCGGGCTGGCCAAGGTCGAGTCGCACTCGATTGAGTCGGCGGTGCACGCGGCCGGCGCGCCACCGTCCTTCGTCGGCGTGGTGATCGCGCTGCTGGTGCTCGCCCCGGAGACGCTCGCCGCGGTCCGCGCGGCCCGCCGCGACCAGGTGCAGATCAGCCTCAACCTCGGCTACGGCTCGGCGATGGCCAGCATCGGGCTGACCATCCCGGCGATCGCGGTCGCCTCCATCTGGCTGAAGGGCCCGCTGCTGCTCGGCCTGGGCGCGACCCAGCTGGTGCTGCTGACGCTGACGGTCGCGGTGAGCATCCTGACCGTGGTCCCCGGCCGGGCCACCCGGCTCCAGGGCGGCATCCACCTGGTGCTGCTGGCGGCCTTCGTTTTCCTGGCCGTCAAGCCGTGAGCCGAGAGCCGCGATCCGTGAGCCGAGAGTCGAAAGCTGTGACGCAATGGCTGACTGAGGGCTCGCCAAGCGGGCCCGGGGCTGCTGGGATAGCCGCATGGGAACTGTGCGCTCCGGCGCGACCGCCTTCGTGCTCCCGGTGCGCGTCCGCGACCTGACCCACGCGGACCTGCCCGCCTGCGCCTGGTCCGGCTCCGCGCTGCACCTGGCCCAGCTGGCGGTGCAGCTGGAGCGCGCGGCGGCCGGCGAGGTGGACTACCTCGCACTGTGCACCCCGGTCGGGCTGCCGGTGGCGATCGGCGGCGTCGACTACCTGGTCCACCCGGGGGCCGGCACGCTGTGGCAGCTCGGGGTGCTGCCCGCGCTGCAGTCCCAGGGCCTGGGCACGCTACTGGTGCGGGCCGCCGAGGAGCGGATCCGCGCCCGCGGCCTGAGCCGGGCCGAACTCGGCGTCGAGGACGGCAATCCGCGCGCCCGGGCGCTGTACGAGCGGCTCGGCTACACCGCCTTCGACCACAGACCGGCCGCCTGGGACGTCGAGGGTCCGGACGGCTCGGTCCAGCGCTACCGGACCAGTTGCACGCTGCTGCGCAAGGCCCTGGACCGCCCGGGCCAGCCGCGCTGACCGGCCCCGCCGACTGCCCCGGGCCGCCGCCGTCCGGAGTCGCCGCCGTCCGGGGCCCGCCGACCACCACCCCCGTGGGGTCGGTGGGCCCGGAGCTTGGACGCGGCGCGTTGGTTCCCGGTTCCCGTCGGCTTTCCCGCCCGGCCACGGGGTGTTCTCGCGGGCTGGCAAGACTGTGCCCCCACCCTCGCTCCGCCTCGGACGACCCAGGAGGCATCCGTTCCATGACTGCCATCAACCGTCGGCGCTTCATCCAGCTGACCGGCGGCACAGCCGCCTTCTCGATGCTGTCCACCAGCATCGCCAAGGCCGCGGCGATCCCGGCCTCCCGCCGCACCGGCACCCTGAAGGACGTCGAGCACATCGTCGTGCTGATGCAGGAGAACCGTTCCTTCGACCACTACTTCGGCACTCTGCGCGGCGTCCGGGGCTTCGGCGACCCGCGCCCGGTGGTACTGCCCAGCGGCAAGCCGGTCTGGTACCAGTCGGACGGCACCAAGGACGTCCTGCCGTTCCACCCGGACGCCAAGAACCTGGGCCTCCAGTTCATCGAGGACCTCGCGCACGACTGGAACACCACCCACCAGGCCTGGAACAACGGCGCGTACGACCAGTGGATCCCCGCCAAGACCGCCACCACCATGGCCCATCTGACCCGCGCGGACATCCCGTTCCACTACGCCCTGGCCGACGCCTTCACCGTCTGCGACGCCTACCACTGCTCACTGCTGACCTGCACCGACCCCAACCGGTACTACCTGTGGACCGGCTACACCGGCAACGACGGCAAGGGCGGCGGCCCGGTCCTGGACAACGCCGAGGCCGGGTACTCCTGGACCACCTACCCCGAGCGGCTGGAGTCGGCCGGGGTCTCCTGGAAGATCTACCAGGACATCGGCACCGGTCTGAACGCCGACGGCTACTGGGGCTGGACCGACGACGCCTACATTGGCAACTATGGCGACAACTCGCTTCTGTACTTCGACCAGTACCGCAACGCGCAGCCGGGCGACCCGCTCTACGACAAGGCCAGGACCGGTACCAATGTCTCCGCCGGGGACGGCTTCTTCGACCAGCTCAAGGCCGACGTGGTGGCCGGGACACTGCCGCAGGTGTCCTGGGTGGTCACCCCCGAGGCGTTCACCGAACACCCCAACTGGCCGGCCAACTACGGTGCCTGGTACGTCTCGCAGCTGCTGGAGGCGCTCACCGCCGACCCCGAGGTGTGGAGCAGGACCGCGCTGTTCATCACCTTCGACGAGAACGACGGCTTCTTCGACCACGTCGTCCCGCCGTTCCCGCCCACGTCGGCCGCGCAGGGGCAGTCCACCGTGGACGTCTCGGCCGACTTGCTCGCCGCCGACCTGGACGGCAACGTCCCGGGCCCGTACGGGCTGGGCCCGCGGGTGCCCATGCTGGTGGTCTCGCCCTGGAGCAAGGGCGGCTGGGTCAACTCCGAGGTGTTCGACCACACCTCGATCATCCGCTTCATCGAGCAGCGGTTCGGCGTGAGCGAGCCCAACATCTCGTCCTGGCGGCGCTCCGTCTGCGGCGACCTCACCTCCGCCTTCGACTTCTCGCTCAGCAGCGCCTCGGTCCCGACGCTTCCGTCCACCAGCGGCTACCAGCCGCCGGACCAGGACCGGCACCCCGACTACGTGCCGACTCCCCCGGCCGACCCACGACTGCCGCAGCAGGAGCCGGGCACCCGCCCGGCCCGGGCGCTGCCGTACGACCTGGCGGTCGACGGCCGAGTGGACGGCGCCAAGGGCACGTTGGGCCTGACCTTCGCCAACCGCAGCCGGGTCGGCGCCAGTTGGCTGGTCACCTCGGCCAGCCACCCGGGCGGCCCGTGGAGCTACACCGTCGCCTCCGGGCAGCAGCTGAACGGCAGTTGGGATTTGTCGGGTGACCCGAAGGGCGCGTACGACTTCACCGTGCACGGCCCCAACGGTTTCCTGCGCCAGCTCAAGGGCGAACTCGCGCAATCAAGAGTCGAACTGACGGCCACTCACTCCGGTAGCGCGGCCGAGATCCGACTGTCGCTGAGCAACCACGGCACGGCCACCGTCCAACTCACGCTGTCGGACGGCTATGGCAACATCCGGCCGCGGACGCTCCGGCTGCGGCCCGGCGCGAGCTCCGACCAGGTGGTCGAACTCGGACGCAGCCACGGCTGGTACGACCTGACCGTGGCCTGCGCCGAGGACCCCGGCTTCCTGCGCCGTCTCGCCGGTCACGTCGAGACCGGCGCTCACAGCGTCAGCGACCCCGCCATCGGCGCGAGCTGACCCGCGCCGCCGACCCGGGCCGCACGGCGGGACGCACAGCGCGTCCCGCCGTCCCCGGAGGGCCGGGAAACCCGGGTGCCGACGGTCCATCCGCTACGGGAGGATGGGCGGATGACCACAATCGAGACTCCCCGGCTCGTGCTGCGCCGCTGGCGCGAGGAGGATGTGCTGCCCTTCGCGGCGATCAACGCCGATCCCGAGGTGATGCGGTGGATCAGCGACGGCTCGGTCCATGACGAGGAGCGCACCCGGGCCATGGTCGGCATGCTGGAAAAGCACTGGGACGAGGAGGGCTTCGGCCTGTTCGCGGTCCAGCTCCGCGAGACCGGCGCCCTGGCGGGCTTCACCGGCCTGGCCGTGCCGCGCTTCATGCCCGAGGTGCTGCCGGCCGTCGAGGTCGGCTGGCGGCTGGGTCGGTCCTTCTGGGGAAGGGGCCTGGCCACCGAGGCGGCCCGGGCCGCTCTGCGCTTCGGCTTCCACGACCGCGGGCTGGACCGGGTCATCAGCCTGGTCCAGACCGGCAACGGCCCGTCCGAACGCGTCACGGCCAAGCTCGGGATGCGCCTGGAGCGCGAGCTGATCTCCTCCCGAAGCGGCCGTCCGACCCAGGTGTTCGCCCTGACCCGAGCGGAATACGCCGCGCGTGAGCAGGACTGAGGCAGCCCAGGGCCAGCCGTAGGTGCGTTTGCCGGTGTCGTCCCGCCGGGTGGCGGCGCACAGGCATAGCCTGACGGCGAACGCAGGCCGGCCCGGGGACGGCCCGGTGCTGACCGCCGCCGACGGAAGAAGCCGAAGCCGTGTCCATCGATCATCTACTCGCTGTCGTCCCCGTCGCCGACTTCGACGCGGCGCACGCGTGGTACCGGCTGCTTCTGGGGCGGCCGGCCGACAACCTGCCGATGCCGGGCAGCCTGGTCGAATGGCGCGTCACCGAATCCGGCTGGGTCCAGGTGTTCCATGACCCCGAGCGAGCAGGCACGGGCCTGCTGAACTTCGCGGTCGCCGACCTGGACGCCCACCTGGCCGAGGTCTCGTCGCGCGGGCTGACAGCGGGGCCGATCAGCACCGCGAACAAGGGCGTGCGGATCTCCACCATCAGCGATCCCGACGGTAACCGGATCGCATTCATCGGAAACTTCCGCATCACCTACTGACGGCCTCCTCCGCCAGTCGGGTGAGTGGAGCGCCCCACGATGGGCGCGTTGCGTAACTGCTGCGGGTGCGAACGGATTTGATCTCCTCAGACCCACCAGTTCCAGTCAAGGAGATCAATCGTGCGTAACAAGCTCCGTACCACCGCTATCGCAGTCGTGGCTTCTGTCTGCGTCGCGATGAGCGCGGGCGTTGCCGTTGCCGACGGCGGCGCGGCCTTCGGCAAGGGCAACGCCAACGGCGAGGTGATCGCCTTCAAGGGTGCCACGACCCAGGGCCTCGTCAGCGACCACAGCGAGGGTGGCAAGTTCGGCGCGCTCTGGTGGTAACCAGCCTCGGCTGACCCTGACGGCGGCCCCGGCTCAGTGAGCACGGGCCGCCGTCTCCGTGCCGGTACGACGAGGAATCGCGCGCACGGGCACAGGCCATCGTCGTTTGCGGCCCAGGGGTGACACTCTGGAAGACGGACCCACCGAACCTCAAACCCAGCCAGCCGAGTGTGAGAGAGCGAGACCGAACCATGGCGACGATCCTTTTCGTGGTGACCGGAGCGGACCACTGGACGCTCAAGGACGGCAGCAAGCACCCCACCGGCTACTGGGCCGAGGAGTTGGTCGCGCCCTACCGGGCGTTCACCGCCGCCGGGCACACGGTCGTGGTGGCCACCCCCGGCGGGGTGGTGCCGACCGTGGACCAGGGCAGTCTGGCGGCCGAGTTCAACGGCGGCCAGGAGCAGGCCGACGCCGTCCGGGCCGAGCTCGGCCGGATCCCCGCGCTGCGCGAGCCGCTGCGGCTGGAGGACGTGGACCCGGCCGACTACGCCGCCGTGTTCTACCCCGGCGGCCACGGCCCGATGGAGGACCTGGCCGTGAACGCGGCCTCCGGCCTGCTGTTGAACGCCGCGCTGGACTCCGGCAAGCCGCTGGGCGTGGTCTGCCACGCCCCGGCCGCGATGCTGGCCGCACACCGGGCCGACGGCACGCCCACCTTCGCCGGGTACCGGCTGACCGGCTTCAGCAACGCCGAGGAGACCCAGGCGGGCTTCGCCGACCGGGCGGTCTGGCTGCTCCAGGACCGGCTGGTCGACCTGGGCGCGGACTACCAGGAGGGTCAGCCCTGGGTCCCGCACGTGGTCGTCGACCGCAACCTGTACACCGGCCAGAACCCGGCCTCGTCGGCCCCGCTGGCGGCCGAGATGGTTGCGGCCCTGAACAACTGACGGTCAGTCACCAGCCGCGTGCCGCCTGGAGCAGCCGCTCGCGGACCATCGCGGTCTGCGGCGGCTCGTGCGCGCCGGTACGGTGCACCAGGAACCCGGTGTCGATCGGCGCGTCCGGGACCTCCAGCAGCGGCACCAGCGCCCCCGAGTCCAGCTCCGCCCGGCACAGGTAGCTCGGCAGTACCGACACCCCGGCCCCGGCCAGCACCGCCGCCAGCACCCCGCGCAGGTCGGGGACGACCACCGCCGCCGTGCCGGTCGGCCGGACCCCGAAGACGTGCCGCCAGTAGCGGCGGACGATCGGCAGCTCATCGGAGTAGCTGATCAGCGGCACCCCGCGGAGCGCGGCCGGGCCGCTGTCGGCGACCCGGTTCGGACCGATCCGCTCGGCCCAGGCGGGCGCGGCGACCAGGACGAACTCCTCGTCCATCAGCGGGACCGCGGACAGCGCTCGGCCGCGCGGGCGGACCGCGGAGATGACCAGGTCGTAGCTTCCGGTCTGGAGCCGGTCGAGCAGTTCGTCGGCCAGGCCGAGGCTGATCCGCAGCCGCAGTCCCTGCTCGACCAGCGGCGCGAGCGCGGGCAACGCCAGCAGGCAGACCAGTTCGGCCGGTCCGGCCAGGTGGACCGGCGCCGCCGGGGCGCCCTCGGCCGCGCCACGGGACCGGTCCTCCAGCGCGGCCAGGGAGTCCAGCGGTCCGGCGATCTCCGCCGCCAGCTCGTCGGCGACGGCGCTGGGCGCGGCCCCGGTCGGCAGCCGCTCGTACAGCGGGCGGCCGAGCTGCCGCTCCAGGGCGCGGATCTGCATGGTGACCGTGGGCTGGGACAGGCCGAGTAGTCGGGCGGCGGCGGTGAACGAACCGGTCCGGTAGACCGCGAGGAAGGTGCGCAGCTGGTTGAGGTCGAGCGCGCCGGACAGGCCGGGGGCTCCGCCATCGTTGGACATAACGGTCACCCTATGCCAAAGCCCCGACCGCCGACGCCAGCCCAACCGCCCGGACGAGCACCGGAACGCCCGCCGGACCCAGTCCGCCGGGCGTCCCCGGACCACTCAACCCACGCGCCTCAGAACTCCTCTGACGATTCGTCAACTGCCTTGGCGGGAGTGCCCCAGGTGCCGCGGACCAGCGGCAGGCCGGACCTGCCGCCCGGAGCGGTGCGGACCGCCAGCACCTGGTTGACGCCGATCCCGTTCTGCTCGAACGCCAGCGCCGACGCGGCCATGTAGAGCCGCCAGACCCGGGCCCGGCCCGGCGAGACCAGCCGGACCGCCTCCGCCCAGTCGCGTTCCAGATTCGCCACCCAGGCGCGCAGGGTCAGCGCGTAGTGCTCACGGATCGACTCCAGGTCGCGCACCTCGAAACCGGCCTGCTCCAGTGTCGACACCGTGCTGCCGACCGGCGCCAACTCGCCGTCCGGGAAGACGTAACGGTCGATGAACTCGTCAATGTGGTACGCGTTCTCGTCGTCCCAAGGGCGGCGGGCGATCTGGTGGTTGAGCAGTCGGCCGCCCGGTCGCAGCAGCCCGTACAGCTGCTCCGCGTAGGTGCGGTAGGCCGCCGAGCCGACGTGCTCGGCCATGCCGATCGAGGAGATCGCGTCATAGGGCCCGTCGTCGATCTGCCGGTAGTCCTGGACCCTGATCTCCACCCGGTCGGTCAGTCCGGCGTCCACGACCCGCTTGCGGGCCAGGTCGGCCTGCTCGGCGGAGATGGTGACGCCGACCGCGTGCACCCCGTAGTGCTCGGCGGCGTGCAGCACCATCGAGCCCCAGCCACAGCCCACGTCGAGCAGCCGCTGCCCGGGGCGCAGCGCGAGCTTGCGACAGACCAGGTCGAGCTTGGCGAACTGCGCCTGCTCCAGAGTGGTGCTGTCCGGGTCGTCCCAGTAGGCGCAGGAGTAGACGAAGGAGGGGCCGAGCACCCGGGCGTAGAAGTCGTTACCGACGTCGTAGTGGTAGCTGATCGCCTTCCGGTCCCGGCGCAGGGTGTGCTGCGGGCCCCGGCTGGGCGGGGCCTCCTCCGGCGGCGGCGCGGGCGGCAGGGCGGGCCCGGCGAGCGCCAGCACCCGCCCGGCCAGGCCGAGTATCCTCCGGTCGAACAGGGTGAGCCGGTCCGGCTCCGAGCCGTTGCGCTGCCAGACCACCGGGGCGAGCCGGTTCAGCGCCTCGTACAGGTCGCCCTCGACGTCGATGTCCCCGGCGACCCAGGCCCGGGCCAGACCGAGCTCACCGGGCTTCCAGAGCATCCGGTGCAGCGCCCGGCGGCTGCGGATGACCAGGACGGGCGTACCCACCGGTCCCGCCTCGCTGCCGTCCCAGGCGCGCAACCGCAGGGGCAACGGGGCTCCCAACACCTCGCCCACCAGAGTGGCGAGCCGACCAGCCGCTTGAGCCATTGGTACCAGCCTCCGAATCATCACCAGCGTCAGAGCTGCACTACGTCCTTCGAGTGGAGCGGTCCTTCAGGTGGAGCGGTCCTTCGAGTGGAGCGGGTCCTTCAGGTGGAGCATCCCCCCGGTGGAGCGTTCCCATGGTCGAGACACCTCCGGACCCCATGGATATTCCCCACGGCTCCGCTACGGATGCCGTGACGTTTCCGCAGTCAGAACCGCTTGCACCTTACACACAGGTTGGCATATGCATCTAGTTGTCCGCAGGGTGAACGCGCTGGTAGCCCCGGCGGTCGTACCAGTGGGTGATACCCAGGCCGAGGACCAGGGAGACCACCAGCCCCAGCACCAGCATCAGCCAGGCCCGCCCCAGCCCGGCGTCGGCCCGGGCGTCGAAGTACAGGATCGCCCGCACCCCTCCGCCGATCTGCCGCATCGGCTCGAACTGGCCCAGGAACCGGTAGAAGCCCGGCACCGCCTCCAGCGGGATGGTGGCTCCGGCGGAGGGGATGGCCAGGGCCACGAAGAAGAACATGCTCACCACCTGGCCCAGCCCGCCGAAGGCCGCGATCACCGCCTGCACGCCGATCCCGACCACCGCGCTGGCACAGACCGCGAACACCCACAGCAGGAACAGGTGCGGCATCGCCAGTCGCACCACCACCGCCGTGGCCAGCACCACCACGCTGGCGGTCACCAGCGACAGCACGGCCGACATCACCATCTTCACCACCAGCGTCTGCAACCGGTCGATCGGCACGGTGGCCCGCACCTGTCGGCGCGGGCCCAGCTCGCTGGGGGCGTAGCCGAGGGCGGAGTCCACGCCGCCGTTGATGATGTTGGCGCCCAGGAACCCCGACATCACCACCAGCAAAGCGACGTAGAAGGCCGTCAACCCGAGCCCGGTCCGGGTCGCCAGGGCGTGCCCGGGCAGGGTGACCGTGGTGATCGGATCGGCCAGCAGCATGGTCTGGGCCGCGCTGGGGGTCGCCCCGGTGGCCCGCAGCTGCCGCTCCAGGTCCGCGCCGATCCCGGCGGAGGCCGCGCGCAGCGCCGTCTGCTCGATGCCGGTGGCCAGGGAGGAGGCGAGGCTGCCCGCGCCGGGGTTGGTCAGCAGGGTCACCTGCGGCTGCCGGGTGGAGCTGACCGCGGCCGGCGGGGCGATGATGCTGGTGAGCGCGGCGGTGAAGTCCGCGGGCACCGAGATCGCACCGTAGATGTGCCCGGAGTCGAACTCGTCCTGGGCCTGGGCCGGGGTCAGCAGCCGCCAGTCCACCCGCCGCGCCGGGTCCGGCGCGTCGGCGATGGCGTGCACCAACTGCCCACCGAGCGGCCCGCTGTCGCGGTTGACCAGTCCCACCGGCAGATGGTGGGTGGAACCCTGCGGATCGCCGATGCCGCCGGAGTACACCAGGGCGAGCGCGAACGAGACCAGGGTGACCAGCACCGACGGGAAGACCCACACCGGCCACTTGCCCAGGATCTTCCGCGCGGTGACCCGGGGCGGACTGGGCGACGGGTTCACGGGGGTGGACATGCCGGACATTCTGTTCCCTTGCCCGTTCCACGCGCCCGCTGACACGCCAGCATCATTGACGATCCGTCAGCTCATTGCTGACGGTACGTCAGCGTCGCAGTCCACGCCACAGCGGACGCGGAGTGAGCCGCATCAGCGCGGCCATCACCGCCAGTCGGCGCGGCACCCAGAGCGTGCTCGCCCCGGTGCCGAGCGCGCCGGCGACCGCCGTGCCGATCTCCGCGGGAGTGCTGGACAGCGGCGCCGGGGACATCCCCTCGGTCATCCGGCCGATCACGAAGCCAGGCCGGACCAGCAGCACCCGCACGCCGCTGCCGCGCAGTGCGTCGGTGAGTCCGCGGGCGAAGGCGTCGAGGCCCGCTTTGGCCGCGCCGTAGACGTAGTTCGCCCGGCGCGGGCGCACCGCGGCGATCGAGGAGAGCACGACCAGGGTGCCGCTGCCCTGCGCCCGCAGGTGCCCGGCCAGCGCGAGCAGCGTGGTGACCTGGGCGGTGAAGTCCGTCTCCACGAGCATCCCGGCCCGCAGCGGGTCCTGGTCCAGGACCTCCTGCGGAACCAGCACCCCGAACGCGGCGATGACCAGGTCGACGCCGCCGCCCGCGAACACCGCGTCGGCGAAGGCCGTATGGGTGTCCAGCGCGTTCGCCTGGTACGCCATGGCGGTCGCCCGGTACGGCAGTTCGGCGGCGACGGCGGCCAACCGCCGCTCGTCGCGGCCGGCCAGGACCACCTCGGCATCGGGTCCGAGCGGGAGCGCGGCCAGGATCGCGAGGCCGATCTCGCTGGTCCCACCCAGCAGCAGGACGCGGTCGGCACCCGCGGCGGTTGTCTTCGTCGGCACCGTCAGAGTCTATGTGTTGCCTGTGCACGACCTGTGCGTTCGGTGACCGCCGGACGCTCGGCGTCGTCGCGGTCGGCGTCGTCGCGGTCGGCGTCGTCGCGGTCGGCGTCGTCGCGGTCGGCGTCGTCGCGGTCGGCGTCAGCGCGGTCGGCGTCAGCGCGGTCGGCGCGGTCGGCGAGTGCGCGCAGTTCGTCGGCGTAGGTGGCCCAGACGTCGCGGGCGAGAAAGTGGCCGACGCCCGGCATGATGCGCAGGCGGGCGCCGGGCACGGCGGCGGCGATGTACCTCGCGGCCGCGACTCGTAGCAGCGGGTCGCGCTCGCCGTGCAGCACCAGGGTCGGCGCGGCGATCCGGGCCAACTGGTCGCCGTGCCATTTCGCGCCGATCTGGCGGCTCTGCGCCTTCGAGTCACGGAAACTGGCGATCCGGTACGCGGCCTCCTTGTCCACGAACTCGCGCACATCGTGCTCGTCGATGAGCTGACCGGGCGCGGCCACGATGCGGGCGAAGGCCACGGCCAGGTCCAGATTGCCCTGCGGGGTCTCGGGGTAGCGCAGCCGGGCGAAGCGGACCACCGTCGCCACGTGCAGGTACCGCAGGACGCTCAGGCCTTTCACATCGCTGGGCACGGCCGAGGAGCTGGCGAGGGTCCGCACCCGCTTCGGGTGGCGGATCGCGATGCGCTGTGCCACGAGCCCGCCCATGGAGTGGCCGAAGAGGTGGGCGGACTCCCAACCGAGGGCGTCGAGAACCGCGACCGCGTCGTCGGTCAGGTCCTCGGCGGTGTAGGCCGGGACGGTCCGGCGCAGGAGGGCCGCGATCGGCGGACCGACGCGCTGGTCCGGCAGGTGGGAGGACTGGCCGATATCGCGCTGGTCGTAGGCCACCACATGGAACCCACGGCGCACCAGTTCACTCACCAGTCCGTCCGGCCACCAGCACCGCGAGGTCCCCAGCCCCATCACCAGCAGCAGCGGGTCACCGCCCGCCCCACCCAGATCCTCGAAGGCGATTCGGATCCCGCCGTTGTCCGCATACTGCGTCATCACGACCCCCTAGTTTGCAAACACTGTTCGCGAACACTGTATTCGAAGGGGTAGAGTGGTGGCAACACAGGAGGCGGCGGCGATGGCAGCACCACAGGAACCGGTCATCTGGATGCGGCCGGAGCAGGCCCCGGTCGGACGCCCGGCCGAGCGCAGCCGCGCCGAGATCACCACCGCCGCGATGGAACTGGCCGACCGAGAGGGCCTGGAGGCCGTTTCCATGCGCCGCGTCGCCGCAGCCCTGGGCACCGGCGCCGCCTCGCTCTACCGCTATGTGGCCACCCGCGACGACCTGCTCGACCTGATGACCGACAGCACCGCGGCCGAGTACGACCTGCCCGCTCCCAGTGGTGACTGGCAGGCCGACCTGCTCGAACTCGCTTACCAGGCACAGCGGATCATGCGACGCCACCCCTGGCTGCCGACCCTGGTCATCACTCGCCCCACCCTCGGCCCGCACGGAATCGACGTGCTCGAGCACCTACTCGACGTACTCGCGGACCATCCGGCCGAGCCCGCTCGCAAACTCGAAGCCTTCGCCCTGCTGAACGCACTGACCGCGCTGTACGTCCAGAACGAATCGGCCGCCAGGACCCCCAACGCCCAGCGCCAATACGCCTATCTGCGCCACGCGACCACGGCCGGCACCCATCCCCGCATCACCGCCTGGCTGGCCGCCTCCCCACCCGCTGACGCCCCTCACGACCAGTTCGCCACCGTCCTCAACCGCGCCCTGACCGGCGTGCTGGGCTGACCGCGCACTCGGATCCGAGGGACAGCAGATCTGGCAGGCCCTTGAGCGTCGGCTCCGCGGCGACGCCGACGATGAGCGCCCGCACCACGGCCCAGACCTGGTGTCTGTGCCGGCATGCCGCCGAGTCCGCCGCCTCTCGGCCTCTGCCGACGGCAGGCTCTGCTGGTGGAGGGATCCACTGGCAGCGTGTCGCCGACTCCGGCGAACGGGGCCGGGGCCGTGTACGGGGCCGTGTACGGGACCGAAGGGTCGCCTGATAATTATGGGCACATGACAGAAACGACGGCGGTGCTCTTCGTGGTGCTGTGCGCAGGGGCCGGCTTCGTGGTCGCGGCCGTGCGCCGCCGCAATGCCCGTAAGGACCTGGCGGCAAGGTGGGAGCGGATATCGCAGCAGCGTGAGGCGCTGCGCTCCCAGGGGTTCTACCTGGTCCAGGCGGTGCATGTGTACCAGCATGCCCGCGCGGGCGGCTCCAAGGCATGGGTCACCTGGTGCGATACCGGGGTCCGCCAGGACACCTGGTTCGGTGACTGGTACGCGCCTCAGGGAGCGTTCATCCTCATGAAGGGCCGCGGCGGCTACGGACCCCACAACCGCAACCCGAAGGTCCTCTACGTGAACCAGGTGGCCGACTGGGTACCCGCCCAGGCGCCGCGGGCCTGGCAGAAGCACCAGGACAAGCTCCGAAAGGGCAAGTGAGAGCGGGTCGACAATCCGGCGCATCCGCGACCGCGCCGTACCGCTGACGGACAGCCATGCGCCCACCGTGGGGCACTCGGCGCGTCGGGACGCAACGGCAGCCGCGGAAGGACACCATGCAGGGCAAAGCAGGGCGAAGCGCCCGCGCACGGGCCGAGCGGCTGCGCTCCGGGGCTGTGCTGGGCACAGCCGTCCGCAAAACCCGGGGAGCGCGCCCACTGTCGGTGATCATCACTGTGGTGGCCGCCGCCATCGGATGGCGGGTCTTCCCGTTCATCGGCCTGCTGTTCACGCTGCTCGCCGGCGCGCTGACCTTCACTCTCATGGCCCGGCGGCTGGGTTCGACGGGCGGTCATGGCCTGCCGGTCACACCGCAGGCTCTGGCCGAAGCGGGGCGCTGGGAGGCCGGCGCGGAGGGCGAGGAGTTGACAGCCCGGCTCCTGCAACCGCTGGAGTCCGAAGGCTGGACTATTCTGCACGACCGCAGCATCCCCGGTTCAGCCGCCAACCTGGACCACCTCCTGATCGGCCCCTCCGGCCAAGTGATCGTCATCGATTCGAAGCACTGGTCGGCCTCTCGCGGTTCCGCGATCCACCTGCGCTACGGGCTGCCGCACTACGGCGGCAACGACCGCAGCCGCCATCGCCCAGCTCCGGGCCGGCCCTGTCCGAGGGACCCGACCGGGGGCCCTGACCGGTGGACACCCCGCCCAGCGCCTGGTCCGACCCGGCCTGCCAGGTGCTTCCCGCCTGGGCTGGGCACCGCCGGGAGAGGCCGTATACGATCCCTGCCACCAGGTTCGGATCATCGCGTCTCGACCATGCAACGGGGGCAGCCATGGCGGAGAGTGCCGCGGAGCGGGATCGGCGGGCGCGCATCGTGCGCTACTGGCGATCGGTGGAGATCCTGAGTCCGCAGAAGGTCGAGGCGGTCGACTCCGCCAAGAATGTCTTCGCCGTGGGGCAGGGCCTGGCTCTGCCCTGGGAGCCGCGTCATGCCGTCCAGCGCCGGGCCATTGACCCCGGGCGGGTGTGGCGGCACACCGTGTACGCGGGGGTGTTCCAACTTGAGCGGCTGCGCGAGACGTTGCTGGAGGTGTTCGGGAGACAAGAGGACGACGAGGACTACGGCGGCAGCAGTTCTGGGGACAGCGCGGTGCTGTGCTTCACCGTCGACGCCGAGGGACGAATGGTGACGGGCAGCGCCGTGCTGTCCGCCTGCGCCTGGGCCGCGGGTCGGGCCGTGTCCCCGGGCCCCGTGGCTGGACGGGTTCGAGGAGGTCTCCGAGCAGTGCCTGGCCACCCTGCTGGAGCTGGCCGACGGGCGGCTTCCGGCAGCGGACCTACCGGTGGCAGGGGCTGCGGGTCTCGCTGGCTCGGTTGGGCATGCCGTACTCGGGGCGGTGACCGGCGTCGCGGCGAATGCCGTGCTGGGAGCGGTGACCGGGGGCATCAGCGCGGTGGCCGCGAGCGCCGCCGGCGCGCTGGGGCCGGTTGTCGGCCAGACCGCGGGATCCGCGGTGGGGCGGGCGGTCCGATCGGTGGGCGACGCGGCGGCCACCGCCGCCGTGGACACCCTGCGCGACTCGCTCACCGCCTCCGCCCCGGGCGACCCGGCCCCAGACGGCGCCACGACCGCAGCTGATGCCGGACAGGACTCCGAACCGGACCCGGAGCAGCCCCCCAGCGCCTTGGCGACGAAGGTGCTGACCCTCGGTGACCTGGCCGCGCTGACCCGGTGGATCGCCGGACAACTCGGCGTGGCCCAAGCGCTGAAGCCCGACGTTGTGCGCGTCAAGAGCTACACGGTGCAGGCTCGGCAAACTGAGGACGCCGAGGAAGCACCGGACTTCTTGAACAGCTTCATCGTCCGCGACCTGGACACCGTGACCTCCGCCCTGGCCAAGGGTGACGCCGGCCCGGCTCTGTGCGAGTACCTGAGCGCCGAGCGCTCGCTGTCGCCCGGCGCGCGCACCGATGTGCGCCGGCACCCCCAGGTCCTGCTGGACGGAGTGAGCCCGGACCGGGCACCGTTGGGGCGCTGGCCCGCTGCGGCGGAGTACCCGCTGGCGCTGAGCCAGCAGTTCGCGGTCAACACCGCGTTGGCCCGATTGGGCGGGCCCACCGGAAACGGCCTCTACGCGGTGAACGGTCCACCGGGCACCGGCAAGACCACCATGCTGCGCGACCTGGTCGCGGCCCTGGTCGTGCAGCGGGCCGAGCAACTCGCCGCTCTGCCCTCGGCGCGTGATGCCTTCGGACCGGAAACCACCTGGAAGATGGGCGACTTCACTCGACGACTGCGGCCTCCCGTGGCGCGCCTGACCGGTTTCGAGATCGTGATCGCCTCCAGCAACAACGGCGCCGTGGAGAACGTGACCGCCGAGATCCCCGCCGCATCCGCCATCGCCGACTCCTGGCGCGCAGAGGCCGACTACCTCTCCCAGCCCGCCTCGCTGCTGCTGGCCGCACCGGCCTGGGGCGCGGTGGCGGCAAAACTCGGCAAGCGTGCCAATCGCTCCGACTTCTATGACCTGTTCTGGTGGGGCAAGGAGAAAGTCGAACATCCGAACGGCAAGTCCACCCACGAACGCCTGGGCAAGGGCGTGTACGACATCCTCTCCCTGCAGAAGGACCCCCGGTACGTGCCCAAGGGCCAGCCCCCGCGACCCGCCGACCGGGAGCCCGCGGACCCGCCGCTGGGCACCAGAACCTGGCCCCAAGCCGTCGCGGACTTCAACCGCGCCAAGGAGACGGTCCAGGCGATGGCCGCCGAACGCCAGCAGGTGGCCACCACCCTCGCCGGCCAACCACAGACGATCGAGGCCCTCCGCGTCGCCCGACTCAGGACCGGAACGGCCTACCTCGCAGCCGACCAGGCCCGCCAGAACCTGGAAGCGGCCGAGGACGACCATGCCGATGCCCAGGAGCTGTACGACCAGGCCGCTGAGGCGACCCGGGGCGCAACCGGGGCCGTGGAACGGGCCGAGAGAAACGTCGATGTCTACCTGGGACGGTGCGAGAGCGCCCTGGCGGATGTGCGCGCCCACGATCAGCGGCATCCCCGAATGCTGCGCCGCCTGTTCAACCGGGACGCCGTGGAACGTTGGAGCCGAGCACGAGAGCCACTCGACGCAGCGCTGAACTCGCGACAGGCCGCCTGGGAGCAGGCCGAGGAGCAGCGCCTCGATGCAGTCCGGTACCGGGACGCGATCGCCGGGCAGCAGAGGGCGGCTGCGGACGATCTCGCGCGAATTCGGACCCGACTCATGCAGCGTCAGGACCATTTGAGCAGAGCCGAGGTCGCCGCCGAGACAGCGGCCGACGCGGAGTCGAGCCTGGAGGCCGCGGTCCAGCACGGGCAGCAGGTCCTGACAGCTGCCCGGCAGCGCTGGGCGGGCAACGTTCCCGGCCCGGAGTGGCAGGCCCCGACCGACGACACCGAAGCCGCAGCTTCAGCCGCGGCGCTGAGGGAGTTGTCGGCCCCGTGGATGGACCGGGCATTCGCCGCCGCCCGCAGCGATCTGTTCCTGGCCGCCGTCAACCTGCACAAGGCCCTCCTGGTCGCCGAACCCGTCCTGGTCAGGACCAGTCTGATGGCCGCCATGGACGTGGTGAGCGGTAACGCTCCCAGGAACCTGAAGGCGGAACAGGTCCTTGCGGCCTGGCAGACGCTGTTCCTGGTGGTGCCGGTGGTCTCGACGACCTTTGCCTCCCTGGACCGTCTGTTCGCGGGCCTGGGATCGCAGGCGCTGGGCTGGCTGTTCGTGGACGAGGCCGGCCAGGCCGCGCCGCAGCAGGTCGTGGGTGCGCTGTGGCGGACCCGGCGGGCCATCGTGGTGGGTGACCCGCTGCAACTGGAGCCGGTGGTGACCGTGCCCAGAAGCGCCCAGGACCGGCTTCGCCTGCACTTCGACGTGTCCCCCGAATGGACACCCGGGCTTGGATCGGTACAGCGGCTCGCCGACCGGCTCAACACCTACGGCACCTGGATCCCCACCCAGGGCGACCAATCCGAGGAACCCTCGCGGGTGTGGGTGGGTTCGCCGCTGCGTGTGCACCGCCGTTGCGACCAGATGATGTTCGAGGTCAGCAACGCCATCGCCTACGGCGGCATGATGGTGTTCGGCACCGGCGCACGGGACCCGCACCCTCTGGTGCACAAGGACATCTGGATGCACGTCGCGAATACCGCAGCCGATGACAAGTGGGTCCCGCAGCAGGGCGTCGCCCTGCGCCGGACGCTGGACCTGATCGAGGAGCGCCTGCGCGAAGAACTCCGCCGCGATCAGCCCGAAACCCGAGCCATTGACGAGGCCCTCGTCCGTCGCAAGCTCAGCGAAGCGGTGTTCGTCGTGAGCCCGTTCCGCGACGTCGTCACCGGAGCCCGCAAGATCGCCAAGGGCCGGCTGACGGACACCCGCGTCGGTACTGTCCACACCACCCAGGGCAAGGAGGCCGACATCGTCATCCTGATCTTGGGCACCGCACCCGCACAACGCAAGGCCCGCAAATGGGCCGCCCAGACCCCGAACCTCCTCAACGTCGCCGTCAGCCGTGCCCGACGCCATCTCCTGGTCATCGGCGACCAGGACATCTGGTCCCGCGAGGATTACTTCGACACCCTGGCCAACCACGACGGCCTCGAACGAGTCGACGCCAGCCAGTGGGAGGCAGACCAGACCTGGTCAACCCGCCCCTGACCCCTCCCAATCCGGCATCGACACGATGCCGGGCTCCGGTATACCTGCTGGCGCGTGTCGAAGACCCATCAGGCTCGTTCCGCCCGCGCTTCTCAGGATCAAGTGACAGGTGTCGGGCAGGCCCCTGCACGTCGCGGTCCCCGCTCACGCTCCGTCTGGCTCAGGTTCGAGATCACCAGCTCCCAGCCCTTCGCGGGCGATGTCGGCGAGCCTGCTCGCAGTTCGGGCCACGTGCGCTGCTTGCAGTTCCACCTCCCGCAGGGATCGGAACGCGGCTCCGTAGCGACGTTGGACCGAAAGCTCGCGCTGGGGGATACGGGCACCCTTGAGGTCGAGCCGGTAGGAGCCGCTCTGGGATGTGGAGCGGCGGGTGTTGGGGCCTGCGCGGAGGAAGCCTTCAAGATAGTCGGGATCGACTTGCTCTCCGACCGTGTGGGGTTCGCCATCGCGCATGTCTACGAATCCGGCACGGGCGAGGTCGGCAACCGTGACAGTTGCACCGTCCCACAGGTCGGCACCACCGCCTCGCCGCAGCTGGGGCAGCCCGTTGCCGAGCCTGGCGAGGGTGTCCGAGAGCTCGGAGAGAGCTTGTGCGTACTCGTCGGCGAGGTCGCGTGGAACGGCCGGCATGTGGACGGCGGGGGTGAGGTCGACCACATCGTCGAGGAGATCGACCAAGGGCACCTCGACAACCTGCGCGTCCGTGGGATCCAGTGGCCCATCGGGGTCGTTTTTGGTCAGATCGATCATTCGGACTGTGCCGCGGCGGGCTTCTTCCTCCGCCGGTCTTTGCAGGGTCCATAGGTGAACAGGCAGAGAGTGGGCGGAGGCCACTCCGCCGGGCAGAGCGACGATCTGGCGGATGCTGCCGCGACGGACGAGTTCGGCCCGGATGCGTCGCCCCGCCTTTCGATACGCCACGGAGGGAGGCATGACCATAAGGACCTGACCGCCCGGTGCGGCGTGCGCGTACGCGTGCTGTAGCCAAGCGAGTTCGCCCTCGGCACGGGACGGGGTGCCGAATTCCCAGCGCGGGTCCAGCAGGAGTTCGTCCCGGCCCCAGTCCCCGGCGGTTGCGGGTGGGTCGCAGAGGACGAGATCGGCGGCCAGCCGCGGGTAGTGGTCGGCTCGCAACGAGTCACCACAGGTGACGCTGACATCGTTGAGCCCGGCAAGTGCGGACCACGCCAGGACGATGTCCACGGAGTCGGCGTCGCTGTCCTGGCCTGCGCGGATGACGCCGCGCCCGGGCTCCACACCGAGCAGCAGGGCTCCGATACCGCAGGCCGGGTCGAAGACCGTTCCGCCCGGCCGCAAGGACGGCGCGAAGTGGGCGATGGCTCGGACGATGCGGGGTGAGGTGACCTGATCCGAGCCGGTACGCCGGGCGGAGTCGACCAGCCGCTCGATGATCGCGCGCAGCGCACGGTACGGGTCCGCTTCGTCGGCAAGCCGGTCCAACAGCGTTCGGGCCGAGGCGGGCAGTGTCTCGGTGGGTACCTTGGCGTCGGTCTCAGGTGTGCCCGTGCCAGCCAGATACCGGGCTGCGGCCGCCACCGCGGCGATGGTGGCTTCCCCGTAGGCGGCACGCAGCGCCTGCCAGGCCTGGACCTCAAGGGATACGTCCTGGTGCCGGTCGCGTCGGCGCAACCACTCTTGAACGGCCTCCCAAGCGAAGAGCGGGCTGGAGGCGCTGCCGGCGGCTACCGGCGGGAAGTCCTCGTACCGGCGCCTCCAATTCGAGACCGCAGCCCGGGTGACCCCAGCAAGGCGTGCGATCTCGGCGCTGGTGACGAGCGTGGCGGAGTGCTCGTCGGCCGGGGTCGAGTGGAGCTTGGCAGGGTCGTGCATGCTTGCCACTGTACACGCAATCCGTCGCATTCACGGAGCCATTTCCTTATGTTGACACAAGCTACACACTTCTCAGCTCTATTCCGCATAGGACCCGTGCGCGACCGCGACGGAAGGGTCGTCTCCCTGTCTTGCGACCTGGGAATGGCCATCCTCGTGGGAGCGAGTCGTGAGGTGGGGCACCGTAGGGCGTAGCCGACGGATAGATTGTTGACAGCGTCAACGCGACGTATAGTCTGTGACATAGTCCATCGTGTAAGCTGCTACGGCGGATAGCCCGCCACATGGGCGACGCAAGCACACCAAGACGCGCGAGGCAGGGGGCGCCAGTGGGCGCAGGAACGGTCGCCGACAGGTTCCGGATCACGGGAGTTGTGGGACGCGGCAATATGGGAGAGGTCCACCGGGCCGTTGACCTCGACGCCTCCGAAGACTCCCCCGACCGGGAAGTGGCGCTGAAGACGATTCTGCGCAGCCGGACCGGCCTGGCGATCGAGGCCTCCCACGAGAGCAAGGATGTCGAGCGCTTCCGGCGCGAGGTGGACATCATGCGCCGCCTGTCGCCGCGCCACCCCAACCTGACCCGCCTCGTCGCCGGCGGCGTCGACGCCGTAGCCGGGGGCAGTGGCCTGCCGTATCTGGCCATGGAACTGCTCGACGGCAGCCCGCTCGCCGACCTGATCGACGAGGAGCCCCAGCTCCCGGTCTCCTGGGCCACCGCCATCACGGCGCAGATCGCGGCGGGTCTCGCCTCCGCGCACGCCGCGGGCGTCGTCCACCGCGACCTCAAGCCGGCCAACGTGATGCTGACCCGCGACGGCACCGTCAAGATCCTCGACTTCGGGATGGGCCGCATTGTCGACGACCCCGACCAGGCTCGGCTCACGAGCTCGGGCGTGAGTGTGGGCACGGCCCGCTACATGGCACCGGAGCAGTTCCGGGCCGAGCAGGTGACCGCCTCGGCCGACCTCTACGCGCTGGGCTGCATCCTCTACGAGCTGCTGATCGGCAAGCCGCCGTTCTCTGCGAGAACGGCCTACGACCTGTCACAGCGGCACCAGCACGAGACCCCGCCGTCGCTCACCGTCGTCCGCCCTGACCTGCCGACCGAGCTGCTGCGCCTCGTATCCCGTCTGCTGGAGAAGGACGCGGCCAACCGCCCGGAGAACGCCACCCAGGTCCGCGAGGCGCTTGTCCCGCTGGCCCTGGCCTCCGACGACACCGCAGCGCTGCTCGCCCGCCACTGGACCGTGATGGACCCGGTCGCGCGCCTACGCGCCGAGTTCCCGGAGCCCGCGCCGGCGGTGCCCGCACCCGTGCCGCGCCCGGCCCGCCGCCTGCCGGACGCCATGGACGTGTTCGGTATCCACCAGAACCTGATCAGCGAGTACGAGCGCTTCACCAAGGGTGCCACCGTCGTCCGGGACGGCCGTATCGCCGGTTTCATCGAGGACGATCTGGCGGGCAAGTCCCAGTGGCCCAATCCGTGGCTCTCGCTGAACCCGTTCTTTGCCGACGGCGGCCAGGTCACGGACCTGGTCAGGGACGGCGTCCTGCACCCGAAGTGCGCCGAGATCTTCCAGGCGGGCAAGAAGGAGACGTCGCACCGCGCCGACGGCCGGCCGCTCACCTTCCACCGCCACCAGCGCGAGGCGATCGACGCCGCCCGGGCCGGCGACTCGTATGTGCTCACCACCGGTACCGGCTCCGGCAAGTCGCTGTCCTACATCGTCCCGATCGTGGACCACGTGCTGAAGGAACGCGAGAGAGAGCGGCCCGGCGCCCCCGAGAAAGTGCGCGCGATCGTCGTGTACCCGATGAACGCGCTCGCCAACTCCCAGCTCAAGGAGCTGGAGAAGTATCTGCGGTACGGATTCGGCGCCGGCCGCGAGCCGGTCACCTTCGCCCGCTACACCGGGCAGGAGAGTGACGAGCAGCGCCGCGAACTGCGCAGGAATCCCCCGGACATCCTGCTCACGAACTACGTGATGCTGGAGCTGATGCTCACCCGGCCCGACGACCGCGACAGCCTGATCCAGATGGCCGAGGGCCTGCAGTTCCTGGTCTTCGATGAGCTGCACACCTACCGCGGCCGCCAGGGCGCCGATGTCGCGCTGCTCATCCGCAGGGTCCGCGAGGCCTGTCGGGCCGCGGACACGCTCCAGTGCATCGGCACGTCCGCCACCATGTCGACCGAGGGCAGTTGGGAGGACCAGCAGCGGGAGGTCGCCAAGGTCGCAGGTCGTCTGTTCGGCACGACCGTCCTGCCGAAGCGCGTGATCGGCGAAACACTGATCCGCGCCACCGGGGACGCACCTGCGGACGTGCCCGCCGAGCGGCTGCGCGCCGCTGCGGCACCGCGCTCCTACGAGGCGCTGACCAAGGACCCGCTCGCCCGCTGGGTGGAGTCGCGCTTCGGCTTGGAGCGCGAGGAGGAGACCGGCCGACTGCGGCGCCGCGCGCCCGGCCGGATCGAGGAGGCCGCGGCCGAACTCGCCGCCGCGTCCGGTGCCTCGGAGGAGACGGTCCAGGAGGCAATCCGCGCCACGCTGGAAGCCGGATCGCAGGCCAAGCACCCCGTGACCGAGCGGCCCCTGTTCGCGTTCCGGCTCCACCAGTTCCTCTCCAAGGGCGACACCGTCTACACGACACTGGAGGACCCCCTCACTCGCCCGCTCACGCGGATCTACCAGCTGGAGCAGCCCGGCAGCGGCGGCAAGCCGCTCTTCCCGCTGGCGTTCTGCCGCGAGTGCGGCCAGGAGTACGTCACCGTGTGGCGCACCGCCGAGGCCGGCACCTTCCGCTACGAGCCGCGCCGCGACACCTCCGCGTCCGGTGGCCGCGACGGCGAGGGCTACCTGTTCATCGGGGTGCCGGACGAGGACTACGAGTGGCCCGCCGACCCGCAGCGGGCGGTCGACGACCGTCGGCTCCCCGAGTCGTGGCTCGAACAGGACGCTCAGGGCACGAACGTCGTGAAGAAGTCGTACCGCCCCCGGGTGCCGCAGCGTGTCGTCGTCGATCCGCACGGCCGGGAGTCCGGCGAGGGGTTGCTGGCCGCGTTCGTTCCGGCTCCGTTCCTGTTCTGCCTGCAGTGCCAGATCTCGTACGAGCAGACCCGCGGACGTGACTTCGCCAAGCTCGCCACCCTCGACCAGGAAGGCCGCTCCTCCGCGACGTCCGTGATCTCCGCGTCGATCGTGAAGTCGTTGCGCGCCGTCCCCGAGGACGTGCTTTCCGCGGAGGCGCGCAAGCTGCTCACCTTCGTCGACAACCGGCAGGACGCCTCGCTCCAGGCCGGCCACTTCAACGACTTCGCGCAGGTCACACAGCTGCGCGGGGCCCTGTACCAAGCTGCGCTGCGGTCCGGCGAGGACGGGCTGCACCACGACGACCTGGCACAGGCGGTCACCGACGTGATGGGCCTCGCCGCTCGTGAGTACACCGGCAACCCGAACATGGCGCCGGCCCTGGAGCGGCGTGCCACCAAGACGTTCCGCGACGTGGTCGGCCACCGCCTCTACCGGGACCTGGAACGCGGCTGGCGCATCACCATGCCGAACCTGGAACAGACCGGCCTGCTCCGCATCGACTACGAGGACCTCGACTGGCTCGCCGACCAGCAGGACCGCTGGCAGTCCGCCCACGGCACGCTGCGCGACGCCGAACCGGCGCTGCGCGCCGAACTGGCGCGGGCCCTGCTCGACTACTTGCGCCGCGCGCTCGCGATCGACGTCCAGTACTTCCGCGACGACTTCGACGTCCTGCAGCGTGCCAGCGAGGAACGGCTGACCGGCCCGTGGGTGCTCGCGGAGAGCGACAAGCCCGGCATCGGCACCGCCTACCCCTCCGCGTCCAAGCCGGGCATGGAGCGCACCGCCCTGTTCCTGTCCGCGCGCGGCAAGTTCGGAAAGTACCTGAGGCGCAGCGCGCCCGCGTTCCGAGCACTGGAGACGGCCGATCTGCAGACGGTGATCGAGGACCTGCTCTCGGTGCTGTGCGAGGCGGACCTGGTGCACCGGGTGGAGGTCGTCCCCGAGACGTCCGGCCCGGCCTTCCGGCGCCGTGCCACCGAGAAGCGCATCGGCTACCGGGTCTCCGCTGCCGCGCTGATCTGGCGTGCCGGGACCGGTGGGACAGGTGCCATTGACCCGCTCACCCGCACGTACAGCAGTGGTGAGGGTCCCCGCGTCAATCCCTTCTTCCGGCGCCTGTATCAGGAGACGGCGGCCGGGCTCGCCGGGCTGTTCGCCCGGGAGCACACCGCGCAGGTCGCCCCGGAGGACCGGGAGCGGCGTGAGGAGGAGTTCCGCACCGCCGAACTGCCGCTGCTGTACTGCTCGCCGACGATGGAGCTGGGCGTGGACATCGCCTCGCTCAACGCCGTCATGATGCGCAATGTGCCGCCGACGCCCGCGAACTACGCCCAGCGTTCCGGCCGGGCCGGCCGGTCCGGGCAGCCCGCACTGGTCACCACCTACTGCGCGACGGGCAACAGCCACGACCAGTACTACTTCCGCCGTTCGCAGGACATGGTGGCCGGCCAGGTCGCTCCGCCACGCCTGGACCTGGCCAACGAGGACCTGGTCCGCTCGCACCTCCAGGGCATCTGGCTGGCCGAGACCGGCATGAAGCTCGGCCGCGCGGTCCCCGACGTCATCGACGTCGCCTACGACCCCGACGGCGACGAGCGCCCCGACCCGGACATGGCGCTGCCGCTGCTGTCCGAGCCGCGTGACAAGTCCCTGGACGAGAGCGCCCAGCGCCGCGCGATCGCTGCGGCCCGCACGGTTCTGTCCCCGCTCGTCCCCGACTTCGCCGACACCACCTGGTGGTACGACGACTGGATCGAGATCCAGATCGCGAAGGCCCCGGCCGCCTTCGAGGCGGCCTTCGACCGGTGGCGGCAGCTGTTCCGTGCCGCCGTCCTCGACCAGTACGAGCAGAACCGGCGGGTCGTCGACCACACCCTCAGTCCGGGCGAGCAGGCACGCGCCCGCTCGCGCCGCCGCGAGGCCGAAACCCAGACGGCCCTGCTGCTGAACCGCTCCACCGACTCCAAGTCGGTGATGAGCGACTTCAACCCGTACCGCTACCTGGCCTCCGAGGGGTTCCTGCCGGGCTACAGCTTCCCGCGCCTGCCCCTGGCCGCCTACATCCCGCGCACCGGCAACCGTCGCAACTCCGACGGCGACTATCTGCAGCGCCCCCGATTCCTCGCGATCCGCGAGTTCGGTCCCGGCGCGCTGATCTACCACGAGGGCGCCCGCTACCAGGTCACCCGGACTCAGCTGCCGCCGGACGCCTCGGGCGACCTGCCCACCGCCGAGTCCCGCCGATGCGGCAACTGCGGCTACCACCACGAGGTGCGGGCCGGCAACGACGTGTGCGACATGTGCAAGGAGTCGCTCAAGGACAAGCGGACCAATCTGCTCCAGCTGCACACGGTCTACACGACCCCGCGCGAGCGGATCTCCTCGGACGAGGAGGAGCGGCGCCGGGCCGGATTCCGCCTGGAGACGTCCTACGCCTTCCAGGACCACGGCACCCGCAAGGGCCGCCTCACCTCGCACGTCAGCGATGCGGACAGCGCTCCGGTGCTGGACCTGGACTACGGTGACTCCGCCACCGTCCGCATCACCAACCTGGGCCGGGTCCGGGCAAAGCAGGGCGAGCCTGACGGCTACTGGCTCGACCTCGGCGACGGCCGCTGGCTCAACGACAAGTCCGCGGCCGACGCCATCGAGGGCACCGGGCTGCCGGTCGTCGACGAGGACGGCAACGAGAAGCGCCGCAAGAGGCGGGTCCTGCCCTACGTCGAGGACCGCCGCAACATCCTCGTCGTCACCCTCGACGAGGCCCAGCCGGAGCCGATCGCGCTGTCGTTCATGTACGCGCTGGAGCGGGGCATCGAGGCGGCCTTCGAGCTGGAGGACTCCGAACTGGCGTCCGAGCTCCTTCCCCCGGACGACGGACCGCGCCGCCGCATCCTGTTCACCGAGGCCGCGGAGGGCGGAGCGGGCGTGCTGCGCCGGCTCCAGCACGACCGGGACGCACTGGCGAAAGCCGCCCGCACCGCCCTGGACATCTGCCACTTCGACCCGGCGAACGGCAACGACCGGGGCGGCCCCGCCGAGGGCCGGGAGTGCGCGCGAGGCTGCTACGAGTGCCTGCTGACCTACGGTAACCAGACCAACCACCAACAGCTCAGCCGCCATGCCGCCCGCCCGCTGCTGCTCCGGCTCACGGCCGCACGGACCGAACGGGAGACCCGCGGGGAGTCGCGCTCCGAGCAGTTCCGCCGCCTGGCGACCGACGTACCGGGCACCCCCCTCGAAGCCGACCTCGCCGCGCTCGTCGAGGCCGGAGACCTGCTTGGCTGGCTGAAGGCCAAGGGACACCGACTGCCGGACGAGATCTCGGTCTTCGTCCCGGAGGCAGGGGCCCGACCCGACATGGTCTTCCGGATCGACGGCGCGAACGTGGCCGTCTTTGTGGGCACCCCGACCCAGGGTGACGACGCCACACGTGACACGGAGGCCGTCGACCGGCTTGAGAACCAGGCATGGGACGTCCTGCGCTTCCCCGCCGGAGCAGACGCGGACTGGGACGCCGTCATCGAGGCCAACGCCGGCTACTTCCTCCTCCGCTGACCCGCCCCCCACCCACCCACTGCTGACCAGCCTCGATGACACCTTAAGGAACCGAGACACTCCATGAGCCCCACATACACGGCCGGCTCGCTGGTGACCGCCCGCGGCCGGGAATGGGTGGTGCTGCCCGAAAGCGCACCCGACATGCTCGTGCTGCGCCCACTGGGTGGCGGCGACGACGACATCGCCGCCGTCTTCCCGACGTTCGAGCAGGTCGAACCGGCTGTGTTCGCTGCCCCCAGCCACCACGACCTGGGTGACCAGTACGCCGCGGGGCTGCTGCGCACAGCCCTGCGCATCGGCTTCCGCGCGGGTGCCGGTCCGTTCCGCTCGCTGGCCTCCATCGCGGTGGAGCCGCGCGCCTACCAGCTGGTGCCGCTGCTGATGGCGCTCCGTCAGCCCACTGTCCGCCTGCTGATCTCGGACGACGTCGGTATCGGCAAGACCATCGAGGCGGCCCTCATCGCCTCCGAACTGCTGGCCCAGGGTGAGGCGAGCCGCCTGGCTGTGCTCTGCTCCCCGGCGCTGGCCGAACAGTGGCAGCGGGAGCTGCGGGAAAAGTTCGCCATCGACGCCGAGCTGGTTCTCTCCTCAACGGTCTCGCGCCTGGAACGCGGCCTGGAGCTGGGCCAGTCGCTCTTCGACAAGCACCCCTGCACCATCATCTCCACGGACTTCATCAAGTCCACCCGCCATCGCGAGGACTTCGTCCGGCACTGCCCGGACCTCGTCATCGTCGACGAGGCGCACACCTGCGTCGCCGCCGACGACACCCATACGGGCGGCAAGCCCGGTGCCAACCAGCTCCGCTACGAACTGCTGCGGCGGGTTGCCGCCGACCCGGCCCGGCATCTGCTGCTGCTCACCGCCACCCCGCACTCCGGCAAGGAGACGGCCTTCCGCAACCTCCTCGGTCTGGTCCGGCCGGAGCTCGCCGGACTGGACCTGGACGCGCAGGCAGGCCGTGACAGGCTGGCCGAGCACTTCATCGCCCGGAAGCGCGCCGACGTGCGCAGCTACCTGACCAAGAAGGACGGTCTGGTCGACGACTCGCTGGCCGAGCGCACGGTGTTCCCAGCCAACCGCTGGACCAAGGACGAGCCCTACAAACTCACCCCTGCCTACCGCGCACTGCTCGACGACGCCATCGCCTATGCCCAGGACCGGGTCCAGACAGCAGGTGAGCAGGGCGGCCGCGAGGCCCGTATCGCCTGGTGGTCCGTGATCGCCCTGCTGCGCTCGATGGTGTCCTCGCCCCGCGCCGCCTCCCAGACGCTCAAGACCCGCTCCGTCTCCGCCGTGGCCCGCACCGCCGAGGAGGCGGACGTCCTCGGCGCGCCGCTGAACAGCGATGCCGCGGACGGGGACACCCTGGAGGGCCTCGATGTCGCCCCCGGCGCGAGCGAGGACGAGGACGCCGGAGCCCGGCTGCGCGCACTCGCCGCACGTGCATCCGAGCTTGAGGGCGAGCAGGACGACGCGAAACTGAAAGCGCTGGTCAAGCATCTCAAGTCGCTGCTCGCGGACGGCTACAACCCGATCGTCTTCTGCCGCTACATCCCCACCGCCGAGTACCTCTCCGAGGTGCTCGGCGGCGCGGAGGGCAAGGCCGGGAAGCTCGGCCGGAAGACCAAGGTCGCCGCCATCACCGGAACGATCTCCCCTCAGCAACGTCTGGGCCGCATCGAGGACTTGGCCGCCGAGGACGCCGACGACCCCGCCGTGCGCCGCGTTCTGATCGCCACCGACTGCCTTTCCGAGGGCGTCAACCTCCAGCACCACTTCGACGCCGTCGTCCACTACGACCTGGCCTGGAACCCGACCCGCCACGACCAGCGCGAGGGCCGCGTCGACCGCTACGGCCAGAAGCGCGACGAGGTCCGCGTCATCACCATGTTCGGCGAGGACAACGGCATCGACGGCAAGGTCCTGGAGGTGCTCTTCAAGAAGCACCGCCAGATCCAGAAGGACCTCGGCATCTCCGTCTCCGTCCCCGACGAGACCGCCTCGGGCGTCACCGACGCGATCGTCGAGTGGCTGCTGCAGAGCGGCCGCCAGGGCGTCCAGGACAGCCTCTTCGAACTGCCGGACGTCCAGGAGGCCTTCGAGCACGCCGAACGGGAGTGGAACTCCGCGGCCGAACGGGAGAAGACCTCGCGTTCCAAGTACGCGCAGCGCTCCATCCACCCCGAGGAGGTGGCCCGCGAGGTGGCTTCCGTCCGGGCCGCGCTCGGCGGCGCCGAGGAGGTACGCGACTTCGCCCTGGCCGCCCTCCAGGGCCTGGGCGCTCTGGTCCGCTACCCATCCCCAAGCTCTTCGAGCAGGGGATACCCCATGGACGGCTCCGGCGACTTCACCGCACAGGTCGGCGGCACCCCTGCGGGGCTGCGCGACGCGCTCGCCGCGACCCTCGGCGGCCGGATCGTGGAGGAGGACCGCGCCATCGGCTTCCGCACCGACCCGGCCATCGCCCGCGGTGAGGCCGCCCTGGTCCGCACCGACCCGGCGCTCGGCGCCATCGCCTCCTACATCCTGGACTCCGCCCTCGACCCCGGCACTCCTGGCCCTCGTCCCGCGCGCCGCTGCGGCGTGGTCACCACGGATGCGGTGGGCGTCCGCACCACCCTGCTGCTGGTGCGCTACCGCTTCCATCTGACGCTGCCCTCGCGGAGCGGCGAGAAGCAGCTCGTTGCCGAGGACGCCCGACTGCTCGCCTTCGAGGGCATGCCCTCCCGAGCCCGCTGGCTCGACGAGCAGCCCGCCGCCGAGCTGCTGAACGCGCACGCGACCGCCAACACCAACCCGCAACTGGCACAGAATCAGATCACCCGAACCCTGGACGGGCTGGGCGAGTTGACTCCCCATCTGGAGGAGTACGGCGAACGGATGGCCGCCGAGCTCGACGCCTCGCACCGACGGGTGCGCAAGGCCGGCGACGAGATCGTCCGCGGCCTCAAGGTCGTACCCCAGCGCCCCGCCGACATTCTGGGTGCCTACGTCTACCTGCCCGCGGCCCCCGCCACCGCCCTCCCGTCCGCTTCCGCTGGAGCCCACGCCTGATGCCCGCCGCGACCCGAGCCACAGCCACCCGAACCGCGGCAGCCTTCACCGCCGTCACCACCGTCGGCGGCCTGCTCCCCTCCGACATGCTGCTGCGCATCGCGGAAGCCCGGAACCTGCCCGGCACCAAGCCCGCCGACTACGGTCTGCCTGCCTCCGTCCCGGTGCGCGACGAGGCCGAGCGCGCCTGGGAGTACCTCAAGCCGCTCTGGCGCGAACTGCGCACCGCCCTGCCGTCCGACCCGGAGACCGGCAACCCCGCCGCCGACCCCACCGGCCGCGCTGACTCCGACTGGCTGGCCCAGCTCTTCCGCAAGCTCGACTTCGGTACGCTGACCCCGGTCGGCGCCGTCGGTGTCGCCGCGGACTCCGACCCCGAGAAGCGCTTCCCCGTCTCCCACCAGTACGGGCCGGCCCTGATCCACCGCATCCCGTGGAACCAGGAGCTCGACAAGCGACCGACGGCCGGGCACGTGCCCGCACAGTCCATGCTCCAGGAGTGCCTCAACCGTACCGAGGCCCACCTGTGGGCTGTGCTCACCAACGGCCGCCGACTGCGGCTGCTGCGCGACTCCTCCGCCCTGGCCACCGCCGCCTACGTCGAGTTCGACCTGGAGGCGGTCTTCGACGGCGAGTTGTTCAGCGAGTTCGTGCTGCTCTACCACGTGCTGCACGCCTCCCGGTTCACCGTGCCGGAGGGCGCCGCCGCATCGGGTTGCTGGCTGGAGAAGTGGCGGACGGTCGCCATCGAGTCCGTCAGCCGCGCCCTGGACCACCTCCGCGACGGAGTCCAGGCAGCACTCACCACCCTCGGCACCGGATTCCTGAGCCACCCGCACAACGCCGAGCTGCGCGAGACACTGGATGTCCAGGCCTTCCAGACGTCGCTGCTCCGCCTCGTCTACCGCATGATCTTCCTCTTCGTCGCCGAGGACCGGGGCGCGCTCCTGGACCCCGACGCGGACGACCGTACCCACGACCGTTTCGCCCGCTACTTCTCGACGGCCCGGCTGCGCCGTCACGCCCTTCGCCGCCTCGGAACCGCCCACGACGACCAGTACCGCGCCCTGGAACTGCTGATCCGCGCCCTGGGAGCCGAGGAGGGCCGCCCCGAGCTGGGCCTGAAGGGACTCGGCGGCCTGTTCAACCCCACCCCCGCTGACCGGCCCCTGCGCGGGGCACTGCTGACCAACCGCTACCTTTTCGAGGCCGTCCGACACCTGGCGAGGGTGCGCGATGTGGACTCCGCCCGCTGGCGTCCCGTCGACTACCTGCACATGGGCGCGGAGGAGCTGGGCTCGGTGTACGAGGCGCTGCTCGAACTCGTCCCCAAGCACAGTGCCGCCAACCGGACCTTCGAACTCGTTGACCGCATCGGCAACGACCGTAAGAAGACCGGTAGTTACTACACGCCGTCGGCCCTCACCGAGACCCTGCTCGACTCGACCCTCAACCCGGTGATCGACGCCGCCGAACGGCGCGGGGAGCAGCGCGCGAGACGTGAGGAGCGACCCGACGCAGCCGACACGATCGTCGAGGAACTCCTCTCCCTCAGCGTCTGCGATCCCGCCTGCGGGTCGGGCCACTTCCTGGTAGGGGCGGCCCGACGCATCGCCAAGCGCGTCGCCGCGGTCCGCGAACGCAACCCCGAGCCCACCGTCGATGCCGTCCGCCACGCCCTGCACCAGGTCGTCGCGCGCTGCGTGTACGGCGTGGACCTCAACCCCATGGCGGTCGAGCTCGCCAAGGTCTCCCTGTGGCTGGAGGCCATGGAACCCGGCAAGCCGCTCGGCTTCCTCGACTCCCGCATCAAGCACGGCAACGGACTGATCGGCGCGACTCCGGCCCTGATGCGAGACGGCATCCCGGACAAGGCGTTCAAGAAGACCGAAGGCGACGATGAAGGCTGGGCCAGGCAGCTCCTGAGCCGCAACACGGAGGAACGCCGGGGCCAGGGCAGCCTGTTCGAGGTGGAGAAGGAGACCAAGGTCGCCAACACCGCCTTCGTGTCCGGCCTGCGCCGCATCACCGCCGCCCCGGACGGCGACCTCACCGACATCCGCCGCAAGGAGGCCGCCTACCTCGACTGGTCGACCTCGGCCGCGTACCTACGTGCCCTGCACGTGGCGGACGCGTGGTGCGCTGCCTTCGTGTGGGTCAAGCGCGGGGACGCACCCCCGGCCCTCACCCACAAGGTCTTCCGCGACCTGGACGACCCCGAGGTCGACGCTGCGCCGCAGTCGACGCACGACGAGATCCTGCGCTTGAGCACGCAGTACACCTTCTTCCACTGGCACCTGGAGTTCCCGGAGGTGTTCACGGTCCCGGAACGGGGGGAACTTCACGAAACGTCGGCGGACCCTGCTGGGGTCGACCCGGCGACGGGGTGGGGCGGCGGATTCTCCTGCGTGGTGGGCAATCCGCCCTGGGACAAGGTCGACTTCGAGGACAAGAAGTACTTCAGCGTGGTCGACCCGGAGATCGCGGAGATCGCGGGCACAGCGCGGCGCACCCGGATCGAGGAGTGGGAGCAGGAGAACCCGGAGCCCGGGCGACGCTACCGGGAGGCCCGGCGCGCGGTGAAGGGTACCTTTCATTTCGCGGGAGACTCGGGGGTGTTCCCGCTGTGCTCGAAGGGGCTGACAGTCAAGGGCGTCAACTCCCTCCAGACGGACGCTCTGTTCGCTGAGCAGATGACGAACATGACCTCTGCCAAAGGCCGCTTCGGCTTGGTTCTGCAGACGTCGATCGCAACGGGTGCGGGTTCCCAGCACCTGTTCGGAGACTTCGTGGAACGGGGAGCGCTGGCATCGCTGTACGACTTCGAGAACCGGCGCCCCAAGTCGGCCGCGCTGCCCGAAGGCGGCAAATGGTTTGAGAGCGTGCACTCCAGCTACAAATTCTGCCTGCTCTCCCTCACCGGCCGAGCTGCCCATGCCACGGTCAGCCAGATCGGCTTCTTCCTCTCCGAGATCACGGACATCGAGGACCCGAATCGGGTGTTCGCGCTGGACCCGGAGGACCTGGCCCGCATCAACCCCAACACAGGAACCCTTCCGGTGTTCCGCACCCAACGCGACGCGGACATCACGGCGGGGGTGTACCGGCGCATGCCGGTGCTCTGGGCCGAGGGGCAGCGGGACGGCAACCCCTGGGGCGTAGCCTTCAAGCGCCTCTTCGACATGACGGATGACTCCGACCTCTTCCGTAGCGGCGAGCGGCTGGAAGCCGAGGGGTGGGAACTCCAGGGGAACGTGTTCGAACGGGGTGGAGAGCGGATGCTGCCGCTGTATGAGGCCAAGATGGTCAACTTCTTCAACCACCGTGCTGCCGATGTCGTCAAGAGCCTCACCGCAGTCAACCGTCAGAACCAGCCCAGCTATCTGACCACCAAAGATCTGCAGGACGCCTCGCGGCTGGCCGTTCCACTCAACTGGATCCAGCGCGACGGCACCGTCCCGACTCGCCGCAACAACAAGGACGTCCAGGTCAAGGGAGTGGAGCTACGCCTTGACGAGGAGCATTGGGACCGGGACTGGCTCTGCGGCTGGTGCGATGTGACCGCCTCCACCAACGAGCGCACCGCCATCCCCGCCTTCCTCCCCCGCACCGCCGTGGGCCACAAGTTCCCTCTGATGCTCCCCCGGGTGACGCCCCCACTGGTCGCCACGCTGGTCGCCGCCCAGTCCTCCCTGATCTTCGACTTCGTCAGCCGCCAGAAGATCGGCGGAACCAGCATGGGGATCTTCATCTGGAAGCAACTCCCCGTCCCCACCCCCGCCACCCTCGAACCCCACCTTCCCTTCCTCCTCCCCCGCGTCCTCGAACTCGTCTACACCGCCTACGACATGACCCCCCTCGCCCGCGACCTGGGTGACGACGGCGAGCCGTTCCGCTGGGACGAGGACCGTCGTGCCCAACTGCGTGCCGAACTTGACGGCTTCTTCTTCCACCTCTACGGCATCTCCCAGGAGGACGCCGACTACATCCTGGGGTCCTTCCAGTCGGCAACCGGCGGCCTGAAGAACAACGAGATCGCCAAGTTCGGCGAGTACCGCACCCGGCGCCTGGTCCTCGCCGAGTACGACCGCATGGCCGCCGCGGGCCTGACCGTGGACACCCCGCTCACCGGGAGCGAGGGCGGGACCGTCGCCTACGCCTCGCTCCTCACGCCGCCCCCTGGCCAAGGCCCCCGCCACAACCGCTGATACCGCTGATACCGCTCGCAAGCACACCAACCCCCTGCGCCCCTCGGCATTGCCGAGGGGCGCAGGGGCTTTCACGAACGCCATCAGCAGCTCATTTCGGCGGCACAGCCCATCGGTTGGCGGGCGAAGAAGGCCGTTGGACGCTCTGCAGCCTGATCCGCGCTGGTGGATTGACAATGTCAACGCATAGTCTTGGGACCGTCACGCGCTTCTAGCAGGGAAGGCCGCTCATGTTCCCCCCGGACCGCCCCGAGTTCCAGATCAAGCTACCCTCCGGGGGGCCCACCGCGCGCGGACGCCTGCTCGCCGAGATCGGCAACAACGGATCTCCCAAGTTCCTGCTGCTCCAGGGGTCACCGGTGAGCACGACCGACTGGCCCGGGCTGGGCAACTACGGACGCGGGCGGCGCGCGGCACTGCGTGCTGACGGCGCGCTCAAGGACTCGACCGAGCACTCCGGCTACTGGGAAGCCACCCACGAGATCGAGTGCAACTCGCCTTCGGCGGCCGCCGCCATCGTGCTCGGCTACGACGCCAGCGGCCCCGAGACCTGGCGCACCGCCGAGGGGTTCCCCCTCGCCGACTACCTGTCGGGTAGTTGGCGTCCCCCGCACAAGGCGTGGCTGGTACGCGGCTCCAACGTCTCCGGTCACAACCTCGTGCGGAAGGAGTGGTTGGCCGAGGGACGCGTCTCGCTCTCCGGCGCCCACCTGCCGCCGGTGGAGGAGTCCGATCCGACGAAGAGCACCCTGCGCCGATACGTGGAGGAGGGCTACGAGGGCTCCGCGACATACAACCAGAAGTACGGTCTCGTCGACGAACTGCACGCGTTCCTGACGCAGATGCGGGTCGGTGACACCGTGGCCACGCTGTCGGACGGGACCCTGTTCATCGGCGAGGTCACCGGGCCCGCCGAGCAGTCCGGCTCCCCGGGTGGCCTGTCCAACCTGCGGCGCCATGCCGTCTGGCAGCCGGAAGGACATCCGTACGAGGAACTGCCGGATGAACTCCAGCAGAAGCTCTCGGCCCAGCACGACATCGTTGACCTGACTCCCGTCGCGGACGAGCTCGCCAAGCTCGGCGCTCCCGTCCCGGCCGTGCACGAGGTGGAGCCCGAGCAGCAGCCGAAGGAACTGGACCTCCCGCTCGTATCCGTCGGACTCGCCCGGGACCTCCTCGTCCACGACGCCACCTGGCTGGAGGAAGTGCGGGAACTCCTCTGGGAGGAGAAGCAGTTGGTCTTCTACGGCCCGCCTGGCACCGGCAAGACCTATCTGGCGATGAAGCTCGCGGAGCACTTCGGCGGCGGAGCGGAGCAGGTGAAGCTGGTCCAGTTCCACCCGTCCTACGCGTACGAGGACTTCTTCGAGGGCTTTCGGCCGGTCGAGGACCCAGAGACCCACGATGTCGCTTTCCGGCTCACCGCGGGCCCGCTGCGCGAGCTCGCGGATCTCGCCTCGCGCGAGGGCAACCGGCACATCCCACACTTCCTGATCATCGACGAGATCAACCGGGCGAACCTGGCGAAGGTCTTCGGCGAGCTCTACTTCCTGCTGGAGTACCGCAAGAAGTCGCTCCGCCTCACCTACTCCGGCGACGACTTCGTGCTGCCGCCCAATCTCTTCGTCATCGGCACCATGAACACCGCCGACCGTTCCATCGCGCTCGTCGACGCCGCGATGCGGCGGCGCTTCGCCTTCGTCGAACTGTCCCCGCGCACCGAGCCCACCGCGGGGCTGCTCGCCCGCTGGCTGGAACGTGAGCACCTGGACCAGGAGCCCGGCCGGCTCCTCGACGCCCTCAACGACCGAATCGGCGACCCGGACTTCGCCATCGGCCCCTCGTACCTGATGAAGCCGGGCATCCAACTCGACGGACGATTGGAGCGCGTCTGGCGGTCGAAGATCCTGCCGCTGCTGGAGGAGCACCACTACGGCGAGGGCATCGACATCCAGTCCCGTTACGGGCTCGGCGCGCTGCGCGAGTCCCTGGCGTGAGCCCAGTTCAGAGCCCTGCCGACGTCACCCTGCGGGAGCACGCCCCCGCGTGCTCGCTGCCTCTGGATGCCGCTGCGGGGCAGGCGCTCGCAGCGTCGGGGGTGCTGGAGAGCGCCGTGCCCGACCCGTACCGGGCGGGCCGGTGGCTGCTGCGGGCGGGCAGCAGGGTCGGCGCCGTGCGGATCGCGGTGCCGGGGTCGCGGCACCCCATCACCCTGCGCATCGTCCCCAAGACCCCGGTGCACCGGCTGTTCTTCCTCCTCGGCTTCAGCCTCGATCCGGCGCGGGCCTGGCGCCAGGGCAAGGAGGGGACGGTGGACGCGGGATCGTACGACGACGTGGTGCCGGCCCTCGCGCACGCCGTGGAACGCCAGATCGACGCGGCGCTGCGGCAAGGCGTGCTACAGGGCTACCGGCGCGTGGAGGAGGCGGCGCTCGTCGTCCGCGGCCGCATCCGGGAGGCCGAACAGATCCGGCGGCACTTCGGCCGCACCCCGCCCATGGAGATCGCCTACGACGCGTACACGGCGGACACCCCCGAGAACCGTATCCTCCGCGCCGCTGCCGAGTCGCTGCTGCGGCTGCCGGATGTGCCGGGCGAGGTCCGGCGCCGGCTCGCGCACCAGCGCGTGCGCCTCGTCGACGCGGAGCCGCTCGTGCGCGGACACCCCCGCCCCGCCTGGCAGCCCTCCCGCCTCAACGCCCGCTACCAGCCCGCGCTTCGGCTGGCGGAGGCCGTCCTGGGCGGTTCCTCACCGGAGCACCGGCCCGGCGACCTGCGGCTGGACGGGTTCCTCTTCGACATGAACGCCCTCTTCGAGGACTTCGTGACCGGCGCGCTGCGCGAGGCCCTGCGCGAGCACGGGCTTGTCGCACGTCCGCAGGACTCGCACCACCTGGACGTCGCCGGACGCATCGGCATCCGACCCGACGTGGTGGTCCACGCGCCCGACGGTCGGACGCCGGTCGCGGTCGTCGACGCCAAGTACAAGACCGAGAAGACCGGCGCCTACCCGACCGCGGACCTGTACCAGATGCTCGCCTACTGCACGGCCCTCGGCCTGGACGAGGGCCACCTCGTGTACGCGGCAGGCCGGGCGGGCGGTCACGTCCACGAGGTGCGCGGCAGCACCGACCCCGGCAGGCGGGGAATCCTGCTGCACCAGCACGCCCTTGACCTGGACAGGGCTTCGGGCGAGCTCCTCGGTGCCTTCCGCGACCTCGCTGCCCGCCTGGCGGGAGCCCCGGCGCGTCCAGCGCCCTGACGGCACCGCCCCTGAAACCCCATCCACCACTCGGACCACGGAGGGACCATGCCCCGGCTCGCTTTCGCCAACAGTTTCTGGGACGGCGGTCGCCGTCCTTGGTGCCGCGTCCGGCGCTGTTCCCTTCACCCGGGAGATCACCCCGGCCGACGTCGACCCGCAGCAGCACGAGTCCGCATTCGGGCCAGGACACCGGCGGGCTCCTACCGCATCACGGCCCACCCCCGCAGTCCCTCCAGGTGTCTGGGAAGCCGGGTGCCCTGCCATCCCAGGACGAGGCGGTGGCGGGCACGGGTGATCATGACGTAGTACGCCATGCGCAGGTCCGCCGCGGTGGGATCGGTGGCAGCGTCAGTCTCGGTGTCCGCGACGACCACGGTGTCGAAGTCGAGGCCCTTGGCGCTGGCACGGTGGACCAGGACAACACCAGGACGGTCCAGGTCGAGGTCGCGGTAGCGGCCTGACGGTGCCGCCGAGCTGTAGAGCTGGGGCTCGTGGGCGAGACCTGCCCTTTGGCGGCGGCGCTGAAGTTCAGCAGCGGTGCGCAGGGAGTTGACGATGACGCCGATGCGCTTCCTCGGTTGCCGGCGCGCCATCGCGGCGATGTCGTCGCTGAGATCAGTGGTACTGGAGTAGTGGCGGATGACCGGCAGGGAACCGCTGCGGAAGGGCGATGCTGGACGGGTACCGCCGGTGCGGAAGCATTCGGCGAGGGAGGCGATCTCCCTGGTGTTGCGGTGGTTGCCGTCGACCTCGATACGCCCGGCGGTCCGGCCGAGCGCACTGGTGATCTCGTTGAAGGTGGAGTTCGTCTCGGTGAGACGCTGGCACTCGTCGGCGAAGGCTGTGACGGAGGCGGCGGTGAGCCGGGCCACCTGGTAGAAGCCCGGCGGCAGGTCCTGTCCTTCGTCGATCACGAGGTGGGGTGCGGTCGCATCCTCGCCGACGGTGTCGGCTGCTCGGTGGACGAGGGCGGTCCAGTCGAACCAGCCGTCCTCAGTGCGCGGCGCGTCACGGCCGAAGCGGCCCAGGAGCCAGCTGTGGACAGTGGCAGCCTCGACGGGTACGGCGGGGACAGCGAGACCCCGGAGGGTGTCGCGCAGGAGGAGCTGGCGGAGCAGGTTGGAGCGGGAGAGCAGCAGGGTGGGGCGGCCGGTGAGGGCGAGGTGGACGGCGCGGTGGGCGGCGAGGAGGCTCTTGCCGCTGCCGGGCGGGCCGGTGACGGCATGGTTGCCGGAAAGCGGAAGCGTCTCCAGACAGGCTCGCTGGACGGGGGTGAGGTCGGGGTGCAGGACAGGGGCACTGGTGTCTGTCATGGGGTCATCCGGGTCTCCGCGGTTGGAGGGTGCGGTCGGGCTGCGCACGTGGCTGACGGTCGACGCTCACTCAGCCCTCCTCGACGCGTTCCTCCTCGTCCCCGCGCCAACGGCGCGCTCGCTCGGCGATCCCGCTGGAGATCCTGCCCTTCACCGAGCCGGCCAGGTCGAGAGTCTCGTTGCCAAGGCTTCGGGCAGCGTCAACGCCCTTTGTTCCTGTCTCGAACGCCTTGTCCCTCGCCTCCGTAGCCGCTTCCACCCATCGTCTCGCCTCCGATGACTGGTGACCTGACTCAATCCCGAGCCGCCCGTGGAAGTCATGGACACCGGCCGCGACATGATTGCTCGACTGGACTACGGCCGGGGACTTGGTCGGGTGCAGCAGCACGTTCGCGTTGGCCCTGCCGGCGGCCGCATCCATCCGGGTCACCAGACGCTCGGTGCTCCGCGCGATGTGTTCCAGCCGGTGCTGTCTGGCAGCCTTCAGTCCGAGGCGATGCCCGTCCAGCTCCTCCGGAGACGCGTCCAGCACCCGGTCGAGTTCGAGCACGGCGATCGCGTCCTGCAGTTGGAAGCAGCGAGCCAGAACAGCAAGCCACTCCCGAACCATGGACTCAGCTTCCTTGGCCATCGTGGCGAGATCCGCGATGTTGGCCTTGCGCTCCATTTTCCCCGCGATTGCGTCGAGTTGACACAACGCGTAAGCCTGGGTGTCTGCGATGGTCGCCGGCGCACCCTGCACCTTCGACCACGTGACCTCGTCGACCCTGCGCCTCTTCTCTCGGATGGTCATGGTTTCCTCAATGACGAAGCCCACGCCGATCATGCGGGCCACCACAGCGTCCTTCTGGGCGCGCAGTACGTCGTCGACCTTCTCTTCGATCCTGGCGAGATAGTCGGTGATCTCGTCCATAGTCTGTTGCATCGCAACCTGCGCCATGATCCCCGCAGCACCAGCAAGAATCGCCGGGTTGGTCAGAAGCGATCGGGGGCTCTGAGCAAATTCGACGAATCCCCTGATCTGGCCCTTCTGTCCCTTCACCACACCGGTGCTGAGACCCGTTTTCGAGCTTTCCCTCAGCCCGTACTTCTTGACGAGCTGCGCCGACTTCGGAGTCAGCTTCACCCAGCGAGCGGATTCCCCAGCAATCTCCGAACCTGCCCGCGCGACGACGGCCCCTGTACCGAAGACGGACTTGAGCCGTTGCAGTCCGAGTTCTTTCGACGGCAGTCCCTCAAAGACGAGGAAGCGTTCGACATCCGTCGCATTCCCGATGACCGCCAGCCCGTCACCGTCACTGATCAGCTGAATCTCGTTGTCCACAGCATGCTCCTGAAGTAGGTTCTCGCAGTTGAGGAACGTCGGGACAGGCGCGACGTATGAAGATCCGGTCATCCCAGGGCCGTGGCGGCCACGGCTTCGCGGCCACTGGCAATGACGTCCGCGAAGTAGCCGGGGACCAAGGCGGAGCCGACAACCAGGGCGCGGTCGAGAAGGGTGTTGCCGGTCTGGCAGCTCGTCTCGGGGAGCAGTGTGCAGGCGTGGCAGGCCGCCCGGTTGAGGTTGCCGAAACCCTGACCGGTGTGTTCGGCGCAGAGCGGGTCGGCCGAACACCAGGCAGCGGCCTCCAGCATGCGGATGAGTGTCTCGGCGAAGAGCGGTGCCTCGCCCTGCCGGACGAGGCCGCCAAGGGTACCTTCGGCGTCGCCGGCTGCCGTGTAGATCAGCAGTCCGTGCTGGCCGTGCTCGGGGCGGCCGTAGACGCGCTCGCGCAGGCTGGCCGTGGTGTAGCCGGAGTCGAAGGACAGCTGGCGGATCAGCAGGTGGGCGACGGTGTGCAGGAGGAGGAAACGGGGGGAGAGCTCGCGGCCGACGGTTTCGGCGAGTTGTTCGTCGCGGAACGAGGCATCGAGATCAGTGCGAATGCCGTGGACGTGCGTCTGGACACGGAGGTCGCGCTCCCAGGCGGCCAGGCGCTGTTCGTCGAGGCTGAGGACGATGCCTTCGCCGTAGACCTCGGTTGCGGGCAGCCAGCGCAGGCGGCCGCTGGTGTCGGCGGGGACAAGGGTGCCGTTGAGGGAGTGCCGGCGGAAGCCGGTCAGTGCACGCACCTCGCGGAGACGGTCGACGAGGGCGACGCCGTCGATGTGCGTGTCCAGCGTGGCCCAGGGCTCCTCCGTCTCGCTACCGAGGCCGAGGCTGCCGCGCCGGACCGCGAACTCCGTGGAGGGTTCCGGGAGATGAGTGGCGGCGAAGGCGTTCCATTCGTCGCGGCTGAGGTCGATCCTCCCGGAGGAGGGACGGACGGTGGACAGGGGTGCGGGTGATCCGGTGGACTCCGCGATGAGCTGGTCGATCAGATTGTCAGGGGCTTCGGTGTCGTCCTTGATCATGCCCCGGAAGACCTCGGCGCGAGGTGTTCCGAGTGCGCCGAGCAGGATCTCCCAGTATCCGTGGTTGCGGACGGCCTCGGCCGCATCCTGCTGCGGCTGGGGCGGTGCGATGGACTCGGGGATGTCGAGCGCCGAGTAGACGAGCGGGTAGTAGACGTTACCGGCGGTGCGCTGCACGATGTGGACCTGCTGGCCGCAGGAGGCGCTCTCGTTCCAGCGCTGCCAGGGGTTGCGGCCACAGCAGCGCCCGCCCTGGGGGCCGAGTGTCCTCACATGAATTCCCACAGAAGCGAGTACGTTGCGGAGCGCTCGCTGCTGTTCGTCGCTGGTGAGTCCGAGCCGAGCGGCCTCCAGAGCGAAGGCCCGCTGGCTTACCACCCCCGTATGGGACGCGCAGCTCCTCAGCCTCTCAATGACGGACGGCAGCTCCACCGCGATCGCGCGCCGCTTCTCCTCGGCCTCCGGGTCCCTGCCCATATCCCACCCCTGAGATCCGTCTGACCAGCAGTCAGTACTGCTCGCAGAAAGTCGAGCTGTTAGCCATACTCTAGAAGAGATGCGTTTACAGTGTCAACGCAATCAAGCATCATCGTGCCCGGGCCGAGAGCAGGGCTACCGGGCATCACGGATCACTCGGGCCTTCTCGCCAATGTGGTGTGCCTGCTCGACAGAGGCGGCGGCACGTGGCGCCTGAAGTTGGACGTGATCCGCATTGCCCGGCGCCTCACCGGGAGTGGCGGGTACGCCGAGAAAGCCGATCAGGACATCGAGTTGATCGACCACTGCGCGCGTCAGGGACGACTGCCTGTTCTTGGTGATCATTTCGTCGGTGCCGGTCCGGACCTTGCCCGGCGAGTGCAGCGCGGCCTGCTGGCTCGTGAGGGCGGCGATGACATCGGCGTGAGGCGGATCGCCTGGATCGGCGTCCTTGAACTCCTCGGTTGTGAAGGTCACGGGGTGATGCCCGCTCAGGTGCAAGGCGACCAGGGTCGGGGTGGGTAGGGCACCGAACGCGGCGGGGACCACGGTGAGTGTCCTGGAGTCCGAGCGGGCCGGGGGTGCGGTTGGTGCGGCTGGTGCGGCTGCGGTGATCGTCATGTGGCCGTTGTCGGCCGACACGGTGATGTCGCTGAGCCCCGCTAGTCCAGCCACGAGAAACTCGTAGTCGACCGCACGCGAGCTCATCGCCAGGACGGGAAGAAGTCCGTTGTGCGTCCGTTCCATGCAGAAGCGGTGAGCACCATGGCATCACCGCCCTACCGCGCGAAGTACAGGGCGCCCTGGCCCAATTGCTACGAGTTGTGGCCCCCACACACCACAGGGGGGCCCAACACGTCAACCCACAAAGGTCAATATAA